>Ga0105102_10000411_pt1 | contig 12702 bp, 8 predicted proteins | sample PPLLaktember2015_FD_87032 | JGI IMG/M metagenome (GOLD analysis project Ga0105102, IMG submission 87032) | Freshwater sediment microbial communities from Prairie Pothole Lake near Jamestown, North Dakota, USA - PPLs Lake P7 Core (6) Depth... | ecosystem: Environmental > Aquatic > Freshwater >...
CTTAATAGTAACCAATTTAAAATTTAACCTAAATTCAAATTTCATGAAAAGAAGCCTTGTATTCACATTTTTGCTGATGACATGCAGTTTGTTGTCAGCACAGAACGTGCAAATCACTGGAACAGTAACTAGTTTCGATGATGGCAGTTTTATACCTGGAGTAAATGTTAAGATTAAAGGGACGACAGTTGGAGCATTGACAGGTTCGGATGGGAAGTACACTATTACCGGACCTTCAGGTGCTCAAGTAATTATTTTTTCCTTTATAGGAATGAAAACTCTTGAAATTCCCATTGAAGGAAAGAAAGTCATAGATGCAGTTTTGTCACCGGACCTTCTTCAGATTGATGAAGTTGTTGTTACTGCTATTGGAATTCAGAGGGAATCGAAAGCATTGGGTTATTCTGTGCAGTCGGTGGTTTCAGATGATGTTGTCAGATCAGGAGCCATCAACCCGGTTAACTCTCTGGGAGCAAAAGTAGCCGGAGTACAGGTTACAAGTAGCTCCGGGGTAGCAGGTGCTTCATCTTTCATAACTATAAGAGGAATGTCATCAATTACTGGAAATAACCAGCCATTATTTGTCGTAGATGGTATTCCGATCGACAATTCCCAGCTGAGAACAGAATCAGGTACAGCTGGTGTAGCTTACTCAAACAGAGCTATTGACCTCAATCCTAATGATATTGAGTCAATAAATATCTTAAAAGGTGGTGCGGCATCAGCTCTTTATGGAATCCGTGCAGCAAACGGGGTGGTAGTAATCACAACAAAAAAAGGCGATACTACTGCTGGTAAAAAACTTAACATAACAATTAATTCCTCGGTTTCGACCGATAAGGTTTCACAGCTCCCTCCTATGCAGCTTACCTATGCACAAGGTTCAGCAGGAGTTTATGTCAATAACCAGACAAATGCCTGGGGGCCAGAAATCTCTTCACTCAGACATTCAAATACCACAAAGGATCCATACTATTACAATGCAGGGCTGGGTGATACCAAAGGCGTTATTGTTCCTTCAACAGCTTCAGATGCAGGTGATGCAATTGTTCCGGTAGATAATATGAATAATTTTTTTGTTACGGGACTTACGATAAATAATAATATTTCTCTATCAGGAGGTAACGAAGATACCAAATATTATTTTTCCGCAGGGCATCTCAATGCAAAAGGTGTCGTTCCAAGGAACGAGTGGTCTAGAACAAGTTTTTCTTTGAATGGAGAGCACAAGTTCGCTAAATGGCTTACAACTGGTGCAAAGATTACATATGCAAATTCTGGTGGTACCAGAATACAACAGGGCTCAAACACATCAGGGGTGATGCTCAGTCTCGCACGGCAGGCTGCCAACTGGGATAACGGAGCCGGTTTTAAAAAACCGTGGCTTGAACAAAAAGCATATCAGTTTGCTGACTTCACACAGAGGAACCAACACAGGGGTGGAGGTTACGATAACCCTTACTGGACAGTAAATAACAACCCATTCAATGATAAGGTAGACAGAATTACTGCTAGTGCTAATGCTCTTGTCACATTTACAGAGGGAATGAATCTTACCTATCGTATTGGTACAGATTTCTATTCTGACAGGAGGCGTCAGTTCTACGAAATAGGTTCAAGGTCAATTCCTGCTGGTAGAATAATTGAGGATAACTATTTTGTACAAGATCTGACACAGGATGTATACTTAACAATAAACAGGGAAATAATTCCTGGTTTAAAAGGTAATCTGATCTTAGGAAACAACATTTACCAGACAAGTAATCAGAACGTATTTATGAGAGGTACTACCCTGGTAATTCCTAATTACAGAAATATGAGTAATGCTTCGACTAAAGAGGCATTTGAAACTTTAGACAGACGCCGCACGGCAGCATGGTATACAGACCTTGGCCTTTCGTGGCAATCCATGTTTTTTGTTAATGCAACCTACAGATACGAGTGGAGTACATCTCTCCCATCTGAATATAATAACTTTGGATTCCCCTCAGTTAGTGGTTCATTTGTGTTCACAGAACTGAAAATCCTCAAGGGAAATAATATACTCTCTTTTGGGAAGGTTCGTGGTTCGCTCGCCAAGATTGGGAATGATGCACCAATTTATGGGACTTTAGCAACTTACCCTTCAAGTGCATTCAGTGATGGATGGACAACAACAGCAATTTCATTCCCTGCATTTGGAACCTCTGGTTTCACAGTCACCAATACACTGCCTAACGGGACATTGAAGCCTGAGAGAACATCTACATGGGAAGTTGGACTTGATCTCAGATTTCTTAATGGTCGCGTAGGATTAGATTTTACTTATTATGAGATTCTTAGTGAAGACCTTATTCTTGCAGTCCCTGTTGCTAAATCATCCGGATTCTATTCAGCTAACCTCAATGCCGGTAGTATGGAGAATAAAGGGATAGAACTTGTTCTTACTGGAGTTGTAGTCAAGACAAAGGATTTTTCCTGGGATTTAAATATCAATTATACCAAGAATAAAAACAAGGTTCTTTCACTTGCTGAAGGAGTTCCAAATGTGACTCTAGGTGGCTTTACTTCGGCACAGTCAAGAGCAGTTGTAGGAAACTCTTATGGTAGTATTTTTGGTAGTGAGTTCAGAAAAGATGCCAGCGGAGATCTGATTATTGATGATCGTCCTACTATCGGAGGGGTTGCCAATGCTAAGTACGGTTGGCCTATTTTGTCATCATCTGATGCTGCATTGGGTGATGTTCTTCCAAATTGGACGATGGGTATTACCAATGGTTTTTCCTTTAAGGGTGTTGCTCTGTCTTTCCTGGTTGATATAAAGAACGGTGGCTTCATGTGGAACGGTACAAAAGGTGCCATGTACCAGTTCGGAACACATAAAGATACAGAGAACCGCGGAGCACAGAATACTTTCACAGGAGTCGGTTTGAGCACTCTGAATTCTCAGAATGAAGGTACTACGGTTTCTATCCCAATGACACTAAATCAGTCATGGTATCAGAATGAGGGTGGCGGATTCTTTGGAGCAGGATCTCAGTTTGTTGAGAAGACTGACTGGGTAAGGCTTAAAGAACTTACTATTTCGTATTCGCTACCAAAATCGATTCTTAAGAAGGCAGCAATTGACAGAGCCGAAATCTATTTTACCGGTAGGAACCTTTGGATTGACACTCCATTTTCAGGAGTTGATCCTGAAACCAACTTATATGGGTCAAGTAATGCTCAGGGTCTGGAGTACTTTAACATGCCCGGAACAAAAACTTTTACATTCGGTCTCAATTTAAACTTCTAAATAAACCAACCATGAAAAAAATTCATAAAATATTTACAGCTATATCCTTGTTGCTGGTTCTCTTTCTAGGTTCCTGTGAGAAATGGATTGACCCTGCTTATAACATAAGTCCAAATGATCCTAGCGACGTACCGATAAATCTTCTGCTGCCTTCTGCTGCAGCTTCTCTTTCCTATGTCTATATGGGTGACTATTCAAGGTTTGTATCAATCTGGATGCAACAACTTTCAGGAGTTGACCGACAGGCATATGGGTTTGAGCTTTACAACCAGGGTGAGTCTGATGATAACAACCTATGGAATACTTTGTACGGAGCAACTCTAAAAGATCTGTCAAAGTCCAAAGAAAAGGCTTTAGCACTTGGAGCTGTTCACTATGTAGGTGTTGTTAATATTATGACTGCGTATACTCTTAGTATTATAACTGATGCATGGGATGATGCTCCATTTAGCAAAGCCCTTGTTGGAGAAACAAAATTGCAGTCTGCATATGATACACAGGAAGCACTTTACACAACGATAAATACACTTCTAGATGAAGCTATTACAGAGCTTTCAAAACCTGCTCCATCAGGAATCCCTGCACCAAATTCCGTTTCTGATCTTATCTATAAGGGAAATATTCCAAACTGGATTGCTGCTGCAAAATCACTTAAACTAAGGAATGCACTGCATCTACAGAAGAAAGCCGGTAACTGGAATGCTGTTGGAACTCTTATAACAGCTGGGGGTCTTATATCCTCAAATGCTGGCAATTTTAAATTCTCTTTTGGCACTCCATCGAATGAGTCGGGTCCAGTTTATAATTTCGACACAAATCGTGGAGATGTTAGAGTTGGGGCTTTTATTGTAACCTTAATGAATAGTAATTCAGATCCACGCAGGCCACTTTACTTTTCCGGTACAGTTACTCCTAATTTTTCAGTACCTTCTACCTATTCAGGTTCAAATCCGGGTGCACAATTAACTTCTGCCAACTGGGCAGGACCAGCTGTAGCAGCCAGAAATGCAACAGCTTATTTCATGACTTATGCTGAGGTTAAGTTTATTGAGGCAGAGTGGCGCTTCAGAACCTCTACCACAGGTGCGGCTGATGCTCTTAGAGCTGCAATTTCTGCTTCTCTTGGACAGTACGGTGCTACAGCCGGCTCATGGGTACAAGATAATTATGGTGCATTGACTGATGCTACTATTACTCTGTCCAACATCATTCATGCCAAGTACACCCATCTTTATATGCAGCCTGAGACCTGGAACGACTGGAAACGAACAGGTCTTCCTGTTCTTACACCGTCTGTTGGAAACGTAACAGCAGGAGTAGTTCCAAGGAGATTTATCTATCCGCAAGATGAAAGACTCTATAATGGCGTTAATATGCCTACGGGTAAGATAATTACTGATAGAGTATGGTGGGATGTCCAATAATCTTTAATACATTCTTATAAGAAAGGCTGCTTCGGAAGAGCAGCCTTTTTTATGTGTCCACAAACATAGCCTTTTCGTCTCCAAGATGTTTTCAACAATTCTATTTCTTTTCGAACCGCTTCTGCAGATCGGAACATTATGTGGTGTGAAAGGAAAGTGAGTGAAATAATCACCAGCTCATAATTGATAATTACCCAGTTTGATGATATCTAATAGGGAAAATGATTCCCTTAAGAAAATAGAATTCAAGGAATCATACTGATAGAATAATATTTTAAGTTAGATAACACAATAGTTATTACCATCTGAATGCCAATCAGATTGACTAATCGATATATTCAACCAATTGCAGAATAATTTTCATTTTTAAAGATTAATAAGGGAAATTTGGAGTAATAATATATTTATTTAATAATTGGCAGTTGGCCAGCTTTGGACAGAAATTGGCAAACTCCGGAAAAAAGGCAGCCATGAAAAGGATTATTTTAATTTCAGTCTTATTAGTAGTAATTAATTTTGTAACAATTGCAAGGGAGGTCATATGTACAGGAAAAACCCATACACAAATGGGAGATTATAAAATTGAAATTGCCGATTCCCCCATGTTACTTAAAGGAAAGGCACTTGAAACATTTATTATCTCATATCAGAATTCGAAAATGGAGGTTCTGATTGTATTTGAAAAACAAAGTCGGTGTATGAATTATTATGTTCTTTCCGATTCTCTTTCGATAAAGTATGTATGTAACGGTGATTTTTTTGGTGTTACAAAACTTGGGAAAGAACTTGACGAAGATGGTTATACAACATCAGAATCTGCTTTGAACAGAGAACAATATTTTCATCAGAAGGTTATTACTCAAAGCGGTTATTCGAAAATGGATTATACCAGACTTGTTGCAGCATATTTTCCAATGTTATTAAGAAATAGTAAAAGTAATATCTCAGTACTTTGAAAGTTGCATGATATTTTTTAATACTGAATTTTCCACTCAGTTGCTTTATTTAACATTTAATCGAGCCAAATGAACCCTTTGCAGAATTTTTTTTATTCATAATACTTATTGATCTAATTTTAACATGAGCCATGTTTCAAAAATCGCACTGATATTGTCTCAAATCAGCAGAATTTCATACATTCTAGTTTTAGATTTTAGTTTAACAAAGAAACATGGCTCTTTTTATTAATTCTTTTCCACCAATGATTTCAACACATTCTTTATTTTATAAGAAAAAATGATTTTAAACTATTGCATAATAGAAATAGAAAGCAATATTTTTCACAGAGTTTTCCACGGCAAAGTAAATATGGAGACTTACATGTCAGGCTGAACAGGCATTTTTACAAGTCTTTGAAATCGATCCAATGGTAAATCTTCGCATGCTATATACTTTAGAATGTGCAATTACAAATATTAATATGGATGAAATCTCAAAGAAAAGACAAGAAGAGCTATTGAGTTTCTATAAGAATATTAAAAGAGGTATGAAGTGTGATACAAAACATTAACAATCTAATTTTATCCAATTAGTTCAATAATAGATGAGCCTATAAAATCATTATTAAATATTCAATGTTGAATAAGAACATGACTGCTTTCTGAAATATAAGGAACCGAAGAAGAAGCTGTTTTTGACGAAATTGAAAATGCCAAATATTGTAACATCTCCAAAACAGGCATACAAAAACCTAGTTGCAAACGTCCTGAGATATAGCTACATTTGATTATTGCTAGAGGAAGGAACTGGGCTCTACCTGAATGGAACCAGCCAATGCCAAAACAGGGAGTTCGGTGAAAAAGCAGCAAATAAAACTTAAACTAAAGCCAGATGCTCAATATAAAACTACATACTCAGACACCTGGGCTGACCAATCTCCACTATTATCTTTTACTCGAACCCGGATCTGCTTCTGCCCGGCACTACCAAAAACGTAGCGGATCTTACTCAGAGTAGAACTAAACTTATAATTTGCCAGAGTATATTCATACTCAATTAACTTCCCGTTAAATCTTGCATCCTTATCATACGATCCTGAGGCATCGACCTCATATTCATACGGACTTGAAACCCCAACCTTTTTTACTGTAAACAGGGCCACTGGTGCAATATTGCGAAAAATGGTAAATGAGATAGAATACTTTGCTTCCTCTTTGAAAGAATCTTTAGCCATCAGGTTAACAAGATTCTGACCTTCACTAACACCGGTGAAACTGATAAAGTCAGAGCCAAAATCTGACGTGTTGCAAAATAGACCATTTTCTTCTGAGAAAATGAAGTTTGAACAATTAATTTATATAAAATAGTTATTTTCTATTATATAGTCGAGCATCCTTAATAGTATTTGAGGTATTATATATAAATATGCGGGTATAATCTATAATATACCTGAATTGAAAAAATGTTGGGAACATGCTGAATTGGATTTAAGTATAAATTTTAAAAATTTTGGAAAAAATTTTCAGATAGACATTCTGGCCATCAAAATTTCTTTTCCGGAATATTTTTTCTGATTCAATTATTGGATACATTTCAACTTAGCCAGGTATTTATTATTGTATACGGGACAAAGCATATTTTGCTTTAAGAATTCTTCTCTGTAGCACCTCTGGCCTTTGAGACCGGGGGTATACCGGGGGGTAGGGATCCCCGGGATACATCAAAACATCTGATTATGTGTACATTATGGATTAGAATACGATTTTTCTTACATTGTCCGAGTAAACAATTAAAATTCTGGTTCCTTCGACTTGCATGTATATTTCATCCATCATGGCATTATTTAAATCACAGCAGTATTTGTACAACTGGTAATATTCTTAGAATTGGCAAAATATACACTTATAAGGAAAGCGGTTATGTCGATATTGTTCGATTGCTGGGTGTCTTTAAAGACGGACAGTACATCTATTGTACCTTATATTTTTTTAAAGAGAAACAGATTACCACTGTCGACCAAAGAATAAATCCTGATGATTATATTATATGGCAAATTATGGATGAAAAAGAATACTCTGAAATAATGAGAAATAGTTTATGGCCTAAACCAATTAAAGAGGAACAACTTCTGGAATTAGAATTCTGATTTTATCTTAGTAACCATTCTTAAATCGATATTATGGAAAAGGTTACATTTTCACGCAAAGAACTCTATGATTTAGTGTGGGCGGAACCACTTTCAAGACTTGCAAAGAAGTATAAGATTTCTGATAACGGACTTCGGAAGATCTGCAAGCGAATGAATATTCCGATCCCGGCAATGGGACATTGGCAAAAAATCCAGTATGGCAAGCGAGTTATTGTCACTAAACTGCCAACTAAATATGAAGGGAAAGATGAAATAACCCTCGATGAAAAAAGGGAGGGCGATACTGATGTTGATTCTCCCATTCTACAACAACGTAGACTAATTCAGAATATCGAAAATATAAAAGACTTGCCATTAAAAGTTCCGGACAGAATGTCCTCAAGGCCAGATAAACTTATAAGCAGTACCATTGATTATTATGATGCGGTAAAGAGATACTATAAAAGCCATAATGGATACCATCCAGACAGAATAAATGTACTGAATATTGATGTTAAAGAAAAAAACAGACCAAGGGCATTTCGATTCCTGGATACTCTCATTAAAGCACTCAGGCACAGGAAACATGATGTAATAATCAATCATTATACCACATATGCGGTAATCGAAGATGAACAAGTAAAATTCAGGCTTAGAGAAAGACAAAGGGTATCTGAAATAAAAGATAAATGGGGTGGCAGGATTTATGAATCATCCGGGGAATTTGTTTTTGTCATAGATATTGGCTCTTATACCCGAAAGGAAGTTAAGGATGGCCATGAACCAATCGAAACCAAGATATCAACGATACTTGCCATGCTTGAGTTGGAAGGTTCAAGAATGAAGATAGAACGGATTGAATCTGAAATCCGCAGGAAAAAGTGGGAAGAGCAACAAAGAATTGAACAAGAACTCAAGGAACGACAAGATAAAGAGGCAAAAGCATTTAAGAAACTCTTTTTAAAGGCTATACGTCTTCATCAGGCAACCATAATACGGAACTACATTCAAACAGTTGAAGCAGATGCAATGAAAAAAGGGAATATTACGAAAGAATTCACTCAATGGCTGGCCTGGGCAGAACAGAAAGTGGCATGGTATGATCCTCTGGTCAACGGACCTGATCCACTATTAAATGATCATCACAAAACACATCTGTTTAAAGATTTCTTGAAGGAATGGCAATAGTTTTATTTTGGAAACCATGCAAGTGTGAGCAAATAATGGCGACTCATTTCATTGAATATGTTACAATATTAGTAGTATTACTACCTATTTTGATACATTTTTAATGAAAATATCGATTAGTCCTTTGTACTTCATTAAAAATGTTCTATTTTTGGTAGCATGACTACTAACTCTGACAAAAAACTAATGAGTCTCCTGGACAATCATGTGCCGGGAACAGTTCTTCTTGCATCATGGCTTGAAAGGAATGGTATCTCACGGGATCTGCAACAATATTATCTAAAGAGTGGCTGGCTTGAATCCTATGGAGTCGGAGCATTCAAACGACCAAATGAAAATGTGCAGTGGGTCGGAGCTATGAACTCATTACAAAGACAAACCAAATTGCCAGTTCATGTTGGCGGTTTGACATCCATATCACTTCAGGGACTTTCTCATTATGTGCGTCTGGCTCAAGAAAATCTGTATATGTTTACACCACAATATATAGACCTGCCGAAATGGTTTCTCGATCAGGATTGGAGTGAACAGGTAGTGCATGTGAAAACAAAATTTCTACCTGCAGACCTTGCACTTTATGAATATAATCAGGATACTTTAAAACTTAAAATATCAACACCTGAACGGGCAATCCTGGAGTGTTTGTATCTGACTCCTAATCGATTTGATATGGTGGAATGTTATCAAATCCTTGAGGGTCTTTCAAATCTCAGGCCAAATGTCCTGCAGGAATTACTTGAAAGCTGCAACTCAATAAAAGTAAAACGTCTGTTTTTATATATGGCATCTAAAGCCAAACACCAGTGGTTGGACTTTGTCGATCAATCCAAAATAGAATTGGGAACCGGTGACAGGGTTATTGTTAAAGGGGGTGTTTATATATCAAAATTCAAGATATCGGTACCAAAAGAATTGACCGCATAATGATCAATCAATCATATATAAATCAGGCTGACTTGCTTTTGCAGGTGATACCGCATATAGCTATTGAGAAGACTCTTGGGTTGAAAGGAGGAACAGCCATTAATCTTTTCTTGCGCAATATGCCCCGGTTATCTGTAGATATAGACCTCACTTATCTCCCAATTGATAATAGGGAAACAGCACTGGCCAATATTTCTGATTCACTTGGCAGGATCAGGGAGCGCATAACGAAATCAATCCCTGGAATCACCGTTAACAATCATATCATTGAAGGAAATGATGCCAAGTTGTTTGTCCAATCTCAAAATGCACAAATAAAAATTGAAGTAAATACAACAACTCGTGGTCATCTCCATCCAGTGAAATTACTCAGGGTAAATGATAATGTACAGGAAAGATTCAAAAAATTTGCTGCAATTCAGGTTGTCTCAGATGCAGAACTCTATGGGGGAAAAATATGTGCAGCACTTGACCGGCAGCATCCCAGGGATCTTTTCGATGTTTACCTCCTTTTTAAAGAATCGGGTATTACCGAAGATATTAAAAACGGATTCATTGCAGCACTTGTAAGTCATATGCGTACAATGCATGAGGTTTTGCAGCCTCATCTGTTGGATCAGCGATCTGCATTTGAAAAACAGTTTAAGGGAATGTCCGACATTCCATTTACCTATGAAGACTTTGAAAGTACTCGTAAGCAACTTATAGAAAAGATAAATTCCAGTCTAACAGAAACGGATCGTACTTTTTTGCTTAGTTTTAAACGAGGAAATCCGGAATGGGATCTATATCCGGTTGCGGGACTGAAGGATATGCCAGCCGTTCAGTGGAAACTGCTGAATCTTCAAAATCTGATTAAATCCAATCCCGGCAAACACAAAGAATTACTTTCAAAGCTGGAGACTTTACTCTCTAAAGGAAGTTGACCAGGGTTCCATTTTACCCTAACCCAGATTGCGTATTTATTCCAATAGTTTCATATTTATTCAACCCCACCATGTAACTCTTTATTTATAAGCCGTTTCAGAAGTTCTCAAATTAGAAATATTAAGAAAATATTTGAATGACCCAATAGAGTTAGGAGTTTTCAAGCAACTTTCACAGATACAAACTAATATTTGGTGAAAGTGCCATGGCAATTGAGTCTGGACCATGTAATGGCTCCCTAAACATGAAAACAATTGTGGAATGTTCAATCAAATTGCTTTCAATAGTTTTATCTTCCGTACAGTATTAACAGAATGTCCGGTTATCCCTGCAATCCTTCTGACGGATAATTCACTCTTATCAAGAAGGTCATTTACATTTTGATATTTGTCGATTAAAACCTTTACTGAAGTCCGTGACCCTTTCACTCGGCCATTGTACACACCTTTTAGCTTGGCAAGCTGAATCCCCTCATGTTGACGAATTTTCCGCTGACTATTCTCCATTTCAGCACCAATTGAGAGCATCTGCAGCAACATTTTAGCAACAGGATTCTCTTTGCCATTCTCCATGGTGAGCATATTGAATTGTTGAATATATAGGGCAATACCTTTCTCATGTAATAATTCCACAAAGTTTAGGACATCTACCACTCTTCGGCCAATCCTTGAAATTTCAGACACCATTACAATCTGTACTGGTGTTTTGTCTATGTAATCCAGTAATGCTTTAAATTCATTTCTGGATCCGGATTTTATGGTTCCAGAAATTTTCTCCTGGAAGGTTCTTCTAACATGCCATCCTTTTTCTTGGGCAACGGTTTTGAGATTGATTAGCTGCCGTTCATAATCCTGAGACAGGCTGCTTACCCTTGAGTAAAATATTGCTTCCATGTGTATCATTTTTAGTGTGACCCTATTTTTAATTCGATCCGGCCGTTTTTGTGGCGTTTTTACTATTTAAAGTGTGTCAATTCGAAGTATACCCTATTTTTAAAACAATTAACTATTCCTTAATGATATTAATTAACCAAGTAAGGGGTTATGGAAAATTGTGCATAGATTCGGGGGAGTTTTACAATAAAGGAGTTTGTCGGTAAGTCATCCTCAATTTCGATGACAACTATATATCGGTCCGGTGATTCAAAATCTATGCACAGATATTCCTGGATAAACCACTTTTTCTTTTTCATGGTTCAAAGATAATAATATATGTCATAATTATATGGTTATAATTATATATTATTAATTACATGGTAATAATTATGGTAAGGAGGCCTTTGAAATCTGATAGGATTCCTACCTTTGATAGATAAAACTTAACGATGGTTTACAAGAGAAAAAATCCAATATCGGATGATCATCTGGCAATTTTAGCTGCAATCGGTCGCAAAATACTTGAACTCAGAAAATCTACAGGCCTTTCCCTGGAAAGATTTTGTGCAAAAAATGATATACCCCGCATATCCTACAGCCATTTGGAGGCAGGTAAGAATTTCCATATGACCACCCTCTTAAAAGTGCTGGATGCCCACCCTCATATTAAATCATTAAGTGATTTCTTCAACGGTATCTGACCTGTTAAAAGAGATCATTGTATTACACAACCAATATTTTTTGCTAGAAATGTATATGTACAGCAAAACAAATCACTGCTGGTACCACTTTTTTAACTTTTATAAATGCATAGATCTGCCTATTAATAAATTTATCAAGTGATTAAGAAATTACTATAGAAATGTTAACCCATTATTAATCAATACGTTTCTTTTAATAAGGAACCTTAAAACTAAGATACAGTACCAATAAACACATATTACAGTACATGTCATTCTGTGGCAACTGTCTTACATTAAAGTGGATATTGCTATGCCAATGCCATCAGAACAATCCCCAAAG
>Ga0105102_10000414_pt1 | contig 12662 bp, 10 predicted proteins | sample PPLLaktember2015_FD_87032 | JGI IMG/M metagenome (GOLD analysis project Ga0105102, IMG submission 87032) | Freshwater sediment microbial communities from Prairie Pothole Lake near Jamestown, North Dakota, USA - PPLs Lake P7 Core (6) Depth... | ecosystem: Environmental > Aquatic > Freshwater >...
GGCATGGTTTCTACGAACTCAAACACCGGTTTATCAATTTAAAAGAGGCCTCCGAAGAGGCGCTCAAAACAGGCAAGGTGCACGTTTATAAGGATTTTCCGGGAAAAGCAGGCAAAGATTGATATAAGAATACAGGAGTCAGAAGACAGAATACAGAAGATAAACAATACCATGGTTATTCTGGCTCCTGACTCCTGGCTCCTGGCTACTGTATTCCCATGCTTCGTTGAGTCCACTTATTTGTTCAGTATCTTCCCTTTCGTGCTTATAACTACCTTTTCCACAGGCACATTTACGCCGGCTTTCTCCATTCCTTTTTTAACTATAATTGGAAGACCGGAGCAGCAGGGAACCTCCATTATAACTGCGGTAACGCTTTTTATTCCGGCCTGCTTGAAGACCTCCGCAAATTTGTCTATATATTCCTGAACGTCGTCAAATTTGGGACATCCCATCATGACTGCTTTTCCTTTCAAAAAATCCCTGTGCAATGTAGGAAAGGTAACGGGGACGCAGTCCGCCAAAACCAGAAGGTCGGCGCCCTTTAAAAAGGGAGCGTTTGGGGGAACGAGCTTTATCTGAATAGGCCAGTGAGAAAGGGCCGAATCTCCGGCTTCTCCGATAAATGACGGCTTGTTTGCCTCCTTGCAGGTGAAAGTCTGTATGGCGGCAGACGGGCAGCCGCAGGGAGAGCCCGGTTCTTTCACAGCCTCTTCTTTCTGCTTTCCATGAAGATATTTTTCAACCTCTTCCACATCAAATTCGTCGGCCTCCCGCTCAATTATCTTAAGAGCTCCCGTCGGACATTCTCCTATGCAGGCTCCAAGGCCGTCACAGAACATGTCGGCAACAACCTTTGCTTTGCCGTCTATAATCTGCAGCGCTCCTTCCGCGCATGAAGTGACGCACTGCCCGCATCCGTCACAAAGCTCTTCATTGATCTCGATTATTTTTCTTTTTACTTTCATATTGTGTCCTTTTTTGTGGTTCTTCTCAAAGCTGAGAGAAGGGTTCAAGGATTCAAGGATTCGAGGGTTCAAGTGTCTGTTTCCCAGTAATATTATCAGAGAGTTACAAGGATAACAACAAGCTACCCGATATATCTGACGAAGTTCCGTCAGGTTTTTCTTTCACTGGAAACCCAGAACCCTTGACCCCTTGAATCCTACTTTTTTATAAGAACCTCACGGGCAACAATCCTTCCGGTTTCGGTTAAAAACGATTTATTAATTATTTCATCTATTTTATTATTATCAAGTGGGTTCTCCTTCATGTTTTCCTCGATATTGACGATCATATCGGAATCATAAACCACTTTGAAATTTATGTTATCGTCAGGCCTCGGATGGTGATGATGGCCGACTATGTCGCATACTTCACCAATAAGATTCTCCTTGGCGCCGAGTTTGACAAGAATTGCCTTTGCAATCGGTGGCCCCTCCTCTTCCTGATACTTCGGGGCTGTACTGTTGTACTTTCTATCGGCCTCGACTATTCCGATATCGTGAAGATAAGCGGCGGCAAAAATTACGGCAAGGTTTCCGCCCTCATTTTTCCCTATCTTTTCAGCGTACCGGGCAACCTTTGAAGCATGCCCGATACGCTTGAAATCGGACTTGAAATACCTCTTCATTTCAACGGCCACCCTGTCCTTCAGCAGGTCTTCTTTTTTGGCGAGAAGCTCTTCGGGAAGGGTTCCGAGGCACTGTTCGGCATATTCGCAATAAGACGCACACCCGAAATCCATATTCGGATTTATGAATCTGTATCCGCAGTTGCTGCATTTCCTTGCCGTGTCATCCTTAAAAAACTCCACGCTGCCTCCGCATTTCGGGCACTTGACATCAAAAATGGCTCCCTGCTTCCAGTAACGGCTGTCCTGTCCGGGGCATTTCATAAAAGATTCCTCCAAAATAATTGTCAGATAGATAAAAGGGTTCCAGGGTTCAAGGATTCGAGGAGTCAGGTGTGTTTTCGCTTGAACCCTGATCCCTTGGCCCCTTGAATCCTATCCTAATATTGCCTTTAGATCTTCATCGGGCGTCTTTATCGGCATTATGTTGAATTTTTCAACCAGAACATTTAACACATTCGGCGTAATGAATGCCGGAAGGCTTGGTCCGAGTCTGATGTCTTTTATTCCAAGGTACAGAAGCGTCAGTAAAATCGCGACAGCCTTCTGTTCATACCATGAGAGTATCATGGAAAGAGGAAGATCGTTTACGCCGCAGTTGAATGCCTTTGAAAGCGCAACTGCAATCTGTATGGCCGAATAGGCGTCGTTGCACTGCCCGATATCGAGAAGCCTCGGTATTCCGCCGATATCGCCGAGATCCTTGTCGAAGAAACGGAATTTTCCGCAGGCGAGCGTCAAAACAACGCAATCGGAAGGAACTTTTTCGACGAATTCCGTGTAGTAATTCCTGCCCGGCTTTGCGCCGTCGCATCCTGCAACAAGGAAGAAATGCCTGATCGCCTTGCCTTTAACCGCCTCGATAACCTGTCCCGCCACTCCCATAACCGCATTGCGTGCAAAACCGACCATGACCGTTTTGCCTTCGGTATCTTTTTCAAAACCGGGAAGGCTTAATGCCTTGCTGATTACCGGCGCGAAGTTCTTATCCGCAATATGAGCGACGCCAGGCCAACCGACAAGTCCCGTCGTGAAGATGTTGTCCCTGTAAGAATCCTTCGGCTTCTGGATGCAGTTTGTCGTCATGAGTATCGCGCCCGGAAACTCCGCGAATTCTTTTGCCTGGTTCTGCCATGCAGTCCCGTAATGACCGTGGAAATGTGGGTGTTTTTTAAGCTCCGGATATCCATGCGCTGGAAGCATCTCGCCGTGCGTGTAAATGTTAATCCCTTTGCCCTCAGTCTGTTTCAGTATCTCTTCAAGATCTTTAAGGTCATGTCCTGAAACAAGAATCGCCTTTCCCTTCTTTGCTCCGAGAGGAACTTTTGTCGGAACAGGATGACCGTATGCGCCCGTATTGGCGGAATCGAGAATCTCCATAGCCCAGAGGTTGGCCTCCCCGCATTTTAAAACAAGGCCCACAAGCTCGTCAGCTCCCAGTTTCTTATTCAAACCGGCCGCCATAGCCTCATGGATAAATCTGTAAATTCTCTCGTCCGTTTTGCCAAGTATCATCGCATGGTCGGCATAGGCCGCAACGCCCTTTACTCCGTATGTCAATATCTGCTGAAGAGAAAGAATATCGGGATTGACGTCAGGGTTGCTCTTGACGCCCGTTTTTTCACCCTGGGCTATAAGGCCTTCCATTGATTTTTCAGGCACAAAGTTCGCCGCATCTTCAGTAAAGGCTGTTTTTATGCCGGCTTTTGCAAGCTTGTTTTTAAGTAAATCACGGTAGGCAACGCACTGGTTTATAAGTTTCTGGAATCTTGCTGGGTCAAAATCTACATTTGTCAATGTCGAAAAAACCGCCTCGCATGTAAACTTGCCTACTTCTTTATCGATTATTCCGGCCTTGTGCCCTTCAAGAGCGTACAGTGACAATCCTCTGACCGCATAAACAAGGAGATCCTGCAAAGCTGCAACTTCAGGACTTTTCCCGCAGACTCCTATTTTTGAACATCCTTCCCCCTTTGACGTCTGTTCACACTGATAACAAAACATGGTTAATTCTCCTTTTTATTGTTTTTTTATAAACACTCAGCCACCGATCTACGCTGATCACCACTGATATTTCTTTGTATTTGAATCTACCCGCGTTCATCTGTGTGAATCTGTGGCTTAATAGTTACCGATTTTTAAGAAATAAATATATTGTTTATAAGCGGTATGCCTTGACTTAAGTCAATAAAACGGTAATAAATCCTAAAAAAAAGGAAAATATGAAAAATATTTCTGAAATAATCTCTTCAGTCCCTCTTTTTGAAGGTCTCCCGGAGGATCAGCTCCGAGAGATAAAAAAGATTGCAATGAGTAAAAACTTCAAAAAGGGCGAAACCATTTTTTCCGAAGGAGATCCGGGCAGCGGCTTTTATGTGGTTGCAGAAGGAATAGTCAAAATCTACAAGGTGTCATCAGAAGGAAAGGAGCAGATCCTTCATATTTTCGGCATGGGAGAACCTTTCGGCGAAGTTCCGGTTTTTACTGGCCAGCCGTTTCCGGCTAATGCGGAGTCTCTTTCAGTAAGCCGCCTTTTGTTTTTCCCGAGAGAGGATTTTGTGGATCTTATTACAGGAAATCCTTCCCTTGCATTAAATATGCTTGCCGTACTTTCAATGAGACTCCGGCAATTTACTGTCCAGATCGAAAATCTTTCGTTGAAAGAAGTTCCGGGACGCCTCGCATCATATCTGCTATACCTTGCAGATGAGCAAGGTATAGCAGATATCGTCAGTTTAAACATATCAAAAAGTCAGCTTGCAAGCCTTCTCGGGACTATTCCTGAGACTCTCTCCCGCATCTTTGCCAAAATGACGGAGATGAATCTTATCGATGTTTCAGGCCGGAAGATAGATCTTCTTGACCGCTCTGAACTTGTTAAGCTGGCTGAGCACGGAAAGACATTGACGGCTTCCTGAACGTCATAAAAACGGCAAGTTACTTTTGAAGGCCGACGAGCTCCTTGCTTAACAGCCTGATATGCCCCATCTCTTCTTTAATGATGGCTTCTATTTTATTCCTGCCTGATTTTTCTGGCACAGCGTCCTTGATTCCAAGATAAAAAACTATCGAATCCTTTTCGGCTTCAATAGCCGATTTCAGAATTTCTTTCATTGATATGACGCTTATCTCTTTTTCAAAAAAAACTCTTGTGTCTGCAAGCGCCTTCAAATAAAGAACGGCCTCATCCTGAGGGTCGAACACTGTGGGATCTTTTTCCTTCCCTGCAAGAGTTGCTCTTACGGCATGAAAAGTTTTTTCATGTTCAACTTCCATATCAGCGAGCATAAGCAGAAATGCCTTTGAAGCAGGATCTGCAATGCTGTCCGCCGCATTATTATAAAATTTTGCACCGTTTCTTTCGAGCTGTTCCGCTATTTCAAAAATATCGTCCGCATTAAAATCGTAACTCATCGTCTGCCATATCCTTTCATTGTCGTCTGTTTATTCTTCAGCAAATTGAAATATTTATACATATTGTTGCCGGCCTGTGAAATTCGCAATAATCTTGAATTATTGCAACATTATTGTCAATATCTAAAAAGGCCGGATATCAAAGATTATCCGGTATTATTTCATTTTGCATTCCGTGTCCCATTCCGGACATGCTTTCCCCATAGGCGAAGAATACTTAAGCACACAAGCGCTGCATTCCATATCGATGTTGGGAACATCGCCATATTTTGCCTTTATCTCTTCAGGCGATAAAACTGTCAGGCTGGTACATCCGCACTGCGGGCAAGCCGTTTTAATGGTATAGCGTTTCTTTTCCATATTTAACCTCCTGTTGTTATTTTAAGAGTCTGTTCAATATTTCTTCGGATAAAAGTTTTTCTTCTTCAGCAATTTCTTTTACGGTCTTTCCTGTCTCATAAGCTTTTTTGGCTACAGCCGCAGCTTTGTCATAACCTGTATATGGAACAAGCAGGGTTGCAAGGGCTATGCTTTTTTCAATATCGGAGGCGCATTTTGCGGCATTTGCCGATATTCCTGTTATACATTTTTCGGCAAAAACAGCCGCCGCACTGGAAATCAGAGTTATTGATTGAAGAAGATTGTATGCCAGCAGGGGGAGCATAACATTAAGTTCGAAATTCCCGGACTGTGCGCATATCATGATGGTTGTGTCATTTCCGATTACCTGTGCCGCAACCTGAAGAACCGCTTCAGGAATAACCGGATTGATTTTCCCCGGCATTATGGAAGAGCCGGGCTGAAGAGAAGGAATGTTTGTTTCGCCGATTCCGCATCTTGGGCCTGAAGAAAGCCATCTTATATCATTTGCTATTTTAACAAGGCTGACCGCTACAGTTTTCAGAGTCCCGCTTATTTCCATGCAGGCATCCTGGGCTCCCTGAGCCGAGAAATGGTTTTTTGCCTCCGTAAAGGGAATGCCCGTTTTTTGAGCCAACAGGTTTATCACTTTTTGCGCAAACTGAGGATGCGCATTTAATCCTGTTCCAACTGCGGTTCCCCCCAAAGCAAGTTCATAAAGGTTCTCACGGGAAGCATTTATTCTAGAAATCCCGAGTTCAATCTGTCTTGCGTATCCGGAGAATTCATTTCCAAGGGTAACCGGAACGGCATCCTGCAGATGGGTCCTGCCGATTTTATTTATATCTCTGAATTCGGTTGCTTTATCTGAAAGCGCCTTTGAAAGGGAGAGAAGGGATGGAATCAGTTTCTCTTTTATGAGAAGTGAGGCCGAGATATGAATAACTGAAGGTATGACGTCATTGCTGGACTGGCAAAGATTAACATGATCATTGGGATGCACCGGGGTTTTTCCGCCCTTCCTGCCTGTAATTTTCTCGTTTGCCCTTGATGAGATAACTTCATTCATATTCATATTGGTGGAAGTTCCTGATCCCGTCTGGAAGAGATCCACTACAAACTGACCGTCAAATTTTCCCTCCGCGACTTCATCTGCAGCCTGAATAACAGCTTGTGATATCTGCCCATTTAACAGGCCGAGTTCGCTGTTGATCATTGCTGCATATTTTTTTACAAGAGCAAGGGAATGTATGAAGGATAAGGGAAGAGTAAACCCGCTTATGGGAAAGTTTTCCACAGCTCTTTGAGTTTGAGGGCCGAAATAGGCGTCTTCCGGCACAAGAACCGTTCCCATTGAATCGTTTTCAGGAACCAGTTTCATAGAACAATCCTTTTATAATATGGTTGACACAAAAGAGCCTCTTTCCTATTATTTATATGAAATTTTATAAATTTCGTCAATTTATGTCTTTAAATGGGCTCCAAAAATTATGTCAAGTCATGACAACAGGTCAGATGTTGCGCAAAGATCTAATATTGCGTGCCATTTAATACAGTAATTGCAACAGGTTTTGCCCGAGGAGGATTAATGGGAGATAACAATATCAATTTTATTAATATTCCCGGACTTACCCGGCGCAATTTTTTATGGCTTTTGTCGGTTTCGGCAGCCGGTTTTTTTACAGGCTGTTCTACAGACCCTGTCACCGGTAAATCTCAGCTCATGCTTGTTTCGGAAGATACCGAAGTCCGGATAGACAGAAATAATTCACCCCGCCAGCTTTCCTCCGATTACGGCATAATACAGGACAGGGATTTAAACGGCTATATAAATCAGACCGGGGAAAAAATTGCCGCACTAACTCACCGCCCGAATATGCCTTATTCATTCCAGGCGGTTAATGCCACATATGTAAATGCATATGCCTTCCCCGGGGGAACCATTGCGGTAACAAGAGGGATTCTATTAAATCTGGACAATGAGGCCGAGCTTGCCGCATTACTGGGGCATGAGCTCGGTCATGTAAACGCAAGGCATACGGCGGAACAGATGTCTAAAGGCGTTCTGACCTCGGTAGTGGTGGGAGGTATTACGGCTTATGCGGGTTCAAAGGGTCAGATATACGGAAAGGTAGCCGAAGGTATTGGAATGGTTGGATCCGGAATGCTTATCGCTTCTTACAGCAGGGATAATGAGCGTGAAGCGGACGCGCTTGGAATGGAATACATGGTGAAAGCAGGCTACAGCCCGGATGGATTTATAGACCTTATGGATATGCTGAGAAAAATGTCAAAAAGCAAGCCGGGAGCCATTGAGCTGATGTTTTCAACTCACCCGATGAGTGATGAGAGATACTCCAATGCAACGGAAAACGTTCGCAATCTTTACGGAGCATATAAAAAACAGCCTGTTTACAGAGAACGTTACATGGATAATACTGCGAAGCTGCGTTCGATGAAACCTGCAATTGAAGAGCTTCAAAACGGCGATGCTGAAATGAAAAAGAGCAATTATACGGCTTCTGAGAATCATTTCAAAAAGGCGCTTTCACTTGCTTCGAACGACTATGCCGGACTCATCATGATGTCAAAGTGCCTTTTGGTTCAGGGAAAATACAGCGAAGCCATAAAATACGCAGAAGCGGCAAAAGATGCTTATCCCGGAGAAGCTCAGGCTCACCAGATATCCGGCTTTGCCGGAATGAAGAAAAAGAATTTCGAATCAGCCTATGATGATTTTGATAAATATGAAAAGGCTCTTCCCGGAGACTCAAATGCGATATTCTACAAGGGGTTCTGTCGGGAAGGGATGCAGCAGATAAAAGAGTCGGCATTTGAATATAACCGGTATCTTCAGGTGGAAAAAGGCGGGGATCAGGCGGCTTATGCCTACAAGCGCCTTGTTGAATGGGGTTATATCAAGCCCGCCAAATAGTAAGTGGTTTTTGATGGTTCCAGGAGTCAAGTGGTCGGAGATTCAAGGGAGAGTTAAGCCTTTATTATTTCCCCCCGAGCACCTGACTCCCGAACCTTTCTTTCTAATAACCTATTGGCTTTGTGACGTCAGGAGCTTATGCAGCTGCCTTCCATTCCTGAAGAACTTCTTCCGGAAATAAACAAAAAGCTCGATTCATTAAATACCGCACTTAAAGAATCCGGAATTCATTTTAAAATGTCTCCGGCTTTTATCTCTGAACTTAAAATCGTATTTGCGCTGAGCGATTTTATTTCAGATACCTGCGCAAGAAACCCGGACATATTTTCCGATATTATAAAAAGCGGCGACCTCAAAAGATCTTACTCAGATATCGAATATGAAACAAGATTAACGAATCTTTTTTCGGGCATGGAGAGTGAGGAAACTATCGGAATAAAGCTGAGAAAATTCCGTTCCCGCGAGATGATAAGGATAGCCTGGCGCGACCTTGCCGGAGATGCCGGCCTTGATGAAACGGTTAAAGACCTTTCAGCGTTCGCTGATGCCTGTATCGATTATTCCCTTTCCCGGCTTTATGACTTTATGAAAAATGAGTTCAGCGTTCCGGTAAACCAGAGCGGGGAGCCGCAGAAGCTTGTCGTTATAGGCATGGGAAAGCTGGGGGCTTTTGAACTTAATTTTTCTTCCGATGTTGATCTTATGTTTGCCTATCCTGAAGCCGGAGAAACGAAAGGAGGTCAAAAAACGATAAGCAACGAAGAGTTTTTTACCCGCCTTACCCGCCGGCTTATAACTATCATAGGGTCTGTGTATTCAGAGGGAATGGTTTTCCGCGTTGATCTTCGCCTTCGCCCATATGGGGAGAACGGACCTCTTGTTATGAGTTTTGACAGTATGGAAGACTATTACCAGAATCAGGGGCGGGAATGGGAACGTTATGCCCTGATAAAGGCAAGAATAGTTGCGGGAGATAAAGTTGCCGGAGAAAAGCTTCTGGAAAGACTCAAGCCTTTTGTTTACCGCAGATATCTTGATTTCGGTGCAATTGAATCCTTAAGAGACATGAAGAAAAAAATTTCCCTTCAGGTAATGCAGAAGGAGATGAGGGAGAATATTAAACTCGGTCCCGGAGGAATCCGTGAAATAGAGTTTTTCGCCCAGATATTTCAGCTTATACGGGGAGGGGTCGTTCCGGTTCTTCAGGAACGCAATGTTGTAAAGGTATTAAGAATTCTTGCTGAAAAGAGTTATATCCCGGAGAAGACCTGCAAAGAGCTTGAAGAGGCTTACCGGTTTCTGCGCATGGTTGAAAACCGCCTTCAGGAATTTTCGGATCGTCAGACTCACGATCTTCCGAAAGACTCCCTGGAAAGGCTTTGCATTTCCACGTCGATGTATTTTGCCGGATGGAGTCCTTTTAATGAAGAGCTCTGGAAACACAGGGCAAGAGTGCAGGCGCATTTCGGCAACCTTCTTGAAACAAAAGAAAACGAAACAGGCAAAGAAGATGCAATTGAAAAAAAACTGTATGATGTCTGGCAGTTTCTAAACAGGGAAGAGCAGGATGAAAAAACTCTTGAGTCGGCCGGCTTTAAACATCCGGATGAAGCGGTCAGCCTGCTTAAAAATTTCAGGGATGATCCTTCGACGCGGGCGCTGAGCAGCAGCGGGCGTGAAAAGCTGGACAGGCTTATGCCTTCATTGCTCAAAGAGATCGGGATTTCCGGAGAGCCGGTTACGGTACTAAACAGGATTACAGACCTCCTGAAAGCTATTCAGAGACGCACATGCTATTTGTCTCTTCTGCTCGAAAGCCATATGGCGATGAAACATCTTGTCAGGCTGGCCGCCTCAAGCTCATGGATAACATCTTTTCTTGCACAGCATCCGGTTCTTCTCGACGAACTGCTTGACTCGCGGACTCTTTATCTTCCTCCCAGGAAAAAACAGCTTGAGGATGAAATGGAAAAACGGTTTGAAATGATTCCGTTTCAGGATCTTGAGTATCAGATTGAAAACCTGTGCATATTCAAGCAGATTAATACCCTGCGGGTTGCCGCTGCGGATGTAACCGGCGGTCTGCCTTTAATGAAAGTGAGCGACCATCTTTCGTATATTGCGGAAGTGATAATTGATAAAGTGGTCGAACTTTCCTGGAGGCATCTTGTCAGCCGGCACGGATCTCCGCGTTTCCTTCGTAATAGAGGGAAATACGAAAAAGGTTTCGCTGTAATTGCTTACGGAAAACTGGGAGGTCTTGAGCTGGGGTATGATTCCGATCTTGATCTTGTATTTCTGCATGCCGGGGCGGACGGCTATACAACCGGCGGAGACCGGCCGATAGAAAACTCGCAGTTTTTTTCAAGGCTGGGCCAGAGAATCGTGCATATTCTTACGGCCTATACCCGTGCCGGAATGATTTATGAAACAGACATGAGGCTTCGTCCGAGCGGTGTTTCCGGCCTTCTTGTCAGCAATGTTGAAGGGTACAGGGATTATCTTTTGAATGAAGCATGGACATGGGAGCATCAGGCTATTGTCAGGGCAAGGCCCATATGCGGGGACGCCGACCTTGCGGCCCGATTTGAGCAAATCCGGAAAGAGGCGCTTGCGCGCCGCAGAGACAGAGGAAGGCTGAAGGATGAAGTTGTAAGCATGCGTGAGAAAATGAGAAAGGAACATTTAAAACCTGAAAACGGAATCTTTGATATAAAGCAGGATACCGGAGGGATAGTCGATATTGAATTCATAGTTCAATATCTTGTTCTTCTAAAATCGGTTGATAATATTGAATTAACCGGATGGACGGATAATGTAAGGATCCTTCAGACTCTCGCGGAGACAAAAATAATAGATGATTATACGGCCCATTTTTTGAAAGAGGCATACCTGACTTACCGTTTGACCGCCCACAGGCTCAGTCTCCAGGAAAAGCCCGCCAAGGTTGAGGCTTCCCGCTTCAGCGACCTGAGGAAACATGTGATAAAAACCTGGAATATACTGATAACAAATTACTCCTGATAAAAAAATATATTTGGCGGATAAAAGCGGGCCGGTTCGGCGCTTTATGCGCAGCCGGACCGGCCCGCAATATCAGCCGATGGCCGCGGATCCCGTCTCGCCGGTGCGCACCCTGATGCACTCCTCCAGAGGAACCACGAATATTTTTCCATCGCCAATCTTGTCGCTTCTCGCGCCCTTGATTATCGCATCAACGGCAGGTTTTACGAATTCGTCATTGACCGCAACCTCGAAGCGCACCTTATCCAGCAGGGTTATTTCGGTTACGGCGCCTCGGTAGGATTCGGTATGTCCGCCCTGTGATCCGCATCCGATAACGCTGGAGACAGTCATCTTCCCTACTTTTGCTGTGGTGAGCGCCTGCTTGACATCGCTTAGCTTTTCAGGCTGCACAATTGCTATTATAAGTTTCATTGTATTTTCTCCTCTTTTTATAAATAACGTTCGCGTGACATATATTATTTTGTAATGAAACCCTGGAAGTCCGGATAAGCCTTTGTGCCGTGCTCGCTGAGATCCAATCCGCCGATCTCCTCCTCACGCGATACCCTTAGACCCATTACCCGCTTAATAAGGTACCATACTGCGAAAGCGACAGTGAACGTAAAGATACCGACCGCCGCTACGCCGATCAATTGCGCGATAAGAAGCTTGGCTCCTCCTCCGAATAAAAGGCCGTTGCCGGTTGCCGTTCCTGTGATCTTATCCTGAGCGAAGAGGCCTACCGCCAGGGTGCCGAATACGCCGTTTACAAGGTGAACCGAGAGTGCGCCCACGGGATCGTCAATCTTCAGTTTGTCAAACATGAATACCGCAAATACAACAAGTACACCGGCGATAAGGCCGATGATGGCCGATGAACCAACGCTCACGAAGGCGCAGGGCGCCGTGATGGCTACCAGGCCGGCGAGAGCGCCGTTTATGATCATGGATAGATCGGGTTTCTTCTGCATCAGCCAGGAAGTGACCGTTGAGCTGATGACAGCCATTGCGGCGGCGGTATTGGTTGTCATGGCGACGTGGGCAATGGCGCTGCCGTCGCCGACAGCCATAGTGGATCCGGGATTGAATCCAAACCAACCGAACCAGAGCACAATTCCCCCTATAGTTGCCGTGGACATATTGTGCCCTAAGACAGGATTAACCGAACCGTCAGCGCGGTACTTGCCGATACGGGAACCGAGAAGGATCACGCCGGCGAGCGCCGACCAACCACCCACGGAGTGAACAACCGTTGAACCGGCGAAATCGAACATACCCAGGGACTGCAGCCAGCCGCCGCCCCAGATCCAGTGA
>Ga0105102_10000416_pt1 | contig 12656 bp, 8 predicted proteins | sample PPLLaktember2015_FD_87032 | JGI IMG/M metagenome (GOLD analysis project Ga0105102, IMG submission 87032) | Freshwater sediment microbial communities from Prairie Pothole Lake near Jamestown, North Dakota, USA - PPLs Lake P7 Core (6) Depth... | ecosystem: Environmental > Aquatic > Freshwater >...
TCATGAGCAACCCGACCGTTTTCGCCTTTATAAAGAATGCCATAATTTTTTTCAAGTGCTTTTGCAATGTAGTTGGCATTTAAAATAGCCACTTTGGTAGCATCAGTTAAACCACTGGCTCCCATCATTTTAATATAACCATATGTAATTGGCAAAACCGATGCGCTTCCCCAGGGAGCTGCAGAAACGGCATTAATACCGATGTGTCCGTTGTTCATGATGGAGTGCGAAGGCAAAAATTCGATTAAATGGCTTGCCACACAAATCGGCCCAACACCTGGACCACCACCGCCATGCGGAATAGCAAAGGTTTTATGCAGGTTTAAGTGACAAACATCGGCGCCGATAATTTTAGGATTTGTTAATCCGACCTGAGCGTTCATATTGGCGCCATCCATATAAACCTGTCCCCCAAACTGGTGAATCACATCGCACATTTCGATAATTGCCGACTCAAATACACCGTGTGTTGATGGATACGTCACCATAAATGCCGAAAGATTGTTTTTATGCTCTTCTGCTTTTTTGCGAACATCGGCGAGACTGATATTTCCTTTTTCATCGCAGGCCACTACAACCACTTTCATTCCGGCGCTGATTGCACTGGCCGGATTAGTTCCGTGCGCTGAAGAAGGAATTAATACAACATCACGCTGATTTTCGCCCCGACTTAAATGATATTTACGAATAACCATTAAACCGGCATACTCTCCTGCTGCACCGGAGTTTGGCATTAAACTTACATCGGCCATTCCGGTAATTTCTGCCAAATCCCTGCGCAATTCTTCCATCATTTCGTGATAACCGCGCGCCTGATTTTTGGGAACAAACGGATGAATACCGTTAAATTCAATCCAGCTCATAGGCAACATTTCGGTGGCGGCATTTAATTTCATAGTACACGAACCCAGCGAAATCATTGAATGAGTGAGAGAAATATCTTTTAGTTCCAATTTTTTCAGGTAACGTACCATTTCGGTTTCAGAACGGTATTTGTTGAAAACTTCCTGAGTCATAAACTCCGAAGTCCGGGCAAATTTCTTGTCAATCTCCACATCCTGGGGATATTCCAATATGGTTGGCCAGCGTTTGTTTGCTGCTTTTGCAAAAACTTCCAAAATCCAGTTAATATCTTCGCGATTGGTAGTTTCGTCAATGCTGATTCCAACTTCTCCATTTTCGAAATAACGGAAATTCATTTCCAGCTCAAGCGAAAGCCATTCAATGTCTTCGCGTTTAACATGTTTAGGCAACTCAAACCTAATGGTATCGAAAAAATGAGAATTGAGTTGTTTGTAACCGAGCTTTTCAATTTCAACTGAAAGAAATGCAGCAATACTATGCACCCGTTTGGCAATCATTGTGATACCTTCAGGTCCATGATATACTGCAAAAAATCCGGCCATGTTAGCCAGAAGTGCCTGAGCGGTGCAGATATTCGAAGTTGCCTTTTCTCGTTTAATGTGCTGTTCGCGGGTTTGCAATGCCATTCTCAAAGCACGGTTTCCGTGTATATCTTTTGTTATACCAATTATTCTGCCAGGCATTGAACGTTTATATTCGTCGCGGGCTGTAAAAAATGCTGCGTGCGGCCCACCGTAACCCATTGGCACGCCAAAACGCTGACTGCTTCCAAATACAATATCGGCGCCCCACTCTCCCGGAGGAGTTAAAATTGCAAGCGAAAGTAAGTCGGTGGCAAATGCTACTTTTATTTCTTTTTCGTGTGCATTTCTCACCATATCAGCATAATCAATTATCTCGCCATCGGAATTTGGATATTGTACCAAAACTCCAAAAACATCATCTGTAAATTCAAATTTATCCTTGGATTGAACACGAAGTTCAATTCCCAATGGTTGAGCCCTTGTAATTAAAACATCATGGGTTTGCGGCCACATTTTTTCATCGACCAAAACTACATTTACATTGTCTTTCACCATTTGCCGTGAGCGCAGATTCATCATCATAATCATTGCTTCTCCTGCGGCTGTGGCTTCGTCGAGTAACGAAGCATTGGCAATTTCCATTCCTGTTAATTCGCAAACCATGGTTTGAAAATTTAACAGCGCCTCCAGCCTGCCCTGTGAAATTTCTGCCTGATAAGGTGTATAGGAAGTGTACCATGCCGGATTTTCCAACACATTTCGAAGGATAACTGCTGGTGTAATGGTATCATAGTAACCCATTCCGATATAGGTATTGAAAACCTTATTTTTAGATGCCAGTTTTAGAATCTCCCTGAAATACTGGCGCTCGGTAAGTCCTTCGTTTAGTTTTAAAGGTTCTTTTAAACGAATGTTTGACGGAACAGTTTGTTCAATTAATTCTTCCATAGATGTAGCACCTACAAAATTGAGCATTTCCTTGATATCACCAGCTCTTGGGCCTAAATGACGATTAACAAATCTATCGTGAGACATAGTTATATTTTATTTTGAATTTATTTGCAATGTTATAAATACCGCCTGATCGAAAAAATGATTTTAAACCACCCTGCTCAAGTTATTTTCAGCATGAAACTTAAGTTAAAAATGGATTTGTTCTTTTCTCAAATCCCAGTTTTGTTTCGGGGCCGTGCCCGCAAAAAACTGTTGTGTCGTCGGGTAAAGCAAAAAGTTTATTTTTAATGCCTAATATTAATGTTTCATAGTTTCCTCCCGGCAAATCGGTTCGTCCGATACTGCCATAAAAAAGTACATCGCCGACAATTAATATTTTATCACTTTCGCTGTAAAAAACCACATGGCCTGGAGAATGACCGGGAATATGAATAATTTTCAGACTCGAATTACCAAATTCAACAAATTTATTTTCAACCAGATATGCATCAATCGGAGCAACAGCATTCATTTCGAAACCAAACATTTCAGCTTGTTGAGTTGCTTTTTCGACCCAAAAACCATCATCGGCATGTGCAGAAAATGGAATTTTAAATTCGTTTCGTACAAATTCAACTCCCATAATATGGTCGAAATGGCAATGTGTATTTGTGATTCTAACTGGTTTCAAATTGTTGTCCCTGACGTAATCTTTTATTTCCTGATGTTCTTCTTCGAAATAAAACCCGGGATCGATAAAAATACATTCACCGGTTTCATCAGAAATAATAAAACTATTTTCGCCTAGCGGATTTACCACAAACTTTTCAACTTTAATCATAATCAGAAATTTACTGTTCCTTTTAATAATGGAACAAATACAAAGTCGCCATGTTTTTCACTCAAAAACTCATCCTCAGAAATGCGCGTAATTACCGTCATTTCCTGCCGTTGATCGCTGCCCACCGGAATCACCATCCGGCCTTCAATTGCCAGTTGTTGTTTTAAATCTTCGGGAACAAAAGTGGCTCCTGCAGTTACTATTATTTTGTCGAAAGGTGCAAAATTGGGTAGTCCTTTATAACCATCACCAAAAAAGCAGGCTGGATTATAACCGATTTCGGGTAGAAATTTATGTACTCTTGTATAAAGTTCCTTCTGTCTTTCAATTGTAAACACTTTTGCTCCCATTTCTATCAAAACTGCAGCCTGATAACCCGAGCCGGTTCCAACTTCCAATACTTTTTCTCCTTTTTCGATTTGTAAAAGCTGAGTTTGCATTGCAACAGTGTAGGGCTGCGATATAGTTTGACCTGCACCAATCGGAAAAGCCTGATCCTTATATGCAAATTGAATAAATGTGCTTTCCATAAAAAGGTGCCGCGGAACCTTTCCAATGGCTTCGAGCACCTTCTCGTTTCGAATTCCTTTTATTTTTAATCCTTCAACCAGTCTTTTACGCATTCCCTGGTGACGAGGAGTTTCATTTATACCCATTCTGAAAAAATATTGCACAAAATTAACCGAAAAAACATTTTTACAGTTCTAATTCAGTTTCAATATTAACAATAAACGTTGATAAATTGTAGGCTGAATAAATGATTGCAGTGATACCGATTTCTATATTTGTGCAATTATCACTAAAAAAGCAACTTATGCTAAATATAGGCTTGATTGGAAATACAGAAATTCTTGAACCTTTTGTAAAGCGTCTCAGGGAAAATAAAAATATAAATGTGATTGGGAAAGCATCTGTTGGAAACAGTCCCCATTTGGATAGTTTTCATTTTTCCATACCTGAATTTAACCGGGTTGAGTTAATTGAGAGGGCAGATGTTCTGATTATGGACAATTCATCGCTGATGCCATTTAAAATTCTAAGTGAAATTGTAAAAAAATCGAAGCATATTTTTACGGCTGGATATTTAAATCTCACAATCGACGAATGTACGCAAATTGTAAAATTGGCAAACGAATCAGGTTCGGTTATACAGGTAAGCAATCCTTTCTTTTTCGCTCCGGCAATTCAGTGGTTAAACAACAATATTTCCTCGCCGGTTTATTTAGATGTTTTGGATTTTACAGGGGTTCATAACCACAACAATAACTTACTTTACCCCATTATTTTAATGTTGCTCGAATTAACCGGAATCAGTCCTAAAAAGGTTGGGGCAGTTACATTTAATTCAAACCCAAACAAATCTGATTTTACCAATATAAGGCTCGAATTTGGCGATGCATCGGTGGTTAATATCAGTTATGGAACACTCGAATCGCTTGAAGAATTTAAAATAAGGGTGTACTCAAGAAACCAATTTATCAATCTTAACTTCACTCATGAAAATTTTTTATGCAATAATATTCCCATCGAACTTTCAGGATTTGAAACATTAAACGAAATCGATTATTTTGTAAATACCATTCAAAATAAAACCAGGAAAAAAAGCTGTATTGAAGATTATTTAATCGCTATGTATCTGGTACAAAAAATCAATAAAAAGATCACCCAGTTTTTTGCTCAATAATATTCATAAAAAATTACTTTTGCCGCAATATTTTTTTTCAGGATTCGTTCATGTAAACAACTGTACTTTTACACTGAACTTAACTTTTTTATGAATGTATGAATAGACCCTGGCAAGTTGTTAAATACTTAACTTTCGATATTTTAGCTGCCGCTTTAAGCTGGGTTGTGTTCTTTATTTACCGGAAAGCCATTATTGAACCTCAGCGTTTTGGGATTGATATTCCGATTGAATTCAACCACCGGTTTTACTTGGGTCTCATTTTTATTCCTATTTTCTGGGTTACATTTTATTATATTACAGGTTTTTATAAAAATATTTTTCGCCGTTCCCGGCTTATCGAACTAGGTCAAACAATTACAACATCACTTGCCGGGGTAATTGTGATATTTTTCACATTGATTCTCGACGATTTCATAAATTCTTATAAGAACTATTACCAACTTTTTTTCACGTTATTTTTTCTACATTTTTTATTGACCTACTTTTTCAGGTTGGTAATCACCACGCAAACCATTCATAAAATACACCGTCGAAAAATTGGTTTTAACACACTTATTATTGGAAGCAACGAAAAAGCCTTAAAGGTTTTTAACGAAATGAACAGTCAGAAATATCCGGCAGGAAATCTGTTTGTTGGTTTTGTTGGGCTCGAAAAAAACAATGACGCTCTGTTGAGCAGAAGCTTACCCAAACTCGGAAATTTTTCTGAATTAATCGACATTATTCAAAAACACGAAATAGAGGAGGTGGTAATAGCCATAGAAACAGTTGAACACAAACGGCTTAGCGAAATACTAACTGTTATTGAAAACCGTCAGGTTACCATTTGGGGAATACCCGATTTGTACGATTTCCTAACGGGAATGGTTAAAACAAACACGATTTATGGAAGCCCTCTGATTAAAATATCGAACGGATTGATGCCTGGCTGGGAAGAAAACACTAAACGACTTTTGGATGTATTTCTTTCACTAATTGCATCGGTAATATTGTTTCCGGTTTTTGTAACCCTTGCTATTATTATTAAGTCAACATCAAAAGGACCAATATTTTACAAACAGGAACGCATTGGAAGATTTGGCAAACCTTTTTGCATCTATAAACTTCGAAGCATGTATGCTGGTGCCGAAAACGGAACTCCTGCGCTTTCGTCGGAAAATGATGAGCGGATAACTAAAATCGGAAAGTTTATGCGGAAAACCCATTTGGATGAAATTCCGCAGTTTTATAATGTTATTATTGGCGATATGTCGCTGGTTGGCCCGCGCCCCGAAAGGCAGTACTACATTGACCAGATTGTAAAAAAAGCGCCTCATTATACACATCTCCATAAACTACGCCCTGGAATTACCTCGTGGGGACAAGTAAGGTATGGCTATGCTTCGGATGTTGATGAAATGCTTGAAAGGCTTCCGTACGACATGATGTACCTGAAAAACATTTCGTTGTACATCGACATTAAAATAATGATTTATACCATTATGGTAAGCATTAAGGGTAGAGGAAAATAAACAATTACCTGCAATTCAGAATTTTACCGTTAAATTTTTCAACAAATCAACCTATTTTTTCCAACCCGTAATCTCGTTCCACTTTTGCAATTCGTACTTTATAATTCTGGTACCATGTTTTTCTGCCTTTTTCCTGAGCAACAGTATGTGCAATATTATATTTCCATTTTCGTATCGATTCCAAATCTTTCCAATACGAAACTGTAATTCCAATTTCGCTCCTTGCCGATTCAAATCCTAAAAAACCGGGTTGCTTTTCTACCAGTTTCTCCATTTCTTCCCCCATTTGTGAATAACCGTTATCGTCTGCGTTTCGGATTGATGTAAAAATTACTGCATAATAAGGTGGTAGTGGTGTTTTTGCTATCATTTTTTATGTTTTCAAATGAACTTGATGTATCGGTTTGTAAATTGCCCCTGCAGAACTTAAAACACTTTGATAATAAATGATTTCGGAAACCATGACAGATTGAATTTCTGCACATTTTAATGCACCTGCCAAAGAATAGAAAGCATTTTTGTTTTGAAGAAATTTAATCCGACCCAACGTTAAGTGAGGATTATATAACTTCTCCTCCCAACTTAATCCAAGCGAAATAACCATTTCCTCAATTTCTGCTGCCAATTGTTTTAGCAACAAATCATTCTCAACCGACAAAAACAAAACCCGCGGTTGATTTTTGCTTTTAAAAAAACCAACTCCTTTTAAATTGAATTGAAAGCAATGATAATTCTGCGAAATATTATCAAGTAAATGTTTGATTTTCAGAACGTGTGCATCACTGGTTTCACCCAGAAAACGAAGCGTTAAATGCAGATTATTGGTATCGACCCAACTTATTGCCTCTCCTTCCAATGATTTTCTTATTGATGAAACAATATCAAGCAATTTCTTTTCAGGCATAATTTTAATCGCAATAAAAGTCCTCATTATTTCCTATCGTATTAACAAAACCTGACCTTTTTCATTGTGTTCAAAACCCTGAATGTCATAATAATTTGAGATCCAGACATAATTTCCCATTGGTGCATCTTTACCGTTTTTTAAAGTTCCATTCCATGGATTATATAAAGAGTTAGATTCAAAAACCATTTCGCCCCAACGATTGAAAATTTTCAAACTGAAACGCGACTCATCAACGCCCGCACCAACCGGCATAAATGTGCGGTTTTCAGGGATATGGCTGTCAGGTCTGAAAGCATTGGGAGAATAAACTGTAGAAGGGATAATTTTTATGATTAATTCGAAAGTATCGACACAATGATACACCGATTCTGCATACAATCTGGCCGTATATTCACCCAATTCAGTGTAAGTATGAACGGGTGCAAATTCTTCGGAAGTGATGCTATCACCAAAATCCCAAAAATAGTTGACAGCCCTTTCTGAATAGTTTATAAATGTGATGTCAGAATTATCAATCAAGGCAACCTGATAATCGACTTCGAATTTTGAAAAAGGATTCCGGTGTACCCTAATCCAATCGGGTTTTACTAAAGTATCAACACAGCCTGTTTCAATGGAATAAGCGATTAATGAAATATCGAATCTTCCGGTATCGGTTAGATTGTATAAATTCGAAACACCGGTTGGATATGGCAAACTATCTGTAATCCATGTAAAATCGATATAACTGTCAGTTGTTTCAGCAAAAACTTCAACAGAATAGGGCTGGCAGCCCTCATCACTTTCTGTCTGAAAATCGAAGAACGGCTTTCGTTTTAATCGCATCTCGACAAGTTCGCTAACACAACCATATTCATTTACCGTTAGTTTTACATTTTCCAATGGATCATCCATAATTATTGTAACCGAGTCATAATCAAAACCTGATAACTGATTACCGTTAAACTCCCAAATAGTAAATGAAGAATCAATATGATGAGTGTAAATCAAAAAAGCAGAACCCGGGTAACAAATATCGGGGTCTGCAGAAATTTCGGCAATTGGCGTTGGAAAAACTTTTATCATACTATCTATTGTAAAACTATTCCGGCATTGTGTAACCGGATTGTTAATTGTGAGATTTACCTTATAAAATCCGGTATCGGCGTAATTTTTGGTGTAGTTTTGCTGCCTTACGATTTCAGAATCATCAAAAGTCCATACAAATTCCACATTATCCGGTGTTAACATTTCGCTTGAAAAATTAACGGTTAAAAAGTCGCAACCTCGTGCTATATCGGCTTCCATTTTGAAATTAGGATTGGCATTTACAAATTGTTTAATCACCTGATCGCTAATGCAACCTTTATCATTTATTACCAACGAAACAGGCGGAACACTGGTTAGGCTGGCACCTTCAGAAATCAGATAGACACGGTTCTGCTGGTCGAGTGTATCCAGAAAAATACGGCCATTTAAATCCCAGTCATATTCTGCCGCTTCAGTAACTGTTCCGGTAAACCTCAGTATTTTGCTGTAACCGCTGCAACCCGGATCATCTTCAATCAAAAAATCATTTTCAGGTTGCGGGTGAAACCGGATGGGAAAAGTAATTACCGTATCACAATTATCGATAGTGGTTAGTTTGTACGAAATTTCGAAATCGCCCCAACTTGTAACATTAATCTTAACCGAACCTTGATTTTCTTCTGAAAGAATGACTTCCGGCGAATTGGCCGACCATTCGAAACTTCCCGAATAATTCCATATACTGTCGGGATCGCCTGTTATTGAAACTGAAAGTCGGGTTGAATCAATACCACAAATTAAATGATCGCCATTAATTTCAACTTCGGGAATTGGAAAAACGGTTAAACTAAAAGTGTCGCGAGCAGCGCAGCGGTATTTGTCGATAACGGTTAATCTGTAATCTCCAGTACTGTCGGCAGTAATTACCTGATTGATTGATAAAGTTTCGTTAAACTCGTTTTGCCATAAATAATTTACATATCCATCTTCAGCGCTTAACAGCACTTTCATCGGATAACAAACCTCTGCATTTCTGTCATCCAAATTAGCCTTTGGTGTACTAACTTTCACAAAAACAGAGTCGGCCAATTGGCAACCCTCGGAAGATATGGCCTCAACCTTGTAAAACCCTTCTTCAATTACATCAATTGCCTGGGTTGTTTCGTCGTTATTCCATTTATAGGTTGAAAATTGTGGCCCGGCATCGAGGATTAAAGTATCGCCATGACAAAGCAAAAGTGTATCACCTTTAAAAAATTCGATATTTTCACCCAAATCGATCTTCAAATCCAAATTAAAACCAGCTCCAAAACCATACGATTCGAACCCGCCAAAACCATAAACATATGCCACGAAACCATCATTTCCCGCGACATTTTCAATCACATGCCTACCCTCAGGTATTTCAATTTGAGCATACGACCAGTGTGCTTCACTGTAGGGTATAAATTGATTAACAGATAGTCCGTTTAACCTGATGTTTTGCACTTCAGATGTAAGCGCAACTATGTTAACAAAGTGTCGTTTTATAGCTATATAAAAAGTGTCGATTACAATTTTAGGTGCCCCATAAGTTTCGAAAATAGCTGTATTAACTCCTTGGCCTGCCGGATTCAGAATAATCATAAACGGGTCGCCGTTGCCCCCGGTTTCAGTACTGTCAACATTGTGAGATTGACTGAACTGAGCAACCAAAACCGGATTGTCAGAAAATATTTGTTTTGCTTCCAAAGCCTGAAATTCGTAAAATTCTCCTTCATTCAAATACAACAGCATTTCTCCGGAAATTTGTACAGTAGTATTATTTTTTGATGCAAGAATTCGAAACCGGTCATTTATCCGTGTTTTAAATGGAACGGTGTAATACTCGCGACCCCATGATTGTACAGGTGGAATTTGTTCGAAAAGATGGTCCCAGCAACACTGAGAGTTGGGAATTGTAGTACTGAGTGCCCCCGAAAAAAGAGCGATGGGTTTATCAGCCGCAATTCTGCTGCCAGTCAAATCACCTTGTCCCCTAGATTGTGTACCTTCGTTATTTTCAGATTGCACCTGAAAAACATCGCCTTTGTTAAGTATAATTTCAAAAGTCGAGTCTTTGGGTACTAACTGGTCTGTTACCTTCGATGGTGTTATTTTTACCAAAGTCTGATTTTCTGTAGCTACAATTAGAAATTCGCTGTTGCGGCCGTTCCCCGAAGTCGGATTGTTTGGATCTATGTTTGGTTCATAGCACATGGCAAAATAATCATTTCCCAAAGTTTCAACCGGGTAAATGGAGGTAATATCGGTTGAGTTAGGATCCCAGTTTATGGCAAAAACACTAACCGGGTTATCCGAAGTCAGATGAACACCCTTTTCCTGAATATTCTCAGAACCAAACGCTGCGGCCATGCGCCATGTAATTTCAATAGTTCGGGTACTGTTGGCCAAAACTGAAAAGGTTTGGTTGAATATTGCTGATATAGGTTGTCCGATGGTAATGTTAAAATCGGTTGCTTGTTTTGCAGTAACAGTAATTTGAATGGTGCGATATTCTTCTCTAAACATTCTGTTTTCCATAAACCCAAACCAAAACTCCTTTCCTTCGGTTGATTTGCGACACACATTAGCTTCTTGTGCTAAAATAGTTTCCGTGCAGGTCAGAAAAACTGCCAGAACGATTATCAACTTTGTGATTATATTCGGTAACACAGGCAAAAATGTTATTCCGTAAAAATAAAAAAACCGTACAAATCATTGCACGGTTTTTAAATTGATTCAGCAAAATGCTTATTTCTTAGGTTTTATTTCAACCATTAAATAACGGTTTGGAATAACCTCATCTTTTTTTACGTTAATTTTTACGATTTCACCATCAAAAGGCATTCGAACCTGGTTTTGCATTTTCATTGCTTCGAGTAATAAAATCGTATCTCCTTCTTTCAATTTCTGTTTTGGTTTAACAAAAATATCGATAATTGTTCCCGGTATAAAAGAGTACAACATATTTTCATTCGGAGCTTCCCAATTTACCCGTTGTTCAAACTTGCGCGTAAACGTGGTTTTATACACCGCTCCCTGAATGATCAGTTCTTTCCATTCTTTTTCTTCAGACATCATATTTACTCTTTAATTGATTAAAATGGTGGTATTCCATGTTTTTTATTTGGCAGAAAAACGCTTTTATTTTCAGAAACCTGCAACGCATGAAGTATTCTTGAGCGTGTATCCCGTGGTTCAATAACTTCATCAATATATCCCTGAGCGGCTGCCACATAAGGATTGGCAAATTTTTCCTTGTACTCCTGAATTTTTTGTTTGCGCATTTCTTCCGGATTTTCTGCTTCAGCAATTTCTTTGCGGAAAACAATATTTGCAGCTCCTTCCGGTCCCATTACTGCAATTTCAGCCGTTGGCCATGCAAACACAAAATCGGCGCGTAAATGGCGCGAATTCATTGCAATATAACCTCCGCCATAAGCTTTTCTTAAAATAATCGTCACTTTTGGAACGGTTGCCTCGCTGTATGCATATAAAATCTTAGCTCCGTGCCTGATTACTCCTGCGTGTTCCTGATCGGCACCGGGTAAATATCCCGGCATATCTTCCAGTGTAACAATCGGAATATTAAATGCATCGCAGTAACGAATAAAACGAGCTGCCTTGTCGGAGCTGTCGCAATCGAGAACTCCTGCCAATACCATTGGTTGATTAGCCACAAAACCAGTGGTTTCGCCATCCATACGACCAAAACCGATAATAATATTTGGTGCAAAAAGCTCCATTACTTCAAGGAATTCCGAACCGTCGGCAATTGTTTTAATAATATCGCGCATATCATACGGAATCCTTGCATCGAGAGGTACTATATCTTCAATTTTTTTACCTTTTAAAGGCGATTTTGGAGGATATGCCAGCGCTTTTTTGGCATTACTCCTTGGAATATAGCTAATAAGGGTTTTTATCTGTTCAAAACATTCCAACTCAGTTTTTGCAAAGAAGTGAGCATTCCCTGTAATTTCGGCGTGTACACGAGCTCCACCCAGTTCTTCCATCGAAATTTCTTCGCCGAGAACCGATTTAATTACACTTGGTCCGGTGATAAACATTTTCGAAATATTTTCAACTACAAAAACAAAATCGGTTAATGCGGGTGAATAAACTGCACCGCCGGCGCAAGGACCGAGAATTACCGAGATTTGAGGAATAACGCCTGATGCCAGTGTATTACGGAAAAAGATTTCGCCATAACCTGCCAGTGAATTTACGCCTTCCTGAATACGTGCACCACCGGAATCGTTAATACCAATAAGCGGAACCCTCATTTTAAGGGCATGATCCATTATTTTTGTGATTTTCCGGGCGTGCATTAATCCCAGCGAACCGCCTGCAACAGTAA
>Ga0105102_10000418_pt1 | contig 12638 bp, 11 predicted proteins | sample PPLLaktember2015_FD_87032 | JGI IMG/M metagenome (GOLD analysis project Ga0105102, IMG submission 87032) | Freshwater sediment microbial communities from Prairie Pothole Lake near Jamestown, North Dakota, USA - PPLs Lake P7 Core (6) Depth... | ecosystem: Environmental > Aquatic > Freshwater >...
AGGCGGCGTGCCGCCTACTTGTGCACCTTGCGGAGGAACTCCTCGATCTCGGGCATGCCGCCCTGGAAGACGAGGTAGCCGTCGTGGGGCTCCCGCTCGGTGATCTCGCCGGCCACCGGCGTCAGCATGATTTCGCGCACCCGGTCGAGGTCGCTTGTCTGTCCCAGCGCCCAGGCCAGCTTGATGTACGCCACCTCGGGGAGCATGTTCTCGGCCGGGATGATTCCCTTGGCCATGAGGTCGCGGCCGGTGTCGTACACAAACATGTGCACGTAGCCCCACAACGTCTGGACTGTCATGTAGATCGCAACGCCGGCCGCCGTCGCCCGCTCGATGGCGGGGTACACGGGCTTGTTGATGTGGCCGAGCCCGGTCCCGGCGATGACGATCCCCTTGTAGCCGTGCTCGACGAGGGCGTCGATGATGTCGGGGTGCATGTTCGGGTAGTAGTAGGTGAGCGTTACGCGCTCCTCGAAGTACGGAAGGATGTCGACGTGACAGTCGTCGCGCCGGCGAGCGTAGTCCTGGCGCAACGGCTTGACCCCGTCGCGCGTTACGGTGGCGAGTGGGATGTCGCCGATGGTGCGGAACGTCGAGCGGTACGAGGAGTGCATCTTCCGCACGCGCGTCGCGCGGTGCAAGAGGCCGTACTCGTCGGAGGTCGGTCCGAACATGCAGACCATCACCTCGGCGATGTCCGACGTGGCCGCCGCGGTCGTTGAGTGAATCAGGTTCCGCGCCGCATCGGAGGACGGCCGGTCGGAGGACCGTTGCGACCCAACCATGACGATCGGCACCGGCGAGTGCTGAACCATGAACGCGAGCGCGCTCGCCGTGTGGTGCATCGTGTCCGTCCCGTGGCCGATGACGATCCCGTGGATGCCGTTCTCGATCTCGCGGCCGATCGCCTTCGCGAGCGCGATGTACTGCGTCGGCCCCATGTTCTCGGAGAACACGGCGAACAGCTTCTCCGTCGAGAGGTTGCAGATGTCGGCGAGCTCGGGAACCGCGCCGTACAGCTCGCCGGGGGAGAACGCGGGGATCACCGCACCGGTGCGGTAGTCGAGGCGGGACGCGATGGTCCCGCCGGTCCCCAGGAGCTTCACGTTCGGCTTGTCGGGCGACGTCGGGAACTCTTTCTCGGGGATCTTGTAGTGAGCCTCCCGCCGGCCGAGTTCCTTGACGTTCCGGAGCGTCCGAACGTCGATGCCGACGTTGTAGCCCGTGGGCAGCTTGAGGACGAGGTGACGCGAGTCATCGAACTCCGAGCGCGGGAGGATGATGCCCCGGAAGTGGCCGCGCGTGGACTCGACATCGACGTCGCTCCAGACGCCGACCTGGAAGCGGACGAGCGCGTCGAGGGCCTCGCCCTTGTACCCTTTGCGGGCTTCGTCGCTCATCGCGTCGCCTCCTCGACCCACGCTGCAACCCAAGCGAGCGGGACGTTGCCCCACGCCATCGGCCGCACGCGCCCCATGATGACGCGGTGGAGAGCCTCGGGGCGGCGGACGTCGCGCCGTTTGGCCTCGCGTCGGATCTCGGCTCTCACGTCCTTCTCCGACGCTCGACGGTACTGCGCTCGCTCGAGGAGTGCCTCGAACGAGCACGCCGGCTCCGCGAGGGCAAGCGGCACGATCGCCGGAAGCGCGTCGGCCGTGAGATCTCTCTCGGTTGCCTCTGCGACGGCCCATCGGACGCGATCCGCGTCGATCTCGCGGTCGCCCATGGCGTGGCGAACGCCGTGTCCGAGCAGCGTGCACGCCGCCCTCGGCTCCACTCCGCCCGCGACCAGTTCCTCCACCAGCGGGCAGAGGTTCCGCCGCAAGAGGTAGGCGTGCGTGTCCTCGGGAGCGCCCCAAGCGCGGAGAAGGGCTTGGCGCGCCTCCACGGCCTGCGGCAGCCGTGTCCGTATGGCCTCGATCGCGTCCTCTTCGATCGGGATCGGCGACGAATCGGTGTCCGGGTACATCCGGTCCGGTCCCGGCAGGACGCGCTCGAAAATCGTCGTCCCGTCGGGCAGTCCCTTGCGCGTCTCGTTCGGAACGCCGTCGAACGCCAGCCGGCCGCGCTCGATCACCGTCTCGATCGCCGTGGGCACGTCCGCAGCCGGGCCCCACAATAGAAGCAGGGCGTCCTTCGACGTCGCCCCGACGCGCTTCCCGAGCTTGTGCCAGGTTGCCGGCGACAGCGGCGACTCTCCGTCCTCCGAGTGAGTCATGTTCGGCTTCTCGATGCAGGCGATGACCTTCAGCCGATCCGACAACTCATCGGCGAACGAACGACCCGGGTTCGTCGGGAACGCAAGCAGTCCGGCGAATCCCGGCAGACAGACGACGACGGCGCTCGCCTCGGGGGGCACGATCGCCTCCGCCGCGGCCAGATCCGCTCCGTGCAGCTCGACGTGCTTCGGGCTCCACGTCTTCGGGTCGACCCTGCGTCGTTTTAGTTCGTCGCGCACCAGGAGCAGGGCCTTCTGGCGGAACGCCTCGTTGTGAGTCAGCTCCGGGATCCAACGGATGTGCTGCACGCCCTTGATCTCCACGCGCGTGCCGCCCTCGATGCTGACGTTCACGTCCTCCCGGGCCGCACCGATCCCGACGTTCACGTGCCCGGTGCTCCGCGCCACGTAGCGGATGTAGTTGGCCGCCTCGGCGGCCTCGTCCGGCGTCAGGAGCTCCGGCTCCGTGACGGTCTCGATCAGCGGCATCCCGAGCCGGTCGGTTGTGTAGATTCGTTCATGGCCGACGTCGCTCACTTCGCGGCACGAGTCCTCTTCCATGGAGAGCTGGCGTACGCCCACCCGCTTCCCCGCCACCGGAATGCGCCCGTCGATGCCGACGATCGCCGTGCGCTGGAACCCGGTGGGGATGCTGCCGTCCAAGTACTGCTTCCGGGTGATGTGCAGCTCGCCCACGAGGCTCGTTTCGAGCAGCAGGGCGACCTCGATGGCAATCCCGAGTGCCTCGCGGTTCACGGCGAACGGAGGCGTGTCATCGATATCGTACGTGCAGGCCGTCTCGCCCTTGATTCGATAGACGATGTTCTTCTTCGTCTTGTACTCCATCAGGGCGGTGCCGTCGTACTCGCCGAGCTCGCTCAGGGTGGGACGCATGTGGCGGACGAGCTGGGCGTCGTAGTCTTCTCCGTCCTGGTACACGCCGGCCGGGCAGCGGCAGAAGAGCTTCTTCTTCGTGCGAAGCTGCTGATGAACCTCGAGCCCGCAGCGAAACCCGAGCTCTCGGTACGTGTCGGCGGAGGCGTCCCGGCGCGGGATGTAGCCGAGAGGATTGTGGGTGTCAGGATTCGCAGGAGTCGCGTCGGCCTTTTTCATAGGAGTCGGCGCAGGACGGACGCGAGAATCGCTCGGCCGATCGCGCTTATCCTCGATAGGATAGACGTTTCGGCGGTCTGCCGCAAGGCTGTCCTTGCATGTCCATCATGATCTGCTATACTGCGGGCCACTTACGGATGAACGAGCCGCCGTTCGCGGCGGGTGGCGAATCGTACGCGCCTTTGGAAGGCGCGCCCAGCAAAGGAGGAGGCGGTTCATGGCCCTAAGTCGACATAGAGCTCATCCGGGAACCTCCTCGGATGGGGCGCGCGAGGGCGGATTCGCGAGTCGGTAGTCCGTAGCACTTCAGTCTTTCGCTTTCCCTCTCGACACTCGAGCGACGCCCTCTTGGGCACGCTCATCGTCCCCGTCCAGCATCCCGAGGTCCCGGCCGGAAGCGTCGGGCCAGAGGAACACCGTCTGTAAGGAGTCGACATGCTGGAACACCTGCCTCACGGATACCGCGCTCGCCCCGCGAGGGTGAGCGACGCAGAGAGCCTGACCGCGCTGTTCAATGCCTGTTCGCGCGCCGTCGTCGGAGTCGACGAACACGACGTCGCGGACCTCTTGGTCGAGTGGCGCTCGCCCGGATTCAGCTTGGATTCCGACACGATCGTCGTGGAGACCGCGGACGGATGCCCCGCCGGGTACGCCGAAGTGTGGGACACCGACGAGCCTCACGTGCGCGTCTTCTCCTGGGGCCGCGTGGATCCCGGCCACCGCGGCCTGGGCATCGGCGCGTGGCTCGCTGCGTGGGAAGAGGAGCGCGCTCGGAGAGCCCTTGATCGTGCACCGGCCGGCGCGCGCGTCAGTCTTCGCCAGTTCGTGTACAAACAGGATCTGGAGGCGAACGCCCTGCTGGAGCGCTCTGGATTTGCCCTCGTGCGACTCTTCTTCCGCATGGAGGCCCCGCTCGGCACCGCCGTGCCGGAGCCGACGTGGCCCGAGGGCGTCAGTGTCCGTACCTTCAACCCGGACGACGATCTCGAGCCGGTCGTTCGTGCCATCCGCGAGGCGTTCCGCGACCACTGGGGGTACGTCGAGTCCTCGTTCGAGGAGGAACTCGAGAGCTGGCGGCACTGGATCACAGAGGACAAGGACTTCGATCCCAGCCTTTGGTTCCTCGCGACCGCCGACGGGCAGATTGCCGGCGTGACGCTGTGCTCGCCGAAGGCGCCGGGCGATCCGGGGCTTGGGTATGTGAACACGGTCGGCGTCGTGCGGCCGTGGCGACGGTGCGGCGTCGCCCTCGCCCTTCTCCGCCATGCCTTCGCGGAGCTGCGAAGCCGCGGGAAGGAACGCGTCGCCCTCGGCGTGGATTCGAGCAGCCTCACCGGCGCCCTTCGCCTCTACGAGTTAGCCGGAATGCGCCCCGTTCGGGAGTCGCACGTGTACGAGAAGGAGCTGCGGCCCGGGCGGGACCTCACCACACAGAACCTGGAGGAATAGCCGTGCGACGTCCTTGGCGTGAGTACCTCGGGTTCCTGGGGCGCTATCTGCGCCCCCAAGCGCGTTGGGTTGCGTTGCTCGCCGCTCTCGTGCTCGTCACCATCGGCCTACGCCTCGCCAACCCACAGATTCTCAGGCAGTTCATCGATGTCGCCACGTCCGGCGGCCCGCGATCGGAGCTGATCCGGGGAGCGCTCCTCTTCTTCGGAATCGCCGTCCTCGCCCAGCTTCTGTCCGTCGCTGCGACCTACGTCGGAGAAACGGTGGCTTGGACGGCAACCAACGCACTGCGCCTCGACCTCCTGCGACACGCCCTCCATCTCGATCCAACCTTCCACAAGGACCACACGCCGGGGCAGCTGATCGAACGGATCGACGGAGACGTCGCGACGCTGTCGAACTTCCTTTCGCGGTTCACGATCGACGTGGTCGGGAACGCGATCCTCATCGCCGGCATCGTGGCGCTTCTGTTCCGCGAGGATTGGCGGATCGGGCTTCCGATTCTGGCATTCGTGGTGTTGACCGTGTGGATCCTCGGGCGGATTCGGAAGGTGGCCGTCCCGCACTGGACCGCGTACCGAAAGCAGATGGCCGAGTTCTTCGGCTTCGTCGGCGAGCGGCTCAGCGGGACGGAGGACGTTCGGGCGAACGGCGGCGTCGCCTACGTGATGCGTCGTTTCTTCGACCTGGTCAGGAAGCTGTACCCGGTTCGCCTTCGTTCCGGGATTGCGGGGTACGGCATGTGGATGGCGAACGTCGCCCTGTTCACCTTCGGCCAGGCGATCGCCTTCGGCGTCGGGGCGACCCTGTGGAGGGCCTCGATCATCACGCTCGGCACCGTGTACCTCGTGTTCTACTACACCGACCTCCTCCACGGCCCGATCTCCGCCATGCGTGAGCAGATCACCGACCTCCAACGCGCCGAGGCGGGCCTTCGCAGGATCCGGGCGATGATGGGGACGCCGTCCAAGCTGCAGGACGACGGCCGCGAACTGCTGCCATCGGGGGCTCTCCCGGTGGTCCTCGACCGGGTCACGTTCGCCTACGAGCCGTCGCAGACCCAGGACGGCCCACCGGCCGGCGGTGACCCCGTCGTCGCCTTGCGGGACGTCACGCTCGACGTGCCGGCGGGCACGACGCTGGGTCTTCTCGGCCGTACGGGAAGCGGAAAGTCGACGCTGGCTCGGCTCGTCGCGCGGCTCTACGACTGCCAGGAGGGCGCCGTCAAGGTCGGGGAGTGCAACGTGCGAGACGTCGGGCTCGATCACCTGCGAAGCCGCGTCCGCCTCGTCTCTCAGGAGGTTCAGGTCTTCCGCGCCTCGGTCCGAGAGAACGTGAGGCTGTTCGACCCCTCGATCTCCGACGAGGCGATCCTCGCGGCGCTCGGCGAGCTGGGCCTGCGCGAGTGGGTTCTTGCGCTGCCCTCCGGGTTGGATGCCGTCGTCGGCGCCGGAGAGGCCGGCCTCTCCGCCGGACAGGGGCAGCTCCTCGCCCTGGCCCGGACGTTCCTTGCCGATCCTGCGGTCATCATCCTCGACGAGGCGTCCTCGCGCCTGGATCCCGCTACGGAGGTCCTCTTGGAGCACGCCGTGGACCGTCTGCTGGCTGGTCGCACCGCCATCGTGATCGCCCACCGGCTGTCGACCGTTCGGCGCGCCGATTCGGTTGCCATCCTCGAGGCGGGAGAGGTTCTCGAGCGCGGCAAGCGGGAAGTCCTGGCCGGCGATCCGACATCCCACCTGTCTCGCCTCCTGCGGACGGGGATGGAGGAGGTCCTGGTATGACGGCCATTCGCGCTTTCGTGAAACTGATTCGGTTCCGTCCCGGGCTGTACGCGGCCGACGCTGCGGCGTGGATCGCGATCGTCCTCACCGAGCTCGGCGCGGGGTACTTGGCGAAGGTGTTCTTCGATTCGATCACCGACCGGGCCGCCGCAGGCGTCACGCTCTGGACCGTCGTCGCCCTCGTGGTCGCCATGGGTCTCGTCCGCGTGGTTGCGATCCTCGTCGGCGCTCTGATCGACATCCGCCACCGCTTCTCGATCCAGGTCCTGTTGCGGAGGAACCTCCTCGCCTCGATCCTGGCGAAGCCGGGGGCGCGCCCCCTGCCCGGGCCGGTCGGAGAGGCACTCAACACCCTCCGCGACGACTCCGAAGCGCTCGAGGACCTCCTGAGCTGGCTGATCGACCAGATCTCATTTGCCGTCTACGGCGCGGCGGCGCTCGGGATCCTGTTTGCCATCGACGCCAAGATCACGCTGATCGTCGTTCTGCCCCTCCTCCTGGTCATCGTCGGCGCCCGTTGGGTTTCGAGGCGGGTTCGCCGGTTCCGGGAAGCCAGCCGACGCGCGACGGAGCGCGTCACGGGTGCGATCGGCGAGGCGATGGACGGGGTTCAAGCCATTCAGCTCGCTGGAGCCCAGGACCACGTCGTCGCGTACATCGAGGGGCTCAACCGCGAGCGGCTGCGGGCCACGGTGCGGGATCGTCTCCTGTCCCAGTCGTTCCACTCGTTCTTCTGGAACGCCGCGACGCTGACCACGGGGCTCATCCTCTTGGCCGCGGCCGACGGCCTGCGCAGCGGGACATTCACCGTCGGCGACTTCGCGTTGTTCGTGACCTACGTAGGCGTCGTGACGGAGTTCATGGCCGCGTTCGGCGACTTCCTCATCCACTTTCAACAAGCCAGGGTCTCGCTCGAGCGGATGGCCACCTTGATCGGCGGGACCCGCGACGACGTCGTCGCGGCCCATCCAATCTACTTCTCCGGCCCCCTCCCGGAGGTCCCCGCCGAGCCGGCGCGGGGCGCTCCGCTCGAGCGCCTCACCGTCGATCGGCTCTGCGTCGATTGGCCGCGCGGCGAACAGGGCGTCGGCTTCTCGGTGCGTGACGTCTCCTTCTCGATCGAACGCGGCGAGTTCGTCGTCATTGCCGGTCGCGTCGGCTCGGGGAAGACTACGCTCCTGCGCGGGATCCTCGGCCTCGTTCCTGCGGCGTCCGGTAGTGTCCTGTGGAACGGCCTTGCCGTGACCGATCCGTCCGCGTTCTTCGTTCCGCCTCGCTCTGCCTACACTCCCCAAGTCCCTCAGCTGTTCAGCGACTCGCTGCGCGACAACGTGCTGATGGGGCGAGCGGCAACCGAGGCCGACCTCGACTCCGCTCTCCGGCTCGCGGTTCTCGAGGACGACGTCGCGACGCTCGCCAATGGGCTCGACACCGTCGTCGGAGCGCGCGGCGTGAAGCTATCAGGAGGCCAGCGGCAACGGGCCGCGGCGGCTCGGATGTTCGTTCGCGACCCGGACCTCCTCGTATTCGATGACCTGTCGAGCGCGCTCGACGTCGAGACAGAGAAAACGCTCTGGGAACGCACACTCCGTCGCAAGGACCGGACGTACCTCGTCGTCTCGCACCGCCGCCCGGCGCTCCGCCGCGCCGACCGCATCGTGCTCCTGAAGGAGGGACGCGTCGAAGCCGTTGGATCGCTCGACGAGCTGCTCGCCTCGAGCGAGGAGATGCGGCTGCTCTGGCAGGAGGTTGCGGGCACATCCGTGGACGGGAACGACCTCATCGCGCCGGCCATGGACTAGGCCGTTCAGTCCCCAAGTCCGTGAGAGCAAGCACAGCCCGCGGCGTTCATCCGACGTGGCCGAAGGCAAGCGCTGCCGATTTCCGAGGCAGGCCCCACTCGCCGCGCCCGCGGGGGGAAAGACCCATCCAGTTTGCCACCCCTGACTGAGCGAATCGGGATCGTGTCCACAGAGCGTGACGGGTGCACCGCGAGGACCATTGCCCAGCATAGAGTCTCGTATGGTGTCGACGGGATTGCCTCTGACCGCCTTGCCGCCCAGATTCGAGAACAAAGCTCTGACCCCGGCTTGCCTCTCCAACAGGAAGTGCTAGGCTCTCATGCTGGATTGAAAGACCCTCTCGCCGAGACTACGGCCCCCGAAACTGTCAGGCGCGTGATTGCAGGACCCACACCTCGCACCGCTCGCGCCCACCGGGAAAGGCGCGCCCTTTCGACCCGTGGGAGAGGGTGGGTCAGGGGCAAGCGTGTCCCCAAAGAGAAGGGCGAACCATCGCTGTTGTGCGACCGGTCCGCCCAGGAGTTCTTACCTTCTTCGAGGGTGCTAGATCGCGCCGTGCGGCGCTTCCAGTCCGCTACCGTCCGACACGCCGTCGCCGGAGTTCGGTGCCGGGCCGAGCGGATCTCCGTCTCCGACCGGGCCGGGCAGCGGTTCGTAGCCGCTGCCGTCCGAGACGCCGTCGCCGGAGTTCGGCGCCGGTCCGGGACCCGCGAAGGCGGCCAGACCGCCGAGGAGGAGCATCGTGACCATTAGGAGTGCCAACAGCTTTCTCATTCCGTTTCCTCCCTTCCTTGTGGCTCTTGGTATCCGTTTCGGATAGCTCAGTATACCGACCCGCACTACGGATTTCTAGCGAGCTCAAGCTGTTTCCGGGGTAATCGAGACACGCCGGCCGCTTCCTTGGGTTGCTTGGCGGAGCTGTGTCCCCTGGCAATCGCGCCCGTCATGCGGTTCTGAACAGCATCGCATCCAATGCGCTTCGGCGAGAATCGGGTCCGCTGCCGAACCGTCTAGAGCCGTCTCTCGGCTCCGCTTTGGACCTCCTCCACCGCTAGCGCAGCGGCCCGCTGGCCCTCACGTGCCTGCACCCTTCTGTTTCGGATGCTCTGGCAACGGCGGCTGCGGGAAAACGTAACCCGCCGCCGCGGCATGGCACAGCCGAAATGGGTGAACGAGATGCCAGCGTTTGCCCACGGGCCAGCGTGGGACGTCAAGAAGCAAGACGCGACGATCCGTCTCTCCGGGGTGCCAAACGCCGTGGTGAGATCCTTGAGGTAGATGTTGCAGTTGGCGCCAAAGGGGTGAAGAACGATCCCTTTGCCGGGAACACCCAAGAGAACACCCGCCAGGTAATGCCCAAGCTCATGCAGGGTGAGGGAGAGGAGGTACGCGAAAGAGGTCGCTCCCATGAAGAGACCGATGGCCTGGAGGAGAGAGAAGCGGGCCGAAGGATGAGTCGTCATGCCTTCTGTCGATCTTGCGCAGTTCCACTCATGGACGGCCATGCGTCCCCATGAACCATCCCGTAGAGCATTGGCCCTCAGCGGGCCGATCGAGGAAGAGAGGGCCGCGGAGCCACCTCTTCCCTTCTGGTCTTTGCGCGGCCAGCGACGCGCTTCGCGATCGTGCTGATGGTCGAGGAGTGGAGACCAAGGTGATCGGCGACCGCTTGGAGCGTGTATTCATGTGCCCGGACGGCGTCGTGGATCCCATGGTCTCGTTCCGCCTTGTCGTGCACGTCGGCGAAGAGCTCCTCGAGGCTCGGGCGCGCGGCGAGCCGCTCGCGGCGGGGCACCTCTTTCAGCATCTGGTAGTCCGAGAGGAGTGGCTTGAGCTTGTCCACAAAGCCGTCGCTGCCGAGCAGGATGCCGCCCCGTAGCTCGACCCAGGCGTCGACGCCGCGGCCCTGTTTCACGAACTCGCGGTACAGGTTGGTCGCGCGGGCTCGGCTGCGGTGGAATTGCGCGAGAGTCCAGTCTGTTGCCAGGAACTCGGGCGTCTCGGCCATCCCCGCGGTCGCGCGGTAGTTCGACCACGGCCAGTCCTTCGCCGAGCGTACCGTCTTCGCTCGTACGGGGTTGAGGACGACGTACCGCGCCAGCTCAAGCAGGTGGGATTCCTTCTCGACAAGGATGGCCTTGAACCGCCCCTGCATCACGTGACCGCTTCTCATGTGCCGGCGATTGAAGGCCTGGGTGTACACACCGTTCAGGTGCCGCATCCCGCGTGACAGATTCGCTTCGGGCGTCTCGAGGAGGAGGTGGTAGTGGTTCGTCATCAGGCAATAGGCGTGGCAGATCCAGCCGAAACGCTTGACCGCATCAGAGAGAACCTCCAGAAACGCCTCGCGATCCGAGTCCACAAGGAAGATGCGCTGTCGCCCGTTGCCGCGACTCGTCACGTGGTACACGGCACCCTCGTACTCGATCCGCAATGGTCGCGCCATGTGCTCAGTCTACTCGATTCGACCTGTGATGTGAAGATCTGACCCCGTTGCCCCGCAACCCAATCCATCGACCGCAGGCTAGAGGCCCGCGCTCGCCGCTGTGTAATGCACGTTACGCTAGATGGGTATTGACTTTGCGCGATTCGGAGTGTAGCCTCATAGGACCGGCGAAGAAGGTCGGGGGGAGAGGACTGCAACTGGGAGGTGCACGTGGATAACACGACGCTGATTGCGGTGTTGGTCGGGGCGCTTGTCGCGGGCCTGGCCCTTCTCTTCCTCGTGGGAGCACCGTCGGACGAGACCGCGGTGCCGCAACCCGTGGCCTCCTCAACGGCCGCGACATCTACGGCTGGAACGTACTGGGAACCGGTGTCGACCGCGACGCTTCCGTCGCCGGTCGTGACTTCGCCGCCCCTCGCGCTCTCAGCTCCTGCGGCCTACCCCTCGGCTTACCCCGTAGGCTATGAACCCTACGGGCCTTGCCCCGCGTGCATGGTCTCGTCGGCACGGCCGACGGCACCGATGCCCGCCGTCGTCTTCGCGCCGGCGACTCCCGCCCTCGTTGGCGGGTGCGGAACGCCCATCGAACCGTGCGGCGCGCCTGCGTGCCGTAAGCCTTCCTGCGGGACTCCGTCATGCACGCTGAGCGCCTGCGGTACGCCCTCCTGTGGAGTGGCAGTCCCGACCTGCAGCACGGGATGCGCCTCGGCGCCCTCTTGCGTGCCCGCCTGCGGAGTTCGTCCGCAGATCAATCGGAACATGCCGCTGTGCGTCGATGAGTGCTCGTTCGTCCAGCTGCACGCATCCGTCCCACAACCCGTGTGCCGAACCATGCACTTCGAGTGGTCGGCGACGAAGGGCTACTTCCTCGATCCAGCCGCCGGCGATCCGGTCTACTTCGCCCCGACGACCTACTTCCCGGGCGGCGAGGAGGTTTGGGTCACGATGACCCTGACCGACGCGCAAGGGGTTCGCTACACGGATCAGGTCGAGCTCCACGTGAACAACGTCCGCTAGTCGCCACGCAGCGAGGCTTCCGTATGCGTCTCCGCGCAGTCCTGTTCGACATGGACGGAACGGTGTTCGATTCCCACCTCGACTGGATCGAGCTTCGCCGCTCCATGGGGCTCGTCCCCGACGGTCGTCCCATCATGGTCCAGCTCGACGGTGCGCCGGAGGCCGAGCGGGCGCGCTGCCTCGCGATCCTCCACGCGGCGGAGCGAGAGGGAGCGGAGCGAGGGGAGATCGTCCCCGGGACCTTCGAGCTCCTCGGCGCCCTGCACGATCTCGGCATCGCCTGCGCCCTGGTCACGAACAACTCCCGAGCCAGCACAGAGACCGTTCTCGCAAAGCATCCGATGCCCTTCGACCTCGTGATGACGCGAGACGACGGCGCGATGAAGCCTGACCCCAAGGCGCTGCTTCTTCCGCTCGCCCGCCTCGGAGTCAGCCCCCGCGACGCGCTGGCGATCGGCGACGCGCACCTCGACGCGCTCGCCGCCCACGCGGCTGGAGTCGCCGAGATTCTCCTCGTCCGTGTGCCCGAGTGGATGCGAGCCCTCATCCCCGCAGACGTGGCCTATCGCGAAGCAGCCGATCTCATCCAAGCGCGCGAGATCATCGAGTCCCTGATCTCGGAGCGGCCTAGTCGGTCTCGCTAGGGAGCGTTCTTCGTCCAGATCGTCCCTTGCGGGGAGTCCTTAACCACGATGCCGATCTCCGCGAGGCGATCGCGGATCCGGTCGCCGAGAGCGAACTCCTTCCGACGCCGCAGCTCGCCGCGCAGCTCGATCAAGAGGTCCATCAGTTCCGCCTCGCAGCCGCGG
>Ga0105102_10000419_pt1 | contig 12637 bp, 16 predicted proteins | sample PPLLaktember2015_FD_87032 | JGI IMG/M metagenome (GOLD analysis project Ga0105102, IMG submission 87032) | Freshwater sediment microbial communities from Prairie Pothole Lake near Jamestown, North Dakota, USA - PPLs Lake P7 Core (6) Depth... | ecosystem: Environmental > Aquatic > Freshwater >...
AATACATTGCTCCAATGGATCATCAGACACAAGAAGAGCGTATTCTTGATAGTTATCTCCCATCAAGTCACCCCAGTTCTTGAAAGCATACCAGCAGTTATACCATCCTTGAATGATACAAGAGTGCCAGATGTATTCAAACCAAGATAGTTTGGTTTTCTTTGTATCTGTGCCTAGAAGTGGTTTGCTAAACATTTTCTTCCTCCTCATCAATATCTTTTAAGTAATCCCAACTCCAGGTTCGTCCCAGAATTGTTACATCAATTCCAAACTTATAAATCCAGAAAATAACATCAAGAACATCACCAGTCCCAGATTTCAATTGAAAATAAGGCCAGGATTTAAAATCGTTCCAGCTTATGGAAATTTGGAGTAATGAAATCCGTTTGATGTTGATAATTTGAACATACCAGTCATCACCAAAATCTTTGCGATGATTAAATTGAATTAGATTCATTTTTGATTTCTTCTGCGAGTTGGATGAGGTCATTTTTATCTAATACAGTAATATTATTTTGTGCAGTATAGCTCTTAACATAATCGACAACAAGAGAAAGAATTGCTGCAACTAATTTTTCTTCTGTATCAGCACCTTGATTGTTTCTTTGATCCCAAACTAAATTAATAAACTCTTTTGCTCTACTCATTGTTTCTTCCCATGAATTGGACAATCAGCATTAACCCACTTACGATCATCAGGCATTTCTTCATTATCCATGACTGGACATTTGCATCCACGATTCACTGCAGCATTAGATCCTGGAATGGCGCCATTCCAAGCCGAGAAAGCATCCATTTCCTCATCTGTGTAATTTGGATTGTCTGGATTCGCAAGCCGTGATAGTTTTGCCTTTAAACTAAGAATTTCTTGTTGTAGTTCTGAAACAATTTCATCATGTTGTTCTTGCAGTAAAAGATCATGATCACCAGCAACCTTACGCATATCTTCATCTTTGCGCATTTCACTGAATGCAAGTCCTGTTGCACCTTGCATAATATTCAGTTCATCGAAACCAACTGCACGAAGAAATGAGTTGAAAAGATTAAAGTACTGATGGACATTCATTTCAACGGAAGGAACTTCCATTGTGATTGTTTGATCGTCAATCATGTCTGGATATGCCTCATGATACTGAGGATATCCAACAGTTTTTGTTTCGTAGATAAATTTGACAGAGCCTTCGATAGTCATGAGAATCACCGATTACAAGAATACTATAGCAGAAAAATTTGTGAGATCAATGAACATTGTGCCAATTTGAAGATTGGACTGACTCAATCCACCCAAAACCTTCTTGTTTTGTTGGAATCTCGAACTGATGATGCATTCGTTTAATGATACTCTCAGGAATGAACTTCCCTTCACGATGATTATTTCGTTCTAATGCATCCTCCAGTGAAATTTGAAAATACACTGCTCCTTTATGATAATAAGAGGGAAAACCAGAAAGTTTTTTCTTCCTGGTTTTTATGCTAAGGTTTGTCTGATCCCAGATAATGTTCTTACCTTTGTCCTTTGCTATAATCAAATCAGTTTCAAGTTGACAAGTGGCATCAGAAATTACATCATCAAACACTTCATTATAAGTTTTGCCAACACTTTTTGCATATTTTTCGATGTAATTATCTGTAGATAGAATTACAGCATCCTTCCAATAAGAAAGCTTCTTAAGTTTTTCAACATATGTGGATTTTCCAGAAGTAGGAATTCCACAGAGCATAACGACTTCAGGCATGAATTTGGGTCTTATGTTTGATTATTATACCAAAAAAGCACACCGCTCACAAGAAGCAGTGTGCCAATTAGTAGAGTGATCTTACTTCTGAATATCAAATGTGGGAACAGGAGCACCGCCATTACTGGGAATCATATACACGGTACGATTAGAATCTTTCTCACCTTCAGTAATCCAAAGATACTGAAGATAAGCAGGATTATCTTTCAGACTCTCCCCAATAATTTGATTTGCTTGGGCAACACCACTAGCACGAATTACCTCAGCATCAGCAAGTTGTTTTGCAGAATCTTTTTTTGCTTGTGCTTCCAGAACTGCAACTTGGCGAGTAAACTCTGCTTTTTGAAGTTCTGCTTTACCTTGAAGTGATTGAGCCCATACATTGTAAATAGGACCAACGACAGCATTAATAATCATCAGAGATACAATAAAAGATACTCCAATAATAGTGAAGTTGCGAATAGTATTATCTTTAGTCATAATTACCTCAAAGTGATTTTACTTGCATAAGAACTTCACCAACTTGATCTTCGGATAAATGTCCAATTACATCATCGGTGATTTCTGTGTCGTAGCAGATTTTCCAGTTTTCTTCAACTCCTTCGACAACTGCCACCTCATAAAGTCCCAGATCATATCCATAAGAACCAGGGAACTGAACAACACTTACCCCATATCCATTTGGAAAGAAGTGTCGTGCCGCAATACCAGTATCAGGATAGTTGGTATGAGGTTGAAAGTTAAGATCAGTGAATTTCATGATTCAGAAAAAGGTTCAAAGCGATCAGCCCAAAGAATGTTGAATCGTTCTTTGAGGTTCTCAATCAAAGTGTAGCGTTGAATGATGGGATTGTCAAGAGGTAGATCCCAGATTCCACCTTCTGTAGCCAAATGAAATGAATCTAGTGCATGATTTAGAACATCGTTGATCATCTCATGTTCCACTTCAGTGAGTGTCACAGTAATGTCGTTTTCGATCATAATGAATTTGTTGTGCAAGAGCACTCTACCAGATCAATAAGGGAAAGTCAACCAAGGAGTGGACAGTTTTCAAATTGGCTGTCAGTAGTTGCCATTCTGATATTTTGTTTTAATTTCTTTAATTTCTTTTGCTTTGTCAAGAAGTCGATCAAGATTTGCGATCAATAGATCCAGACTATCCTCAGTCTTTCCAATCAATGCTTCATCAATTCTTTCAAAAGCTGCTTTGGTTTGTATCGTCATCATACTATAAGTTCCCCATACAAGTGTAAGATCTCATGTTGAATAATACGAGCAACTAAACCACTATGCTTCTCAAAGTGTGGTTTACCAGTGAGATCACGATACTTCACACTCAAACTTTCAGGGCGAGAGATCATCTTAAAAACATCAGGACAAGACAAACAACCTTCTTCAATTTCCACATGTTCTTCTGATACTTTAGTAATCTCTGGATTAATCATCACAATAGGTTCTCCTAAATTGTCAACAACAATAATCTGTTTTAGAACTCCAATCTGAACTGCAGAAAGTCCGATACCATTAGAGCCATACATGGTCTCGATCATGGACTTTGCTAAAGTTCGAATACTATCATCAATTTTAGCAACTCTTTTTGATTTTTTGCGAAGAATACGATCTTCGGATGTGAGGATCTTTAACATAACTTGTGCCTCATAACTTATTATTTATTTCTTGATCTCTGCAACAGCTAGTTCCCCACGATCAAAAACAGTATCAACAATACTCTGAACATTACGAGAGGCAACATCAGTGTTCTTGTCATAAACAGGACAGATCACAAGACCTTCAGGCTTCAGATAAGTAGAAAGATCGCCAGGAATCACAGTTCCGTTTCTCATGCCAGCAGCATCATCAGGATGTAGCCGCAGTGTGCGACCAATGTTCTGAAGCATGGAAACAGTATCCATTGAACGCATAAAACACACAGCATCAAGACAAGAAACATTGATGCCTTCGCCAAGAATACTGTGGTTCATCACAACGAATTTCTTAGAATCCATCTTACCCCATGTATTCAGTGTACGGAAGAACTTCTCTCGGTTAACTGGCTTACCGTCAATATAGGCACCATATTGAGAAGTAATGTGCAATAAAGAATAACCGCGCTCCTTGAGTTCTTCTTCGAAACTCGTCTCAGAAAGCATTGCCATCATTGCCCTAGTAGATTTCACTGCAATGAGCATCTTATTGACATTCTCCTGATCGAGAATCTCAAGAATATGATTGCAATCTCGTTCTGCAACATTATCAATGGCAGATTCAAGATACTTTGCGACAACTCGTGGCCTAAGAATATAACCATTATTCACAAGTTCTGGTGCAGGAACATTAGAAATAATCTTTCCATAAACATCCACATCATTCATACCAGGCTTGGAAAGAACTGCACTTGTCTTTGGAGTTGCAGTAAAGAAATAACAACGATCTGCTCGTTCTGATGCAGTCTTCACATGCTCATGAAAAGATTGCTTTACGGAATTGTGCGCTTCATCCATAATGTAAGTATTCACATGAATATTTGATTCTTGAATACGACGCAGTGAATTATAAGTACAGAAAATCAGTTTATGATGATTCTTATGAATCTCCATCCAATCTTGGATGTTCTTTGTCTTTGTGGTATGATAGTGCTGTACTTTACCAGAATGAACATGAAGTACACGAGCATTCTTAATGTGCTCAAGATACTCAGAACTCAACTGACAAGCAAGAAGAATTCTAGGAGCAACAACACAAACTGTCTGTGGAGTTGTTTTCTCAAATTCTCGTAAGGTATCAGCTATGCCAACCATGGTCTTACCACCACCTGTTGGATATGTAATAATTCCAAGATTATGATGCTTGAGATCTTGAACAGTTTGGTTCTGATGAGGACGAAGTTTCATGTGAATCATTGACTATAGAAATACTATAGCACAAAAAAAGAACCATGGTTAGGTTCTTATGACAGTTAATGAATTGTCTGTAGTAGTTAATAGTCTTTAATAGTTTCCTTCGGAAACTTCTCTTCGAGAATTATCTAGTGTTATTTTCTTTAAAGTTATTAAGTAATTATTAAATAAAACTTGTTTTTCATCCGTGACAAGGCTGATTGTACACACTTTTAAAGGTCTTGTCAAGTCCCATCCAGAAATGTTACGAAATGTTCATAAAGTATTGATTCTTTTTGCTCCGCCTCAATCTCATGAGGTTGGTTGACATAATCGAGATCATCTATTATAATGGTGTTCCAGTATCTCTTGGCATTCTTAATCTTTAGCCAACCTTGACAAAATTGAAATGCATGGTATAATTCATGTAGCAGTGTTCTGATATAGTCGTCAGTCTTTAGCGTCTTCTCCAACTCAATCAAAAAACTTCTTGGATTTTCTCCGTCTTCCTCATAAGGAGAAATATCACAATATCCATAAACTTCATCTTCCTTTAGATTCTTATGCTCCACAATAATTTCGATCTCATAATTTTCCAAGTAGTTCTTATGAAACCATTCCACAATTGTGTAACATAAGTCTTCACGCTTTTTTGCGTTAACAATCTCAAGCTCCAGCATGAGAAACCAAAGCATAGGTCAGCCTAGTGAGCCAATTCATGAATAGAAAAAAGGAAGAAATGAAGATCAACTTATCTAGCGTGGTTAGATTCATGCTGTGGGAGCTTGTAGGGTCTTATGGTAGCAATGCTGATTTTGGTTGGAGCGTCGGTGTGGACAGTTACAAAGTTGGCACAAAAAAGAACCTTGGTCGGGTTCTTCTAATATTAACTTTTGTTTGAGTCTTTTTTGTGGCTATTTTTTAATTAGTGTCAAAGAAGAAAATATGTATGAGTCTTGAATCATCTTTATCGTAACCAAAGTACTGCGATGCCTGATGAATACAATGTGCATCCCAAATTACAAGACGATTATAGACATTACCAACAACATCAACTTTTTCCCAAGGTGTTGGGTCTAAGTGTTTCTTTTCCCAAACAACATTAGAACCAATTGTATCAACATGACGAATGCCAGTTTTCTTATGTGCAATCAGTGAAGTTCCACACTCGTATGGCGCATCTGGAGTTAGGTAGACAGCTCCAGCCCACTTCTGACTATCTGCATGGTAGACTAATGCATCTTCACAAGTACAATATTGGAATCTTCCACACATTCCATAAGTTTCTCCCCAAGCAGTAATTTCTCTTCCAATAATTCTTTCAAATGCTTCTTTGGTTCCTGGAATAAAATATTGGTCTTGAGTTCTTCTACCTCTATGATAATCGGAAAACTCAAAATCTAAAGTTAGAGCAAATCTACGAACCATATCTGGATCATTATAGAAATTATCTACTACAAAAACCGATGGTTTTGGGTTATTTGCGAGTTTTTGTTCGTGAAGAGAATACATCATTTGTGTCTTACTCCATTTTCGCAGAAACGGCACATATCAAAGCAAGTATTCGGCTGAGGTGCGATGTCTTTGTATTCTTGTTCCAATAGATTTCCAATAATAAACTTCAAACTATAATCCATACAACAGAGAGATACATCACCGTTAGGAAGAGCAATATTATGATACAAGTGTTCGTCGCAACCACAAGTTCTTGGTTCTTCTCCGTGATAAATGGATTTATAACGATCTTGAAGATTGAGAAGTTCTGGCTTTAGCATTGCTTCACCAACAAGATTTCCCGCACGATTCCAGAAAGCGGGAACGACTGCTTCTGGAAATATGTGATTAACATCAGGGTGTACTTCACCCATTGCCATTGTATAGAAACCTTGAATGTCTTTATGAACTTCTTTGAATGCTTCTAAGACTTTAATGTAATTGTCTGTGATTGGATGTTTTGCAATTCTCTCTGCATCTGGTAAATGTAGAACAAACTTACCATTCGGTCCCAAATCATATGGTACATCTTTAATTCTATAAACATCATCAACTTTCATTCCAATTCCAGTTGTAAAGACTGCTATTCTATGTCCCTTTTCGTGAGCATATAGAAGCATATCAGTGCAATCTTTGTTCAACCAAGGTTCAGTGAATCCTGCGAATGTTACGCGAATTTCTTGTGGTAGTTTATCTACCATTTTTTTGAAGTTATCCAGAGTTAAGAATCTAGTTTCATCTACATAAGATTTCTCAAGAATTCTTTGAGGGCAGAATGCGCAATCTACTACACATCCTTTCTTGGGAATTGATGTGGTAAATTCCATCGTTGCCCAAGGAGTAATATTCCAGAAATTTTCTGGTACTTTTGTATTATCAATATAAATTATGATTTCATTATAGCGTTCTACTGCCCAATCATCCCACATACTCCATTTAATATCAACATCATCGCAAGAATAGATTTCAACTTTATTAAAATCATTAAGATAAGTATCTCTAAATTCAACAAACTTTTTCTTTTGGTCTGGTGTTGCTAAATGAAATTCTCCAGCAATTTTGCGAACATTTTTTGCAATCCACGGACGATTTTCTTCATTGAAGATATCATATTCTCCACCTTCACAATCTACCTTAAGAAAATCAATTTTTTCAATATTATTTTCTTTTAGTAAAGTATTAAATCTGAGTCCATTTGTTGTTTGAATCTTTTCCCAAGTCTCAGTACAATCCTTATCATAAAGACCACCAGTTTCAAATTCACCATTTACTGATGTGATTCCTTTATTGATAAGAGTTACATTTTGATGCTTTGCTAGATTTTGACTGAGTGTTTTGAACAAGGAACTTTGAGGTTCAATACAATAAACTTGCTTTGGATTTTGCGCCAAAATTTTATATGTAAAAGGTCCAACACTTGCACCAATATCTACAACCAAATCATCTTCTTCCACTTTAAAGAATTTTTGATAGACATTTCTGGTAAAGACTTCATCAATTATGACATCTTTGAACCACTGATTGTGTTCAATTTCTCCCCAATCGAATTGTTTTTTGAAAAGTTTTAAGTTATTTAAAACTGCTTGTTTATGTGATTTGTCCAATTTATTCCAATAATTTATTTTAAGGTCCAAAAACATTGAATGACTATCATCACAAAGGCCACACCACCAAGCAGATACTGCTCTTTCAAATAAAATTCCACAATATCCAGGATAATCTACATTAAGTGGAAGTGGCTCTAGGTTAAAATTAGAAACTTTTTCTCCAATGGATGCAATTAAATAAGAATCGTGATAGTTCTTTTCTCTTTCATAAAATCTTGAGAGCAGAAAATATCCTTCTGGTCTCTTTGGATCTACTGCAATTGCACTTTGAAGAAGTCCCTTGACGGAATTGCTTCTACATCCCTGAGAATCAAAGCATTGCGACGCAGAAAGCAAGCAAGCATACATCAAAGTTTTGTTCTCTGTTCTTTCCGCAGTTCGAATATAATAAGAAATAGCAGATGCAGTCTGCCCAATAGAATGATAATAAATTGCTAATTTGAAATTAATTTCTGGTTCTTCGGTATGATGCACATAATAATCTAGAAGTCCTTGTAGTTCATTCATTTGATAAAATCCTCAAACACTTTTTCTGGAAATTTAATGAGATATGCTGCGTTGTCTTGAAATCCATAAGTCATTAGGAAATCAGTGCCTTGTTGAATTAGTCCAACACAAAATTCGACATCTCCTCCCATAATAGAGAAATCATTTGTCCATTTAACTAGATTAAAATTTTTATCCCAGAATACCACTCTATGGCAATATATGGCATCCTTTCTTCCAGTTTCACTTTTGAATAAATCGACTTCATGAGTAATTGCGACATAATAATCTCTCCAAGGAATGACTTGAGAACCTCCTCTAATATCTCTTGGAATTGTTTTGTATTCTCCAGTGAATACTGTTTTGCAGGTTTTATCTTCTGGATTTACTTTGACAATTTCTGTTGGATTACTCCACTTTACAAAATGATATGGTTTGTCTAGAATTGGCATCCAATTCTTTGAGCAATATTCGTCATCATTTCCTGGAGTTGGAATGCGAAATCTTGATGTTTCTACGACTTCATTATCAGAAACTTCGATTTCACAAAGTTCCATTCTACCAGTTCCAATTTTATCTAAATCCCTTCTAACTCCACAAGTATAAAGTTTCCCTTCCCATTCAAAGAGTCGTGCATCCTCAAGACCAACAAATTCCCATTGAGGATCGTAGGTATCAAATTTTGAAGTATCTATTGCACTTACTCTCGTGATTTCATACTTATCATTTAGTTCCAAATAATAATTTTTAGTTCTCAAATGCATATCATCTTCTGGGTGAAGATATGTCAATGGTCCATATGGATGTTGGAAAAGTTTCTTTTCCGAATGATAAAATGTATAATTAACTGCTCTGAGATTAACTAAAACTTTATCTTTATGAATATAAACCGATGGGTTCATAATACCCAATCCATCATTTAAATGTGAAGGAATAATTAGTGGATGAATTGATCCGCCATTATCTAAAGCAAGTTTTGCAAAATTCATAATTTAATTGATAATTAAACCATTTGGTACTATATTTATGACTGAAATTCAATCCAACAAATTCTTAAAACTGATAAAAATAATAAAATTTAAGCAATTATAGTCATGTGTGAAAAAAGTGACGAAATAGTAGTGTTATCCTGGTCAGCATCAAATCCAAGATTATAAGTGTCACCTGAGCTAACAGAAATGGAAGACAATCCTAAATCGGCGTTGGTATATGTAGTATCTACTATAGTAGCTCCACTAAATATATTTTGGCCATTCCACAATCTAACTCTCATGGATGGAGTTATAGCATAATCGACTTGAATACTATACCAGTTAGCCGTTCCACCAGCAGATGAAGTAATAAGACTATTTGTGCTGCTGGCACCATAAAGATAAGGATTGGTACAGTCCCATTGAATTGCTATTCTACTTGATTGTGGACCCCAGTTCCAAGTAGGACTTGTGCCCGTTTTAAAAATACAAAATCCATGATCTGAACAACCATCATTTCTGAACATTGAAAATTGCAATGTAAAACCTCTAGTGCCGGGTATATTAATATTTGTTCTTAATGGATATGAATTAGAAGTTGTACTAGCATCTCCGGTTATGTACATACCACTAGCATTAAATCCCCAAAATCCTGGTGTAGTTTTACTATTACCAGTTGCATAAGATAAAAATGAAGGTTGTGTTGAAAACAATGTACTACTATATGTTGTTATAGGCAATGAATTTGGAATAGTAAAAAATAATTGATGTATTACCATAATTAAGTTAATCCAGCTCCAGAAATTACAAAAGTATTTGCAGCAACGCATAAAATAGTACAAATTCCATATTGGGCAAGTGTTCTATTTCCAGTATTAGCAGTGCCAGCACTTCTTAAAGTCACGCTAGCACCTTGAGTGATTGTTTGACTTGATGCTGAATTGTTATAAACAGAAATTGTATCGCCTATACTAAAAACTGATGCTGGAACGGTCACTCCGCCTGTGGTAATTGATATATGTCTTCCAGCATCTGATGTAACTAATGTATATGAAGAGGTTCTCGCATTTTGAGGAACATTTGATGGCCCTTGAATACCTGTTGTACCTTGAGCGCCTGTGATTCCCTGTAATCCTGTACCTGTAACACCTTGAGCGCCTGTTGTACCTTGAGCGCCTGTTGCACCTGTAGAACCTGTAGAACCTGTAGGACCTGTAACACCTTGTGTTCCTTGAGTGCCTTGATAAGTTGTACCTAAAAAAGTTGAGAGATTAACGGGCATTTTATTGATTATTTAGATTGATAAATGATTTTTAATATTTTGTATTTCTTTTTGGGATTCTTTAAATCCCTCAATTAAAAGACCAACCAAACCATTATAATTAACAGTCTTTTTATCATTGATATTTAATATCAGTTCCGGCAAAACTTTCTCAACTTGTTGAGCAATAACACCAGATGAAGGAGCATCATTATCCACCCAATTAAATGTTACGCCATCAAGGCGTTTAATTTTTTCTATAGGATTTTCTATGATTTTAATATTTGTTTTTTCCGTTTCATCGGATAGTGATGTAAAAATTGTAGCAGATAAAGTTCCCGTAGATGGATTAAATGTCAATTTTGATGATGAAACATTTGTTGCACTAGGTGTTCCTGTTGTAACATCAACAAATGTAGGATATCTTGTTGCATTGGTGGAATTGTCATTTGTAATTGATGAACTTCCGCTAGTTCCTGTTGTACCTTGAGCACCTGTAGTACCTTGTGCGCCATTGCTGCCAACAAAACCAGCACTGCCCTGAATACCTTGAGCGCCAGCTGGTCCAGCATTGGCATAGATTTCCCAAGTGCTTCCATCGTAAATTATATCTACTGTAATGCCTCTAATATTAAAAATATAATCATCAGCAACACCTTCAATTGTTGAACCATTTCTTAAAATTGTTAAATTGTTTGTAGACCAATTATTTCCATCCGCAACAGTTATACTGTGTCCTGTAGAAGGCGATGCTGGTAGAGTAATACTAAAAGCAGCAGAACTGGTATCTGCGATAATACTATCACCATTTACTGCAGTGTAGTTTGCAGTTTTTCTAACCCATTTATTAATAATTGCTTGTCCTACCATAACATCACCACCAAAAGGTGCTAGTTTAATGGTACCATTTGCATCTACATCAATACTTGGGATGCCAGAAACATCATTAACAGAAAAAATAGAACCAGAAGTAAGATTATTAGTGATTGAGAATAATTGTCCAGCAGAACCTTCCCAAGAAAGAGTGCCAGAATTTAGGGTGTCATAATGAACATTTCTAATAACAGTTCCAATTCCAAAAGTACCAATACCAGATACTGGTCCAGTATATGTAAGGCTGGTAGAACCAGTTGGACTATTTGAACTGTTCTTATAAACGATTTGATTTGCAGAACCTGCTACTGGACCTGCGATTCCCTGAATACCTTGAGTTCCTGTTGTACCTTGAGTTCCTGTTGTACCTTGAGTTCCTGTTGTACCTTGAGTTCCTGTTGTACCTTGAGTTCCTGTTGTACCTTGAGTTCCAGTGATACCCTGAATACCCTGTCGTCCTTGGATACCTTGAGTTCCTGTTGTACCTTGAGTTCCTGTTGTACCTTGAGTTCCTGTTGTACCTTGAGTTCCTGTTGTACCTTGAGTTCCTGTTGTACCTTGAGCACCTGTGGTTCCTTGTGTTCCCAAGATACCTTGGATACCTTGTGTTCCTGTGGTTCCCTGAATACCTTGAGCACCTGTAGTTCCTTGAACACCCTGAGGTCCTACTTGCCAAGAAGATTGTCCAGTACCTGTATTATAAGTTACGGTTGATCCAGTTGTTGGTAAATTAACTTGTCCTGGTAACCATTTCAAATGTCCAACATTAGTTCCTTCGCCGTTAGTTGTCGCAATTAATATCCAACCTACACCAGGGGACCAAGTAGAGTTTTGATAATTTACTACTCTAAATTTAGTTTGATCTGATGTATTTGTTTGCCCTGGAGTTACCTGATAATATAATCCCTCCCAAGATCCCATAGGGATTCCAGATGCAGTACAAGTGACTGTTGTAGTTACATTAGAACTATTATAATAAGTAACAGTTCCGGAAGTTGGGCAAATTATATCAATATGTCCATTAGCACTAAATTCGGTATTTTCTACTGGAATTGCAATAACTCTAGTGCCCCAAAGAACACTTGAACCAGTCCAAGTAACTAATCCACCACCACTTAATGCATACTGAGCATTTGGTGTTCTATATTCTGTTGGTCCTGTTGCTCCCTGTGTTCCAAGAATACCCTGAGTACCTTGTGTTCCTGTGGTACCTTGAGCACCTGTAGTACCTTGAGTTCCTGTTGTACCTTGAGTTCCAGTGATACCCTGAATACCCTGTCGTCCTTGGATACCTTGAGTTCCTGTTGTACCTTGAGTTCCTGTGGTACCTTGA
>Ga0105102_10000420_pt1 | contig 12627 bp, 15 predicted proteins | sample PPLLaktember2015_FD_87032 | JGI IMG/M metagenome (GOLD analysis project Ga0105102, IMG submission 87032) | Freshwater sediment microbial communities from Prairie Pothole Lake near Jamestown, North Dakota, USA - PPLs Lake P7 Core (6) Depth... | ecosystem: Environmental > Aquatic > Freshwater >...
CGCGGGTATCGCGCGAAATGCGTGACAGGCTGGACGGCGAACTTGAGGCGCGGATTTTCAAGCGGGGATAATGCCATCAGCCACCAACCGGGCGCGTTCTTCAGCCCGGGTGGTCTTGTTCTGAATTAGCCAAGCTTCCCACCATTCCAGCGCGTCCGCGACCGTTGGCTGTCCGACGAACCACTCGATTTCGCCTGAATATAGCGGCCCATCGAAGATCAGTTCACCGTTTCTTTCTTCGATGATCGGCGCGGCGACTTCATGGCCGATAGGCGACGGATTCGGTTCGCTTGCCGCATAGGCCGGCTCGATCCAGCCGAACCCGCCGGGGATCGAATAGACGAAAGCCGCCGGGCGAACAGTTTCGAACTTGTCCCGTTTGAAGCGCAGCCTGATGACTGCGCCTTTCCAGTTTTTCGTCAGTTCTTCGATCATCGCATCACGCTTCCCAGCTTAGAACCTCGCTCAGTTCCCGACCATCGGGCCACTTACTATAGCCCAGCGATCGCATGGTTTCCATGACATTGCGCCACTCGGCTTCGCTTGAGAAAACGACCGAATCGATATCATCGAAAAGGGACAGCCCATGCTTGAAAATCGTTTCGTCTGAAGTGTTTTCGGAAACTGATTTCAGGTCTTCGACGGTCTGCCCGCGGCGATTGTTCTCGATGAATCCCGGGGTGGTATTGCCGAACATATCGCTGTCGTAGGTGATCGCGTCCATGCGCTTCAGGACATCGGCTTTCCAATAAAAGCCGGCCGACTTTTTCGATCGCCTGCTCTTGATGCGGGTGAAGATATATGACCCGCCGCCGCTGTTCAGGTCGGACTCGACCGAAGTTCCGCGCAGCGCGACGCCGCGGCGAATCCGATCCGTCAGTGAAGAAAGATGCCCGCCGGAATCGACCAGCCGAAGGAATTTCTCCGCGACCCCGCCGCCCGCCCGGGTTTTGGAAAGCCCGGTGGGGTTGTGGTAGACGTAATGCGTTTTCGCAAAGGATCGGAATTCAGGCGTATCGAAATCCGGCCGGTATTGATGCACTTCGCCATGCCCGAAAGCCTGATGCTTTCCGTCGCGCTGCGCCCATCCTTCAGACTTTTCGACATCGACCCCGGTTCGCTCCTTGATAAGCTGAAGCTTCGCCTGAACCGCATCCTCGCCGCTTTTGGTCTTGTCGATCTTCTCGAATGCGGCTCGATCGCCAGCGCGCCGGGCGAACATGATGTGCGCGTATCGATTCAGGTAAAGGTTCTGCCGATCGATATCCGCGGCCCGGGCGGCATTGATTTTCAATTCCTCGATCGTGTCCATTGCCCGCGCTGAAACCGCTGCGCCTTTGCCTTTGACATCGATGTAAAGCTGACCGCGCATCGCCCACGCATAGTTCTGGCTGGTGTTCGCGATGAAAACGATTCGCCGCCCATCCGGCATCACGCCCTCATAGGCTTCGTTGATGCCGTGAATCTGCCCGCGCTGCCCGGTCGCCTTCGCGTAGCCTTTTTGAATGTCGGTCAATTCCGCCTCGAAATACGGAAGCCTGCGCCATGCGATGTCCGACTTTGGCTTTTCCGCGGCAACGATCTTGCGCGTGAAAATCACTTCGCTTGGGATCAGGTCGGACGGGAATTTGCCGTCGATCTTGACCGCCTTCGCGCCGGGCACTACCGACTTGCTCAGGTCATCAAAGACCGGAATCCAGCGCTCGAAAATCTTCAGCGCGCGATCGAGTTCGAGCGACGTTTCCTGATTCGCGACCAAGAGCGCTTTCTTCAGCGCTTCGACCGCCTTGCGCCCTTCGCTTGCCGCATCGATCACGCGCTGAAGGTCTTTCGGGTCGAAGTTGGCGCCCTGCGATGCGCGAAGGTTGATGCCCTTCACCGCCTGCAGCATGGCAGCGCGCGCAGAAAGAATATTGACCGACTCCCCGGGCGATGCCTGCGTGACGCCGGATTCCTTGATCAATTCGAGCAGGCGCGCGGAAGCTGATTCGCGCAGCTTCAGGGACGCGCGGGTCAAATCTTCGCCGTTCGCATCCTTCAGCAGATTGATCAGGACGTTTTGATCTTCAATTTCGTCAACGTCAGTCCGGATCGCATATCCATTCAGCCGGCTTGCCTCGATCGATTGCTGCTCCGCGCTGGTGACTTTCGCGCCAGCATCCGCGACAGGCGCGGGCGCCTCTGCCTCCTGCGCCGCCTTGTATCGATCGAGAATGTCCTTTCGCCTTGCGATCAGGATGCGCGCAAGATCATCGCGGGCGCCCTGATCAAGCGGCCCGTGCTGGGCGATGATCGCGCGAATGTCGTCATCGGAGATCCGTGCGACCCGGCGCGCTGCAGCCTCAAGGTCGGTTTTGCTCATCTTGCCGAAGACCGATGCGGCTTGCGAATTGTCACCCGGGTTGCGCAGCGTATCGATTTCAGAAACGCGCGGGCCGAATGCGTCGCCCTTCAATCCGCCCTGAGCGCGATATCTGAGCGCGCCGCCGGTATCGACCCGGATCGCGCGGCCCGCCTTCAACAGCAGGTTGTCGTATCCAAGCCCGATAACGTCCCAGTTCGCCAGCCAAGCGTCCAGCATGAACCCGTCATAAGTTCCGGACGCTTTCGCAAGATCGGCCGGGCTTCCCTTTTCCAGCCCGTCCACGATCCGGCTTGCGACCGAAGGTTTGCCATTGAGCATGACAATTCGCAATTCCGGAACCTCGATCCCGGCGGCTTCGTAGAATTTGGCCGCGAGGACTTCATTCCGCGCGATGTCCTCCGATGCCGGGGTCTTGATATACCAGCGATCGCCGGTCGTGGTGTCCTGAAACATGCCGCCCGGGTTGCTGCCCTTTTGCGGGCCGATCTGGACCATGTTTTCCATGTCCGGCCCATTCGGCGCCGGGCCGGCAACAGGCGCCACGGGTGGCGGCTGGGGTGGCGCCGCGGCCTTTGCCGCATCCTCGGCCGCTTTTGCCGCCGCGGCTTCGTCAGCGGCCTTTTTCGCAGCCTGCGCGGCCTTTTCCTTGTCGATCTTGCCAAGGAAAACGTCTTGCTCATCCGCGGAAAGCGAATCGAAAGCTTTTTTCTGTTTCGGGGTCGGGGTCTTGCCAGCGAGAACCGCTTTTTTGTATCCGGAAAGGATCGTCAGCAGTTCGTAGTTCGCCTTCATTGCAGCGGCCTTGCCTTCGACCGCGGATAGCCGGGCGGATGCCGGGCCACTGAAGAACCCCGGGATTTTCTCAAGCTGAGTCAGCGCGCGCTTCAGCCACTTGCCCGGCCCGCTTTCGCTGGGATAGCCGGCGATTTCCTTCAGCTTCGATTCAGCTTCAGCCTCCTTCGCTGCCGCCGCGGCTTTTTCCGCTGCGCGCTGCGCTGCCGCTGCCGCCTTCGCCTCGATCTCGGCTTTCGCCGCTGCCGCCTTCGCGGCATCCAGCGCATTGTCGATTTGCGCGGCCGCGGTCGGTTTTTTGGACAGCGATTTCAGCGCGGAAATCTGCATGTCTTGAGGCAGCGACGCCAACTTTTCGGCCAAAAGCTTGTCAAGTTTCTTTTGCAGGCCCAGCTTCCCCACGTTGTAATCGAATCCCGGGTCAATGCCTTCGGGGTAGGTATGCTTCGCCCCGGTGCGCGGATTCGTCCATTCGTAGGTGGGGATTTTCGGCGGCTTGGTATTCGGAAGCTTGCCAAGCGCTTCGAGTTCTTCGGCCGAAAGCTGGATGACCCCGCATCGGCAGTTATAGCCGAGGGGCGGATAGTTCTTGCTCCACCACGGGTGATCTTGCGGCAGGATCGTGTTGTCGCGCTCCTTATGCCAAGGACGGGTCCGATGATCGTCAACCGCGTCATACATCAAGAAAGGCGCGACATCGCTTTGGTCGGCGATCATTTCCCAATTCTGCTCGGCATATGCCGATTGCATGTTGGTCCGAAAGATCGTTTCAAGCCTGCGCGGGCTTCCAAGTTCGGCGACGATCGTCTGCCCGGTCAAGGGATCGACGACCTCCTTTCTGCCCCACCATCCTGCGCCCTGCAGCATCGGGATCAGCCCATCAGACCATTCGCCGAATGATGTCCCGTTCGCCATCGCTGATTCGAGCGACGCGCGAACCTGCCCTAGCATATCGATGTCCATCATTTTCGCGACGGTGAACGATTGCATATGCGCTTTGCCGACCATATCCGCATAACTGAAAGTCGGTTTCAGCTTTTTCGCCTTGAATAGCGCGATCGCATCGTCGGGCGCGATGTCGAAAGCATCGCCGGTCGGGACATCGAAGAATTCGAGCAGGGTCGCCGGCCCGGGCGGCGCGGAAACGGCAACATTCACGGCCGATTCGGCATATTCAGCGTCAGCGGTCGCGTCCAGCCCTTCGGCGATCAGCCGATCAAGTTCATCAAAGTCCAATTTTGCCCAAACCCCCGTCAACGCTGCGCGCGGATCGCACCAAGCAAACGCGAGAAGACGCCGGAATTCGTCAGCTTTCGCGTCGCGCCAGCGGCCGGAGCATCCGCCATGATTTCGTTCAGCTTGCGGCGGAAGGTTTCAAAGTCGCCAGAATCTTCAGCGGCATTCAGAAGCGCGGCGACCCGTTCGCCCATGATGGTCTGATATTGCTCGGCGAAATGGGATGCGGCCTGAACGATTGCCTCCTGATCGCCGCGGCGCGCGGCCTTGAGTGCAGCAATGGCGGCAAGTTCGCCCTCCGCGAACTGCTGGTCCAGCGGCGCGCCCGGCAATCCGCCGGGGATCATCAGCGGCGCGGCGGCTTGCTTTTTCTGCCATCCTTCGCCGTAGACCTCGCGAATGTATTCCTCGGTCGGTTCATATCCAAGTTCGGAAATCAGCTTGTCGCGTTCCGCGCGCGAAGTCATATCTTCGGGCGGCTCGACCATGCGGCGGATGCGCGGAACGGCGGCGCCGGGGAAATTCCATTCCACCCACCATTTCAGCGGCCCGCGCTGGAAAGTCTCGGTGATCAGGTCGGCATCGGATTTGACCACGGCATCAGCGACGCCCTCATGCACTTCGGCTTGGGATCGGCTTGATCCGCTATCCGTGGTCATCGTCTGGCTGAGAATCACCTTTGCGATCGCCGCGTCCATCGCGGATTTCATGCCTTCGTAATCAGCGGCGCCGGATCGCGCAGCCTCAAGCAATTCGACGGTGATGTTTTCAGGCACAACGACGCCGGCATCGGTGGCGATCGAGCGAAGCATCTGGACCGCTTTCGCGCGCTGCGCCGGGTCATCGATTTGGCCGGCCGGAAGCTTGGCGACTGCGGTTGGCTGTCCGAATTTTTCCAGAAAGACCAGCCAGAATTTGATGTCGTTGCGCTTGAAAAAGACCGGCCAGTAAAGCGAGTGGGCGAGGCCCAATCCATACGGTTCGTCGTGATGATCCGATCCGGTGCTGATGGTCCAGAACTTCCGGTCTGGCATCGTCACCAGCCCTTCGGTCGATCGATTCAGATAAAGCGCGCCTGATTGCCCGAAGCGGAAGCGGGCGCGATCGCGGGCGATGATCTTGTCGAAATGGACCCGGCTTCCATCCTGCCGCCACAAGATTTCGGCGACGCCCCATCCGTAGAAGACCGAAAAAAGCATCTTGTCGGTGATGTCATCCCACGCAAGGTTCGCCATTTCCTCAAGCTTGAAAACTTCCGCGGCCTGAACGGAAAGCGGATCGTCGGCACCCGGTTCAATTTCGACCTCGGCGCCGCAGACGCGAAGCCTGCGCTGTTGGAATACCGATCGCACCTGATCATCGCGCAGCAATTCCTTGTAAATCGAAAGGGTCGAATCACCCCGGGACTGCAGGACGGAATCGGTCGGCGTCAGCGCGTCGGTATATGGATCGCCGCTTGTGCCAAGGTAGAAAAGCCCGTTGTCGGGGATTGCGATTTCCTGCTCGATGGGTTCTTTCGGCTGTTCGACGTTCATGTTTCCCTTTCAATATCCATTAGACCCGCTTCCCGAATGAACAGACCCGTATCCATATTCGGTTTGCCCTTCGACCCGATATCCCGCGTCCTCTGCCGCAAGCCTGCCGCCGGTTGATGCCGTTTCGAGCCTTGCGTTCCAGCCGCGCGCCCAGCGCAAAAATTGGGTTGTGCTGTCCACCCGGTCATCATGCGGCGCCAGCGGAAAGCCCAGCAATTCAGATTCGTAATCCACAAGCCACGGCGAAGATTCCGGCAGCACCAAAAGCCCAGCCTCGACCATTGCCGAGACTTCATTCGCGCGCGTCGGCTTATCGCCGCACGGTTCGATCGCAATGACCGGGATCGATGTCGAACTGCGAAGGTCTTGGATCAGCGATTGCCCGCTGGCTTTATCTTCGATCAAGACCGCCATCGGCCGATCGCGCTCGGCCATGCTGATGACAGTTCGGCGCAAAACAGGGTATTCGATCCGCCCATGAAAAACGTCCCGCAAATAATAACCGGGATTTTGCCCGCCATATTGCCAGACAGTGCCGACGCTTGGATCGTTGATTTTGTTCGGCTTATATGCGGTATCCCATGAATGGACGCAAAGCTTTGCATCGGCTGGAATGACGCCGTAGCGGCGAAGCCACTGCGCTTTGAAGATAACGCCCTCGGCCGGCCGCGGCCTTTGCTGAAACAGGCTTGCCCATGTTCGAGCGTTCCCGCGGAAGTTCGCCCAATGCTTTTCATCGAACCATTCGGACCAAAGCATTTCACCCGGGCGCCTGCCAAGCGGATCGTCTTCCCTTTCCGCTTCGGCCGGCAAGCAAATTACCTCCCATTCATTCCCGTCGCGGCAAAGGATCGACCCGCTTTCCCCTGCGTAATGCTTCGGCAAGATGCTGCCAGCTAGATCGGCTTCGTGCCATCGGGTCATCACGATGATGATCCAGCCGCCCGGGATCAGGCGCGTCAGCAAGTCATCGTCATAGGCTTCGCGAACCTTTTTCCGGATCACTTCGGACTCGGCTTCCTCGCGGCCCTTCACGGGGTCATCGATAATCAGCCCATGACAGCGGTTGCCGGTGATGCCGGAAAGGATTCCGCCCGCGAGATATTCCGATCCATTCCCGAGCGCCCATTCATCCGCCGCGCTGGTCGCCGGGCTGATGCCTGTCCCGAATATGCCGCCGTATCCGCGCGACCGGACGACTTGCCGGGCGCGGCGCCCATGCCTGCGCGCAAGGTCCGACCCGTAACTGGCAAGGATGATGCGCGCGTTTTCTTTCCGGCCCATATACCAAGTCGGCGCGACCACGCTGGCATATGTCGATTTTGCTGATCCGGGTGGCATGAACAGCATGAGGCGCCCATGCGGTTTGAGCATGGTGCGCTGGATCGCGGAAAGCATGAGGGAGTGATGCGCAGCGACCCCGGTTTCGATTGGCGAAAAAATCCATTCATCGTCGGAATCTGAAACGGGCTTGCCCGGGACATCGATCGCATTCGTGTAAGCGATCAGGCTGTCGCGCGCCCGTTTCCTGCGGATCAGTTCACGCGCCGCCTGTGCGGGCGATACGCTCAAGTTCGTCGTCCGTCATGGCGTGAACGCCTTGGGTGATTTCATGCTGCATCGGCCCGCCGTCCTTGCCGGTCTGCTCGACCAGCGTTATGTCGCGCTTCCCTGCGCGGGTTTTTTCCCACCAGATTGCAGCGGAAACCGACTGCGGGCTGTTCCCGATCGCCTTTTTGAAAAGCGATTGCGCGACCATTGCGTTCGCCTGCGAAATGCCATCGTCGAGTTCTTCTCGGAAAGCCTTTCGCAGCGTCTTTCCATCGATCGGCCGGCCGGTCTGGTGGTTGATGATCCGTTCGCAGATAAGCGAATGTTGAAAGCCGCATGCCGCCATGATGGTGACCTGAAGCCTTTGCTCTGCATTCGGAATGAAAGGGGTTCGCGCCATTATGCCGCTTCCCCTTTGGTGGATGGAGCGCCCGGGTCGGTGTCACACCGCCGCTGTTCCGGAGGGAGGCCGGTCATCGCTTGCTTCGGGCGCCTTGATGCTCGATCAATGCGCTGCCCTTTATACATTCCCGCCCCGATCGCGTCAATCTTGTCGAAAGGCACGATCGGGACCGTCAGCCTTTCGCGCGCGGCCGGGTTCAGGAAATAGATATACCGCAGTTGATACCCGGGCATCGGCGCATACCCGGCTTCGCGAAAGCCCTTCATCGATGACGCGCCGGTCGAAGTGATCGCTTTGCCCTTCGTCACCGTGGTCTTGCTGATGGTTGCCGATTTCTTCGCCTGCAGCCCGAGCCGCAGGCTAAGGTCGGTCGCCGTGCTGCCATCGGGCGCGCGCCAGATCGAGGTATTTTTCTTGATGCTGGTCAAGACGAATCCGCTTGCGCGATAGATCGTCCCGTCGCCGCATTGCGTCCCATCCGCAAAGCTGATGATCCACTCGATGTGCGGGTAATGCTTGCGGATCATCTTCAGCGCGATCGATATCGCCCGGCTTTCACTGTTCCGCGGAAGCTTGTCCGAGAATGCCATCCGGTTCAGTTCGAGGAATCCATTCCAAGCGGTTCCCTCGACCATGCCCTGCGTCTTTCGCTTATCCAGCGACGGCCCGAACTGCATGGCGCCCTCAAGCTTTCCATTCAGGAAAACGCCGAGGTGAAGCTGCGAATTCTGGACGACCTTCCCACTGTAATGAACCCGCTTGACCAGCGCTGCAGCATCGGACGACGAAATCGGCGCGACCCTGATGTCCTTCGCCCGGGCTTCAGTCATCGGAATTCCCCTGCAGGAAAACTTCGCAGACGCGGGCCAAAGCATTCCCGTTCCCGTTCTCGTTTTCCGATCCAGCGAAATCGCCCATGCCGCGCGCGACTTCGAGGGCGCGCTTTACCGTTTCCGCCTGCGAATCGTGAAGGGTGAACGTCATCTGCTGAAACGGTTCCCGATCGCCTTCAGGCAAATTCGGCATACCGTCAAGCGGGGTTGCCGGCGATCCGATCAGGTCGGCAAGTTCGGTCGGGCTGAATCCAAGGATGGAAAGGTCGAACTGCTGGTCATTCAATTCATCCAGTTCGACGGAAAGCATATCGAAGTCCCACCCGGAATTCAGCGCGATTCGATTGTCGGCGATAACCAGCGCGCGACGCTGCGCCGGGGAAAGATGATCGATGATGATGACCGGGACGGTCTGAAGCTTCAGCCGCATCGCCGCGGAAAGCCGGCCATGACCTGCGACGATATCGCCATCGCTGGTGGCAAGGATCGGGTTCGTAAATCCGAATTCCTTGATGCTGGACGCTATCTGCGCGACCTGTTCATCCGAATGCGTCCTGCTGTTCCGCGCGTAGGGGATCAGCCGATCAAGGGTCCAGTGCTCGATCGCATTCGCGGCCCATTGCCCGGTTTTATCCGCGGCCTGCGCCTTTTCTGTGCGGGATTTATTGCTCAAGCGACATCCTCCCGGGATTCAGTTTCGATCACGCCGGCCTTGCGCAAGATCATCACGATGGTTGCCCGATTCAGCCCGAAGTCCCGGGCGATCTTTCCCAAGCTTTCCCCGCGCTCGACCCGGGCCTTTCTGATTTCTTCGTTCCGGAGATCCTTCAGGACGTTGCGCTCGATCGGAATCTCAAGCCTTTCACCGCCGAACACGGCCGACAGCTTGCGCGCAGCTTCGAGGCCGATGGTGAGCGATATCGGATGCGTCAGCGTCGCCTTGATCGGGACATAGAGTTCCCCGTTTCCCCATCGGCAAGCGATTTCATACGCCGCCCCGATTCCGACGACTTCCGCGATTTCTTCGATTATTTGCTGCATTGCACCCCCATTCGCCAACGAATCATTGAACCGGAAGCCTTTCCGCCTCCGAATATCGAGCCGCGAGGATTGCCTGCGCCTGATCCTTTTCGCGCCTTCCGCTATCGACCATCCCATTCAGCCAGCCGTGCCAGAACCCCCGGCTTTTGTCGCTTCCGGGTTCCGGATCGCCATTCAAGCCGGCCCGGTATCCGGACAGGATTTCGGCCGCGTCCTGATTCGCAAGATCGGAAAGGGTGACGATTCGATCGAATTCCGCCATCACGCAGCCTCGATCGGGAGCGTCCTGATCCGGACCTTGACCCCGGGGATTTCTGAATATTCCTTCAGTAGCCCGATGCTGACGACTTGCGCGTCATCGATGAAAACCACGCCGTTGATCGCATCCTTGACCGCCTTCAGCACGTTGTCTGCGTCTGGCTTTTTGGTCGCCGCGATCATCTGCTCGGCAGCGAGGCCGCGGCGCTTTTTCGACCAACTTGCCGGAATCTGAAGCCCGATGTGAATCCACAAGTGGACAGGACCGGGGATTGGCGCGGCGCCTTGCATCGCTTCAGCGGCGGCATATCGGACAAGATTTTCGTAATTCACTGTTTTTGCTGGGGTATATGCTTTCGCGAATCCCCCGCGGGTGGAAAACTTCGGCCGGCCTTTTGCGATAGGCTGGCCCGGGACAAAAAATTCAATCTCCACGCGGCTTTCTCCCTTCCGTGTGCTGTCTGATCATTTCGGCTTCCAAAGCTTTGCGCCTTTCGCCCTGAAGCGGTTTCAAATATTCGCGCCTTTCGCGAAGCGGTTGCGCGAGAAGATGGCGCGCCTCGCATTCTAGCCGGAATTTTGCGGTCCATGTTTCGGCCGGCGCCTTGCTGCAGTTTTCGCAATGGCATTGCGTGGTCATGGCGCCTCCCCGGTCATCTTCGACGCCAGCATTTCGGCAAGATGCGCGATCCGCTTCCGCGCGTCTTCCGCGCTGATGGATTGCTGCCCGGGCGCCGGCAAGGCGACCATGTAAGGCGGGACCGGATCGCTTCGCGCATGCGCAAGCGCATTGATCCACCGCGCCTTGATCGATTCCCATGACTGCGAATTCAGGTCATGCCAGCCGATCGCGACCGCGGCCCAATAGACTTGAGGGCGCGACCATTCATCGCCGCCAATCCCGCGCAGCCGCACCCGCATGCTTTCGATCGCTTCCGCCCATTCGATCCGCGGGTCGGCCTGCGGTCTGCAGACCTTCAGGAATTCCGCCAAGCTTGGAGGCCAATCGTACACGCGACGACACGCCGCTATAGCGGGCCGAATTTCCTCGGGCCTTATGCCATCCTCGGCGAATGCTTCCGCCCATGCTTCACGCCAATTCTCGACGGCCTGATGGTTGGCAAACGCAGCGCGCCAGCGATTCGGATATGCCCCGTCCAGCCGATTCCACAAGTGATCCATGAGGGACATTCCAAGCCGCGGGTGGATTTCAAGCCACGCGCTGCGCGATTCCATCAATGGTGCGTTCATCATCTTCGTCATGCCTTCCCCCTTTCCGGTTCTGATTCACGTAGGCGACCGGATCGAATTTCGTTCCCGGCGACGCCCGTCCATTCCCTGCCCTGCCGAACTCGACCGCTTTGTCGCACCATGTTCGCCACGCGGCCTGCCAATCCTTGAAAAGCGTTCCCTTCGCAGTGTGCCAGTTGGCAAAGGCTTTCAATTCCGATTCGATTTGCACCCCGCGCTGTTCCGCATAAGCGACGCCGGTTTCATTCGGGACGAAATCGCTTGGCAATGGCGCGCCCTTTTTGGCTGGCTTCCCCGCTTCAGCGGGAGAAGAATCTAAACCTTTAGGTTTAGATATATTGGTCTTGGTCTTGGTCTTGGTCTTGGTAGCATTGCCTTCGCATGCCGATTCGGTGCGTTCGCATCCTTCGTCTATGCGATCGCATCCAGATTCAGTGCGATCGCTTGATCCAGAAAATGCGCCCGGACTGCCATCGCTTCGCGATCGCTCCGCTGTTCGATCCCATCTTGCGCGCGCGCTTTGCGCCGCCTTCTCGGATTTCTGGTGGTAGATTTTGATTTCTGCCTCGCATCTGGAATGGACCCAGCCGGCCGGCGTTTCGGTGAAGAATTCCTGCAGGACATCATCGACCGCATCGCGCTGGGCCTGCGTCCCGGCCATGACCAGCCGATAGACCTTGCGCCGGTCCAGCGGAATCGATTCCTCGCGGGTGTAATAAGCATCGATCAGCCTGCGATATGCCATGTCTTCGTCCCATGAAAGATGCCGGGTCGCGCTGGCATAGTCGCCAATATGGAAAGGGTAGAAATTCATTTTCCGCGCCTCGCCATCAAAGTGACGTTGAAAGGATGCTGCCCGGCATTGATCCGGGCGATTTCTTCGTTCAAAAGATTGCCGTAATGCTTTTCATATGCCGCGTTGAATTCATCCTGATGCGCCGATAGAACAGCGGCGACCGCATAATTGCGCGCCAGCGTATCGGTGGCGTCATCAAGATGAACCACGCCATCCTGATCGATGATCAACCCCATTTTGCAACCCCTCCTGTCTCCGGCTCGGATACATCGTCGAGGATTTCCTGCGGGCTGATCTTGTCGCCGCCCAGCTTGCAAAGCGGGACGATGTATTGCGATCCGATCCGGCCGGTCTTATACCAGCGCATCGGGGTGGTCATGGCGGCAAGCTTGAAGTGATGCGCGACTGCGATCGGCCCGCCAGCGGCCGCGACGGCGCGATAGATCGGCACCGACCAGCCGCGCGCGCGAATTTCGTCATCTGTCATCCTGATTCCTTTCGATTGTTTTTCCGGGCTTCGATTATTTGCTATCGCGGCGCGAAAAGCTAGAGCATCGGCCGATAAA
>Ga0105102_10000421_pt1 | contig 12611 bp, 14 predicted proteins | sample PPLLaktember2015_FD_87032 | JGI IMG/M metagenome (GOLD analysis project Ga0105102, IMG submission 87032) | Freshwater sediment microbial communities from Prairie Pothole Lake near Jamestown, North Dakota, USA - PPLs Lake P7 Core (6) Depth... | ecosystem: Environmental > Aquatic > Freshwater >...
CTGGGTTCTGTTTGATACGGTTAAAGGTCCAGGCGTTGTCATACCAAATGATTCGGTTGTTGGGATACGCATAGTAATTACCGCTGTCCATCTTGAAAAGATGGGCGCACTTATGCTCAGGTGTCTCTGAGAAATTAAAGTCGGTCGTACCTTTGTTTTCCCATGACCAATCAAGAGTAAACATGTAGGAGCCAAGAGCCTTCTCACCGCTGGGCTTGATCAATTCAGCTTGCAACCCGGCAAGCCGTGCACGTTTCTGAACGTCAATATAAGGTGAAAAACAATCCCAATACATCACATCTTCCAAAGGTTCGATGGGTGCATCGGGCTTCCAGCAGAAAGCATGCAGGGGACGCCGTGTCCAATTCACACCGTTTTCAAGAAATGCTTCAAAGAGAGGCACTCGCTTCTCAATGCTGGCAACAGAATGCACGTCACATTTTGTTACTTCACCATGACCTTGTTTGTGGTTGTACAGAAACTCATTGCGTATGTAACAGGACCAATCGGGAAGATTGTGATTCAAATACGCCACGCACAAAAAATCCCGGATGTTATACCGGGATCATAACTTCCTTCTCGCTCAACCGTTGTTAAGCACCACGTTCGTAACGTGGAAGGGGTTTTCGACTATTACCCCTAGAGCGGTATTGCTCCATGTGTCAGCATATCAGGATTTACTGTCGCGGTAACGGCGTGCGGCCCGTCCAGCAAGCTTTGCTTTCCTGGTGTTTGGTACAAACTGCTTTCCTTCGCGGCTAGCTTCGCGTTTCTTTTGATCGGTTTCCTGCCGTTCTTCTTTGGACAATGAGGCCCAGGCGGACTCAGGTAGGTAACGCTTGGTGTATCCCTTTTGAATTGCTTTATCTGTCATGTTACCTCATGTAGGGAAGGCGGCCTTTTAACAATTGTCCAATTGCATAGCGAGCTTCATTTGAAATTACTCGTGAAGCTCTTGCCCCTATATCTGTCTTGGGGTTTGCTTTAACAGCAGGTAACCAAGAAACAGGATTGTTCGCTGCTTTTTTACTTAAAATATCTGTCAAGGATCCAGGTTTGCCTTGCATGAATAAAGCTGCACCAGTAACAACAGGGGTGGCAAGATTTGCAGCAGGTGCTACTACACTAGCTAAAGCTGGTGTATATCTACCAGCTAATTTAATACCTGCTTCTGTACCCGCGCCTAAAGCTACATCTCTTCCAAAAGACAACGCAGCTCTTTGATAGTTATTATCTTGCAAAGCTTTTGCAACATCAGGATTTAAAGCCGATAATGCCAAGCCTGTAGTTGCACCAGGTGCGTTTTCTTTTATTAAATTAAGTCCGCCTTGAATGCTAGAAGTTAAGGGGTCAAGTCCATAAATTTGTTTTAGTTTAATAAAATCAATATCGCCTGTCATTCCTCGCTGTTGAAAAGGAAAAGTCTCTTTTGCTTCTACAACGTATTTTGCACCAGGCCGTGAAAGAACTTCTGGCTCTGCAGCTCCTGGTGTAATTAAATAATTGAACTCTCCAGGGGAATCAGGCTGTACTTGAAATAAAACTTTTTGATTTTTATTACTCTCTTGTAATTGTTTTTTAAACTCTTCGTCACTTAAAGAAAAATCTAAAGGAGGACCTTCATTTACAAAGGGTCCTGCAATATTGATATCTGGGCTAAAAGATCTAAAACGAGATGATTCAATGGTCTCTCCTACAGAAGGAGAAGCACTAAGCTTTGCGCCTCGATATAAAGGACCTTCTTTTAGGGAATAAGAATAGATAGGGTTTGGATTATTTTGGGCAATGTTTGCTAAAGAATTAATACTTTCAACCGAAGCTGCGTTTTTCCAGTTGGGTTCAAATTCAATATAATCATTTAAAAACTCAAGCGCTTGTGGATTTGCGCCTTGCTTTATAAGTTGATTTTCATATTCAATATTGTCATCTGTTGAAAAACGACCTACAAGCTTTTTAATTCTTTCTCTTTGATACTCAGGCGCTACATCTTGTTCAGTTAAATTTAAAAAATTTAATACTTCTGGAGAGCCAAGTGTAAATTTTTTTTCTTCCATCACTTACTCTCCTGATATTTCTTGGCGGCAGACTTAGCTTTACCACGTTTTTCATATTCATCTTTCGTCATCCACTTCTCTTTGCCCCACTTCTCCAGGGACTTTTGCTTTTCTCCTTTACCTCCCTTGTATCCACCGCCTGCATTTTTGTACTCCTGCGCCACAAGCTGAGCCTTACGCGCAGACCATTGCCCAGGCTTTCCGCCTTTAGATCCAGCCATCACGCGATCTTTAATCCTCTCGCGTAACTCCGGTTTCGTGTACTTGTTCTCCTGAGCCATCAGGATTATTCTTACGTTCTTTTAATATTTTAGCCCACTTACACGGCTTAGCATTCACAGCCCAATTAGCCGGAGGGTTAGGGATCAACCGCTCCAGCTGGGCAAAATATTTAAGGAGGCGATCTTCCTCCGTTATGCGATAACGCTCATTCTTTGCCAAAGTTCTGGGAAGGCAAGTTGCCTGACCGACTAGATGAAGAGCCAAACTTCTGCATGATCTCATCCATCTGCTCTAGTGATTCGCAACGAATCAAAAGATCTGACAATGAACTAATGGTGATGGGATGTTCAGATCGTGCAGCAAATGCAAGGGCATCACGCAGGTGCGCCGTCGCCTGTGCTACCGATTCCTTCACCTGCGTTGAGAGGGACATCTGCGATTCCGTTGGTTGTTTGGTCAGTATAAATGTTGTTGTCATTAGCTTGCCTCGACAGCAATAAACTTTCTAATAGTTTGTTGTGATTGGCGACCAGGGTTTTGCCCTCTTTGATCACCTGCATATATTCTGGGAGTTTTTCCATGGGTTGTAAATACGGAGAACCTGAATAAACAGTACGGTTTGCCTTAGTTTCCTAAGTGGGTTAGAAGAATATTGTAGAGCCCAATCTTGTCATAACCTCGATCTGCAAACGCATAACAGATGTTTGTGGTATCGCAGTCCCAAGAATCGGTGAATGGGTTGATACCGGAAAAACGTGCTCCTTCCGCAAATGTTTTGGCGCGATAAACACAGAAACAATTAAAGGTTGATGCTACGTCAAGGCGGGGTGGCATCTCAAAGATACGTGGTCCTTTGAAAATGTCATCCTCTGGATTGATACGGGTTGCCCAGCTGTCATAAATCCAGCGGTGACTTTGGATATTCATGGGATGAACGCTATAGGGCGATGCAATATCGTCGTCTACCCAAAAAAGTTGACTGATCTGCTCAGGGTCGTAATCAACGTCGGGTTCAATGAAAACAACCTTGTCGTAATACTGGAGGCCAACTTCTTTGTCTGCTCGATCCAGGCATTCGTTGCGTGCCATGGCCAGGTACTTCACCCGATCCTCGGCTCGAATCGAACCGAAGTAAGGCCAGTCCTTTTTGCAGGTTTGGATCCAGACCTCGTTTAGTTCCTCCTTAAGTTCGGGTGTAATTTTTTGTAAGTACTCGACTGTTCCATCGGTTGAGTCGTTCTCGAAAACGGAAAGATCAAATGTAATACCAGGGTTTTCATCCTTGAGACATAGGATTTGATCCTTCCATCCAAACAGGAATGGTTCTCGGTTCCGGATGATGCTGCAAATCAGTATCCGCATTTGTCCAATTTCTCCGCAAGTTTGTAGATGTCGGCTTCGTTAATGAAGTGGTTGTTGCCAATGTAAAAGGAATTGGTATGCATCCGTTCACTATTGGGAAGAGGGATGATGGATTCGTAGTCCTCCATGAAGGGCTGACGGAGAAGATTGCCGACCAGGAATGGGCGCGTTTCAATACCAATCAGCTGAAGAAACTTTTTAAGTTCAGTGGCAATCGTTTCATCCATGCAATGAAACGGCAGTGTCATGGCACTGTTGCCCTTCGCTTTGGGTAGGGTTTCAAACCAAGAGCGCTTTAACATTTCCTTGCGAAACAACGCATAGTTCTTAGAACGTTGGTCGTTCCAGGCGTCGAGTTTTTTCAGTTGAATGCGCCCCAGGACAGCGCCGGTTTCTACGTTCCGGAAATTGTATCCCTTGGTTGGGAACAGGAAAGTCGGGTCAACATCTGGGTATCGATCTTGAATATTGACTCGATAGGAAGAGATCATCTCGCGTGATAAACCATGAGATCGTTTGGCACGCAATAGGTTGTAAAGTCCTTCATCTTTGATGCACACCATTCCACCTTCGACGGTCGTCATGTGATGACCAAAGTAAAACGAGAAAGTTGAGCCAACGCCTGTGGTACCAACTTTTACTCCGGTTTTAATGTCACGCGCACCATGGGATTCGCAACAATCCTCGATGATCATTGCATTGGGCCACAACTTCTTGACCCTTTGCATGTCATTGGAAATGCCAAGGACGTGCGTCAAATAAACAATGTCTGGCTCCAGGCCTTTGGCTGAGAGTTGGTTGACGGATTCAACCGTGGGGCTGTAGGTTTCGTAATCAATGTCGTAGAAGTAAACATTGTGATGCTGTTGGCAGAAGGTTGAGATGTTGGTTGCCCAGTTGATGGCTGGTGCAAAAATAGTCAGCTGTTCCTTCTCTGGAAAGTAGTATTCATGTACTGCATCAAGCAGTAGGAAGTTGGCGACAGATCCGTTGGCTACATACAAGGAATACGGTACGCCTTGCCATTGACTCCATTCTTCTTCAAACTGACGGCACTCGGGACCGTTGGTGAATCGATCAGAGGTAAGGATAAATTTTGCCAGTGCCAGGCGCTCCTTCCAGCCAATCGTATTTTTCTGGAGAGGCCAATCAAACACCGTCATGACTAATGATCTTTTTAATGGTTATACTTTAACCACGCAGATATTGCAAATGAAAAGAGCACTGATCACTGGAATCACTGGCCAAGATGGGTCCTATTTGGCGCGTAACCTGATTGATAATGGCTACAAAGTCTGTGGTGTTGTACGCAACCATACCCAACCCAACCATCTCAACAAACTTAAATGGGTTTTTGGGGATGAAATCCCCAAGAATGTAACAGTTGAATACTCAGACTTGACTGATGCACCTTCATTGACCAGGGTGATTCAAGACTTTGCTCCTGATGAGGTCTACAACTTAGCTGCTCAAAGCCATGTTGGTGTCAGCTTTAAGTCTCCCGTCAGCACCGCATCCGCTAACGCTATCGGAGTCATGAATGTTTTGGAGGCATGCCGTGCTGCCACTACTCTTCCAAAGTTCTACCAGGCATCAACCTCCGAAATGTTTGGGAAAGTCCAGTCGTTCCCTCAAAATGAAGAGACGGGTTTCTATCCCAGGAGTCCGTACGGTGTAGCCAAACTGTTTGGTTATTGGTTGACCGTTAATTATCGCGAGAGCTACGACCTGTTTGCTGCCAACGGAATCCTTTTTAACCATGAGAGCCCAATCCGGGGTGACAACTTTGTGACCAAGAAGATCACCAAAGGATTGGTTAGTGTCATTCGTCACAAAATCCCAGTCCTTGAACTAGGAAACCTAGAGGCCAAACGAGATTGGGGTCATGCCAAGGACTATGTGGATGCCATGCGTTTAATCCTGCAGCAAGAAACGCCTAAGGATTATGTGATCGCAACGGGCATGCAGCACAGCGTTCGTCAATTCTGTGAGATTGCTGCGGACTATCTCAACCTCAACTTGGAATGGCGTGGTGAGGGCGTTGATGAAATTGGTTTCAGTAAGACGCTTGATAAAACAATTATCAGTATCAACCCACAGTTCTATCGTCCGGCTGAAGTCGATACCCTCTTGGGTGATTGCACCAAGGCTTATGGGGAACTTGGCTGGGAACCTCGTATCTCTTTTGAAGATATGGTCAAAGAAATGATTACTTACGATCTGGCAACTGTTTAAAGGTCAACACGCAGGTAAGGCTCCTGTTCTTCCAGGAGCTTTGCCTCAAATGCATCGGCCTCTATTGTTTCGATGTCATCAAACGCAACACCGTTTCTGCTGTGCTCATCAAGGCGGATGAACGTTTTTACGTCAATGTCAGGATCGCAGTAATAAAAACGGCTAATGTTGCACACCATGCCAGGATCCAAACCCAGTTCAGCTTAATGTAGGTCCACAAGATCTGCATTAATACGCCCAGGCAAGACCACCAACCCTGGATGAATAGCCGTGTTTTGGTTAACGGATCCAATGGGGAGCTAGCTCAATCAATGCTGCAATCAGCATAGCGAACAAAATCGTCATCACCACAAGCTTAAAATTTTCCATTCTTAGTTTTCAACCTGCTAAATTATAGGCAATATACAAAACCTGTTAATGGTTGCTAAACTAAACAATGAGGATCCTTGGATTAAGGCCAAGGATGAGCAACCAGAAATTATGCGGTCAATCAATCGGACCGCAGCCAGGATAACACTTAATGGGCGAAGGCACTACACCACGCCTTTACCAACTGGACCTGCACCGTCCGTAACCACAATCATCAGCGAAACAGCTTCCGAAGCAAACAAACGGAAGCTCGAAATGTGGTCCAAAAATAATCCAGGTGTTAAAGAAGCTGCCGCCGAAAGAGGTACGGCCATTCACTATGGAATGGAGCAGTACCTTAAAGGAAATAAAAACCCAGAAATCAAAGATGATTATGCGGACTTTTGGGCGGGTATGCCAGCAATTCTGGATCAGTTCCAGGAAGTCCTTTGGGCCGAGTCGCCTGTTCTGGATAAATATGACTTTACTATTGGTTCTGATGACGTTGCTCGCGTCTGGGGTTGTGACTCAGAAGGTCGTGCTTGGGCTGGTGCTCCTGATATTATTGCTGTTGCCAATAACAAGTTAACGCTGGCTGACTTAAAGACCAGCGTTAAACCTTATAGCCGCAAGTGGCCCAAGGACCTGGAGAAAGGATCGCCTGAATGGCGTGATCTCTTGGGTGGTCACATGAAATTTAAAAAGACTTGCAAGCAGCTTGCTGCGTACGACATTGCTATTACCCAAACCCTAGGAATAAAAGTTCAACAAGCTGCCATTCTTGTTTCAACTCCAGTGAGAACACAAGTCTTTAAAATATCGCGACGTTTTCTTGACTCTTTACATACAGATTGGTACAAAATAGTTGAAGAGTACTACAACCAAATTGAAAACTGCAACGTCTATGACCCAGACTTAATTTAAAAGGGACGTGTTGCGCTCTGTGCGGCAGTTGCTTGAGAACGCATTTGATTTAACATGTCCATGTAAGGGGAAGAGGGAGCACTCGTGGGTGTAGGAGTACTCGTTCCTGTGGTTGCTGCTGGTTTTGCAGCTTTTGGTTTTTGTGCTGTGCCACGGGGAGGCATTGGCGTTGCTTTTGGTTTTTGTACGCGTGCAGGACGTTGGCCAGCCTGTGGTTTTTCTTGACGAACAGGGGCACCTTTAGGGGCTACAGGGCGTGATGCTTTTGCTTTTTCGCCTGGTTTTGCGGCACGGGGCTTTGGCATGCCCTGCTTGCTACTTGCTTTGTTAACGGCTTTTGGTGTTTGTTTGCCGCCGCCTTTACCAGCTTGACGCATGATGAACTATTCGTATGAAACCATTCTATCAAGACAATACATCTTTATTTGTACAATACGTAAGGCTTTATTGAGTGCTGTGGCTTACAACCCAGATCATCCAGTTGAAAAACGCAAGCGTCTTGCTTGGTCAATTGCTTGTGATTCTTCTGTAGTAACAAAAGAAGATCCTGTTTTAATTTATGACAGGATGCTTGCCAAGTTTGAAAAGGTTGATAAAGAGAATCATGGAGTCTTAAATGAGTCCAATAAGTCTCAGTGATTTCCAGAAACTCGTAATGAATCCCCTGGATTGGTCGCCGTAGGATAAGAAGACAAACAAGTCAAGCCCTCACCATGGACATCAACGTCTGTACAGGTGAGTGGATAAATAGTCTCATGAGTCGCATGATGAATGCGGCGGATGGAGACTGTTTTTATCTGCCCACTGACATGCATCTTCACGCTTTCTGGCTATTGAAAGAGGCAAGTTTCGCTGATAAAAACTTTAAAGTAGAAGTTCGACCGAGCAACCAGGCATGACCAATACCAACCAGCAAGCCCTCAAGCCCGGTGAAATTCGGCTCGATTACATCCCTATTGATTGGCCCCTGACTCCACTGGGTCCAAACAAGGATCCATACATTGCAGGGTGGCAAAACAAACCGTTCAGTCCGCAAGAGATAGAAAATGAAATGCTGCTGGGTCGCTGCAAGGCAGTTGGCCTGCTTGGCGGTCCTGTCTATAACCATCCCTATGGGTTGATCTGGGTTGATGTCGACGGTCCAACCGTCTACGCACTCATCGAATCACTGTCGGAACTGCCATTTAATAAGGCGCTGCCCGATACGCTGACGATCCTCAGTGGTAAAGAGGGCCGAGAGCGGAAACTGTATCGCCTCTCCCGCGATCAACACAAACATCTCGTCCGTAACAAATACACCTGGCACGCAGAAGGAGAAAAAGAAAAACTAGAAATTCTCTGGAAACGGCACCAAGGGGTGCTAATGGGTTTGCATCCAGAAACCGAAGGTTATTTCACGGCTTCCGATCAAGGGTTTGAGTGGATCCAGGAATTGCCTGAGTTTCCGGACTGGCTGCTGAATGCCATCATTCAAAAGAATGTCAAGCAGGGTGTTCCTGCCAAAGAAACCACCCGCATCATTGGCCCATCCTTTGCCATTAACGCTGAAGTTTCGCTTGAGCGAGACATGCAGTTGGCACTGGAAGCCATGTGGGGCATGCCGCCAGAAGCTACAGATGATTACGACATCTGGATCATGGTTGGACAATCGCTCCATTCATTGGACGAATCCCTTCTTGATCATTGGGATGAATGGTCCCGTCAATCTGAGAAGTATCAAGACGGTGAGTGTCATAGGCGGTGGCGTTCCTTCTCCAAAGGTGGTGGACGTGGTATCGGTTCGCTTGTCCACGTTGCCAAAGAAAACGGTTGGGAGCCTTCCCAAAATCACAAATCAATGAATGTAGATGACACCATGCTTGATCACGTTGCAAAACTATTAACAGAACTGGAAGAAGACTTAGGTCTAGTTGCAACACCTGAAATGGAATCGGTGGAGGGTAACACCAGGGTCCTGCATCGCAGGAGTAGCCCAAACTATGGAGGCGGTAATAGCAACAAACAAAAAACACGTAACCCATCATCTGATGTCATTGCTGGAATCTTGTTGCAGGATTACCAGGGGAATCTGCGCTATAGCCAATCGCATGGCGCATTTTTCATGTATCAATATCAACGCAAGGGGCTGTGGTCTCAACTGTCGGAATACGAAGTTAAGGGCGACATCAAAGGCCGGTTAGATGCCATCAAGGATGGTCTGCTGCACAGCGGTTACTCCATGAACCTCATCTCCGATTTAATGGAGCAATTGAGGATTTCAACTATTTTTGATGATTGGTATGAAGGTAATGAATACCTGTTGTTTACCAACGGGATCTTGAATGTTGAGACCAGGGAGTTGATGCCGTTTAACCGTGATCTCTACATCACGCAACAACTGCCATACGAATATGACCCCTACGCCGCATGTGAGCCCATCATTAAATGGCTGAAGTCCACACAGAATGACAGCTGGGGTCGGGTCCAAGTGTTGAGGGCTTGGTTGCGGGCGGTACTACTGAGTCACTCCGATATCCAGAAGTTTGTTGAGATTGTTGGACCTGGTAAGTCTGGTAAGTCCACCTACAGCAACCTTGCCCATGCGCTGGTTGGCGACGACAACGCCATGATTTCTTCGCTGGAACATCTGGAGAAAAACCGATTTGAAACCGCCAACCTCTATAAGAAAAAACTTCTGCTCTTCAATGATGTGGAGCGTTACGGCGGCTCGGTCTCTGTACTAAAAGCAATCACCGGTCGTGACCTCATCCGTAATGAGCGCAAGTTCCAAGCTGGGAGTCAGAAGCCGTTTAAGTTCAATGGTCTGGTCATGATCACCGCCAACGAACCAATCCAAACGACTGATCCGACTTATGGTTTGGCGCGTCGTCGTCTCACCATTCCTTTTGATCGTCCCTTCACTGGTAGCTCCGCTGAGCAACGCACCCTCATTGATATGGACGATCACGGTCGTCCCTTCGGTGAATTTGCTGCTCTGCTGCCAGGACTGGTGAACTGGGTTCTGGATATGACGGAAGCCGAGATGCGGGAATACCTGATGGAAACCAACGAGAAGGTTGATTTCTTTGCCAAGCATCACAAAGAACAGATCTTGAAATCCAACCAGATCTTGGATTGGATGCAACACTGTGTGGTTTTTGATCCAGGTATTTCATCTCCGGTAGGCCTGGCTAAGCACGCACCTGGTGGTGTCTCAAACCTGTACATCAACTGGGATAAGTGGTTGTATGCCAGCTACTGCGAGTTCTCCCGTGGTTCTAACAGCAACATCCTGGGTCGTAGTCGTTTTGAATCCCTCTTGATGGACGTATGCGTTCACCAGCTGAAGCTGAATGTATATCAATTCAAGAACAGTCGCGGCATGCGGGTAGTCAACATCGCACTGCGGGCATCCAGTCCCAAGTACGAACAATATCCATCCCTTGTTGAGGTTGGTCTTAATAAGGAAGAATGGCGTACGTTCTATGGGGATGTAATAGATAAAACATCCAATGCGACAATGGAAGAGGTAGCAAACGAACTGTGAGCAACGGGCGGCACCTGATTCTTGATCTCTATGACTGTGATCAAGAACTCCTTGATGACTACAATGAACTTGAGCGGCTACTTCAAGTAGCCCTCAATATGGCGGGTGCCAAAATCCTGCGTGTTTTTGGTGAGAAGTTTCAACCGCAAGGGGTAACACTTCTGGCTTTATTAGCGGAATCGCATGCATCTATCCACTCTTGGCCGGAGTTGGGTTATGCCGCCATCGATCTCTACACCTGTGGTGATACAACGAACACCCACAAGGCAGCAGAATTCCTCAAGACAAAACTAAAAGCAAAACAGTCAGAGGAGAAAGAACTTGTGCGTTCTATAACTCCTCAATAACTGGTTTATTTCATCCAGGGGGCCTTGTACGCCATTTGATCTGCATATGCTTTGGACCAAGACGTAGTGGGTCCGGTCATCGCTGGATTAAATAGCCCGGCAAATCCAGAGGGCAGCGCTGTTGGTGTTCTTCCGGTTAAAAGGGATTCAACATGACCGCTGTCAATAAATGCAGCCATGTTTTTTTGTAGGTCGGGATTTGCCGTAGACATTGCATATGCACTGTTTAGTGCACGCATAGCGCCTTCCCGAGAATAATAATTACCAAGGGCTCCTGCATTCTTAGGATCACTCCAATCAACACCGTCACCTATGACCTGCGAAGTGTGTACGTCATCCATTGCATTGCCCCACATATTCTTAATTCCCGACATGCTTACAGGAGAAAAGAAAACGTTTGGCTTGGAAGCTGTGCTAGCTCCAATGGTGTCGCCCGAGCGTGGATCAGTAAATGACTCCATGTTGGGCACCACGGGTTTCATGTACTTGTCGTAGTTTTCTACAACATCTTTAACCCGCTCTCCCAGCATCAAACTGGTGTTACCACCTGATAAATAATCTTTGATTTGATCGTCGGTAAAACCAGCTTCTTTGGCTTGGTTCCAGGATGCCCCACTAAATACGCCTTGATCCGCAGTGCCCATGCCATACATGTCGGCGGTACGTGCATACTGACCAATGGCATTAGTCTTGTAGCTGTCATTACCTGCTGCGGTTGCGCCAGGGCTTCCGGCGGTTCCACCTGGCCTGCCCATTGCTTCTTGTTTTAATGCACGCAGGTTTGCTACTCGTTTATTAGCGCCACTGGCTTTTAAATCCTTCAGGATCTGTTGAAAAGCAGGCAGATTAGCAAAACCTTTTTCCGCAGTTACACCACGGACCATTTCTTTTCCTTTTTGTACAAGAGAAGAAACACGCTCTTGGCGAGACGTTGGAGCACCTCCGGTTGTACGACGGTCCGGGATTGGGGCGCCAGCAGTTGGGGCGGGGCGTCTTTGACCGGCTATTGGTCGAGCTGGTGCGGCAGCAGCACGTCGGGGTTGGCCGCCACCAGTGGGTCGAGCTGGTGTAGGAGCGGCGGGACGAGGACTTCCGCCAGCTGCTCTAGTCGGCCTGGGGCCTGCAGGACGGGGATTTCCGCCAGATGGCCTGTTATTACCGCCGCCTCTACGTATTGCCATTGGCTTATCTGTTAAACAGCTTGAGCTTTTTTGCTAATATTCAGTATAAAACAGAAACATCAAAAGCAATTTTTCGTATACTGTTTGCAGTCAATAACCAATTAAATGGCTGAAAATAAACCCAAGCTGCTGTGGGTCGGTGACATCGTTGCAACCACTGGCTTTGCTCGTGTGACTGAAAACGTGCTGAGCCGCCTGAAAGATCAGTACGAAATCCATGTGCTGGGGTGCAACTGGCACGGTGATTACACACCGCTGCAAAAGGAGTACTTCATGTACCCCGCCTCCAACATGTACCAAAACCAGCCTTTTGGTGAAGCTCGGATTCGTGAAGTAACCGAACGTGTTCGTCCTGATGTGATTTTTACAATCAACGACTGTTGGATCATCAACAACCAGTGGAGTCAAATCA
>Ga0105102_10000423_pt1 | contig 12603 bp, 18 predicted proteins | sample PPLLaktember2015_FD_87032 | JGI IMG/M metagenome (GOLD analysis project Ga0105102, IMG submission 87032) | Freshwater sediment microbial communities from Prairie Pothole Lake near Jamestown, North Dakota, USA - PPLs Lake P7 Core (6) Depth... | ecosystem: Environmental > Aquatic > Freshwater >...
AGAATCTACAAAATCTATGCGAAGAGTATAGCGCTATAATGAAGGTTAAGTAATGAAAAAACATACTAAAGTATATCTTAAATTTTTTGGATTTGACGAAAGCGATTTTATACCCTGCGAGATCTGCGGATCTAAGGCTGTAGATATACACCATATCGAAGCTAGGGGAATGGGCGGGACTAAGTCTGTAGATACTATAGATAATTTAATGGGCCTATGCAGGGAGCACCATTTAGAATTTGGAGATAAGAAACAGCATAAACAATATTTATACAATACGCACGAGTTTTATATAGAATTAAGGAAGAGAGGTAAATTATAATGGCAAAGAATAATAAAATAAGATTAGTATTTAAATCAAAAAAAATAAATACAATGAGTTACCCTAATTTAGTAATAATTAATTCTCCTTGTGGAATTGAAGTATCTTTTAATGGTAAATTATAATGGCAAAGAAAGCAGTAGCATCAAATAAGCAAGTATCGTTTGGTAAACGCAAAGTAGGGAAAGCAAAAAAACATAAGAACAAACGCGACGATGCAAAAAAATATAGGGGCCAAGGAAGATAAAAATCCGTTAAGGGTCGTGCACTACTATTCGTTTTCGCTTTAGTGTTTGCACGTTAAAATAAGATTAATTAACAGTGAGATAACAGTGAGAAAATGGCTAATAACGAAAACTTAAAACCATTCAAGAAAGGTGAAGTAGCCAATCCAAATGGTAGACCAAGAAAGTATGTAAGTGAACTTCGTGCGCAAGGATATAAACTTGCTGAAGTAAACGATGCAATACAAGTATTAATGTCAATGACAATAGATGAACTCAAAGAGGTTTACACAAATCCGAAAGCTACGGTACTTGAAAAAACTATCGCAAGTGCAATCAGAAAATCAATCGAGAAAGGCAGTTTATATTCTATTGAAACTTTACTTACACGAGTATATGGCAAACCTAAAGAACAAGTTGATTTAAATGCTTCGGGTGGTATGGAGATAAAGGTAGTTTATAGCGATGGAAGTAACGATACAACTGAATAAACCACACGATGGACAACGTGCAGTATTGGAAAGTGATGCGAGGTTTAAGGTTCTTATGTGTGGTAGACGCTGGGGCAAATCATTAATCAGTAAAAACATTTCAATAACTGAAGCACTAAATGGCAGAATTACAGGATATGTTACACCTACTTATGCTTTGGCAAAGGTGTTTTTCGATGAAATTGCGAAGATAGTACCAAGTGAAATAGCTACACCCAATCGTTCGGACTTGACTTTCAAGTTTGTTACAGGTGGCGAAATACGTTTCTTTACAGGTGAACGCTTGGATAACTTTCGTGGTTTACGTTTGCATAATGTTATCATTGACGAAGCAGCATACATACCACATTTGCAAGACGCTTGGAATAACGCAATAAGGCCAACGCTAACGGACTTTCAAGGTAAAGCCATCTTCATATCAACACCAAGAGGAAAAGACTTCTTCTATGGCTTATATTTGCGTAACGAAGGAGATTGGCAATCATTTAAATATACAACCTATGATAACCCACATATTAAAACTCAAGAGATTGATGAAGCTCGTGCTTCACTACCTAAAGCAGCGTTTGAACAAGAATACCTTGCGAACCCGGCAGAGAATGCAGCTAACCCTTTTGGTATTGATTTTATTAGGCAAAACATTTCGTCGCTATCCAATAGCAATGCTGTTTGTTATGGTATTGACCTTGCTAAATCTTACGATTATACTGTTATACTTGGGTTTGACCACAATGGCTACGTTTGTCATTTGGATAGGTTTCAGTGCGATTGGTCTGCTACGAAAGCAAAAATACGGCAATTAGATAACGTACCGAAGTTGATTGATGCAACAGGTGTAGGCGACCCGATAGTTGAGGAGTTGCAACGTGAAGACCATTTGATTGAAGGGTTTAAATTCACAAGCACAAGCAAACAACAATTAATGGAAGGATTGGTTACTTCTATTCAGCAGAACGCTATCAAATATCCCGATGGTATTATTGTCGATGAATTATCAATCTTTGAATATCTATATACTGCGAATGGTGTAAAGTATTCAGCACCTAATGGAATGCACGATGACTGCGTATGTGCTTTGGCATTAGCTAATAAAATATTTATAAAATCGCAATCATTCGGTAAATACGCATTGATTTAGTATCTTTGTGATATGAGAGATTTAGCGTTTAAGTTTTTTCACGAGATGAAAGCTGGGCAAGTTGTTGCGATTAAAGAAATTGCAAAAAAAGATCCCGAAGCATTTAAGCAATATTTAAAAGATTACATTGACTTGGGCGGTCATATAACCGTTTCGAGTGATTGGAAGAAGTTTCGTAAGGATAGCGATCCAAAAGATTTTGTATAGGAACGTAAGGTATGTTCCTTTTTTTATACACTTATATTTATTAATATGAAGCATTGGAATAATTTAACCATTGAAGATTATCAGCACATCTACGGAATTATTGTAGATGAAACATTGAATGACTTTGACAAGGAGGTTAAACTCGTTGCGCTGGTTAATGAATTGACCGAAGAAGAAGTAGATAATTTGCCTATTGACAAATTCAAATCAATGAAAGATAGCCTTGCATTCTTACACGATGGCAAGATTGAAGGTAAGTTAAAAGGCATTATTAAAGCGAATGGTACTAAATACCAAATCTCTTTAGATGCGTTTAAAATAACCTATGGACAATATGTTGATTTGACTTCGTTTATGAGTGCAGACGGTGGATTGGTTGGTAATTTACATTTAATTATGGCATCGTTAGCTATGCCTGTTAAACGTAATTGGTTAGGCATTCCTTATGTTGATGGTTACGGTGCTAAAGCACATAACGAGGTTGCAGAAGATATGCTAAAAGCAAACTTTGCTGATTGCCATAATACTTGTATTTTTTTTTGCAAACTTATAAACGACTTAACAAAAGTTACGGTTCGTTATTCGGTAAAAGAGATATTGAAGAACAAGAAAGCAACGAAGGAGAAATTGAGAGAAATACTCAAACCTTTGAAGCAAGATGGGGGTGGGTATACAATGCAGAACTTATTAAAGGATTTGAAGGAATTGAATTAGATAAAGTTTGGGAATTGCCAATAATACAAGCATTAAACGCATTGGCATACTTGAAAGATAAAGGTCGAAACGAAAGACATCAGATAGAACAAATAAATAGAAAGAATGGCAGATAATTTAGGATTTCTTGGTGGTCTTGGACAAAGCAGAAGTGTTTTATCAACTGATGTTAGTTTTAGCAATGTAGAAGAAGTTCTAATTGTTTTTGCTAATCGAATTGCATTACAAGCTGAAAAGAATTTGCGTTCAAACAAACTTGGTAGAGATACCAATGCAAGTGGTACTTTATCTGAAAGCATACGAGTAACACCTGTAACATTTATGGGTGGTGATTATTCTATTGAAATTGCAATGGCTGATTATTGGCAATGGGTTGAAGCTGGTAGAAGACCGGGTAAAAGACCACCATTACGAAACATAGTACAATGGATAAAAGATAAACAGTTGCGACTTGACGATAAAGGAACTACTGCACGAGGTTACAAACGCGAAGGTACTTTAATTGCATCAAGTAGAAAGAAAGTATTAATGGGCAATAGGAAGGTTTCGATATTAGAAGCAACTGCTTACAAGATAGCAGCTAAAATTGGAAGGTTCGGAACAAAGGCAACAAACTTTTTATCTGATGCAGTAGATGACTATAATAACGAATTAGTAAAAGAAATGGCGAAGGCTTTAAAGCGTGATGTCGTTACAATCATAAACAATTCAACAAGAATACAAGCAAAATAAAATGGCAATAACCTATATACAAACTCCGAAAACTTGGACACCTGTTAGTAATGACATGATTTACTATGTTCAAACGAATAGCGCAATTAGTAATTTATGGTTGGAAATTAATGTTCAAAGTTCATTAGTAGCAAGAATTAAACTTGTCGTAAACGACGATGGGTTTGCATATTGCGATATAAAGCAATTCTTACAATCATTTATTAAGAATGACCAAATACATTTCGATAATGTATTATGGAAGGCATTGAACGATTTAAGTTACTTTGTAAATTATAGTGTTGTTTGTGTTGAAACGATTGGTGGTACTGAATATCCCGACGATACAAGATATGCTTTTAACGGTCAAATTCCTTTTGTTGATTTTGTTGAATATGATGAACAATATAATACTTCTTTAAGCCCATTGGGTAAATTCTTAACCAATTCACCAAGAACATTAAAGACCGATTTTATTCGCACAAACTTTTTAAGTTATATTGATGGTAGTCCAACTGCTGTTAAGATACGTTTAAGAACATACGAAAGTGGCGCAATTATTCCAACTCAAGTTTATGAAATAGATATTGATGATTTATCTGCACTTGCTGGTATTATCGCACTGAATAAAGAAAGCATCGGTGGAGAAATTGTATTGTGGGAAAACGTATCTGAATTGTGGGAAGAATTATCACCACAAACTTGGGACGAAATTGGTGGGTTTATTATCAATCCAAATGTAACGCAATACGATATTTGCTTAATTGATACTGAAGGCGATGAGGTTACTGAAAGATTTACTTTTAAATATGAAAGTTATTGTTCTAAATACGAGAAAACGAATGTGTATTGGCAAAACTCTTTAGGTGGGTTCGATAGCTTCACTTTTAATATGGTTAAAAAGAAGCGATACAACATTGATAGAAAATCTATTCAATCGAATCCATATAATTTCACAAACGAAGGATATTCACAACACACAGGCAACGTCTTTAATTTATCAAATCAAAATTATTTTAGCAATTATAACGAAGCAGTAGTTTTAAATTCTGATTTACTTACAAACGAAGAACATGCTTGGATGTGGGAACTTGTAAAAGCACATTCAATTTACATTGAACAAGTTATTAATGGAGTTAGTTATTACATACCGACCACAATAAAAGCGACTAACTACGAACCAAAAATTAGAATAGTTGATGGTTTGCAAAATATTACGATTGAATTAGAATACGGTTACGACAATATCAAGATAACTAAATAATGGCTACACAAAGAACGCAAATATATTTAGAGGGCGTTGCTCTTGATTTAGATAGAAATGTTGATATTGATTTTACTTATTCAATTACCGATATTTCTGATTTCGAGAAACGCACAACAACTTATTCTAAAACGATAGTTCTTCCGGGTACTGCGCACAATAACTTTTTATTAGGTAATTACTTTGATTTCAATATCAATAATGATTATAGTGATATAGTTAATAACGTAGGTGTAAACTTTAACCCATTAAAGAAAGCATTTGCAAAAGTTACTCTTGATAACGTAGAAGTATTTGTAGGTGTTTTAAGGTTATTAGAGATAACTTCTAAAGACGGAGAGATACAATACCAATGCGCACTATTCGGTTCTTTAGGTGGCTTATTTACTGCATTAGGCGATAGATTACTGACTGATTTAGATTTAAGTGATTTAGACCACACTTACGATATAACTACAATCACTAATTCTTGGAACACCACCGATTTGGTTGCTGATGGATTTGTTTATCCAAGTGCAAATTATGGTATTGGTGTAAATGATGATGAAAACCAATATGATGTTAGAAATTTTAGACCTGCTGTTTCGGTTAAAAAGATTATTTGATGAAATTATTGCACAAGCTGGTTATACATATCAAGGAGATTTTTGGAATACAAATAATCTAAATAAATTAATTCTTCAAAATGGAGAAGAAAAGTTTAGTGCTTTTTACGATGAGTTAGCTTCTGCGAGTTTTGTTGAAAGAACTACAAATGGAATAGTTCAAATAAATGCAATAGATTCAAATGGTTTAACTATAAACACTACAACCGATAAATTTATAAATAATACAGGTAGTACTATAAATTTAAAACTAACATATAATATTTATGGTACTAACTCGATGGCTATATTTCTTTCTTGCTATCTTGTCACAACAATATATGATGCAGCAACTAATTATAAATCGGGTGCTTTAGATTTTTTAAGTTATGGAACAGGAACAACTATTGAGGAAAATATAGTATTTACAAGAAACATTGTTTTAGAAGATGGTGAAAGTTTACAATGGTATTTTTCATATAGGGATATTTTAGGCGGAGATTTAGGAGAAGGTTATACTTTAAAAAATACATCGACTGTTACTGCAAACGCAATATCTTCAACTTCTAAAGTACCTGCAATTTACAATACAACTATTCTTGGTTCTTCAATCGTACCCGAAGGAATTAAACAATCTGATTTTATTAAGAGCATTATTAATTTATTGAATTTATATATAATTCAAGACCCCGATAATGAATTTGATTTGACCTTTATACCATACAATGAATTTTATACAAATGATATAATTGATTGGACTGATAAAAGAGATTTAGCAAAAGGATTTAGTATAAAAGGTTCAAATGAATTTATACCAAAATCATATTCGTTTAGATATAAAGACGATGCTGATTTTTATTGCAAAACTTATAAAAATAGATATAATGCAAATTACGGAGATTTAAAATACGAAACTCAAAATCAATTTAGCAAAGATGATACACCGATTGAACTTCCATTTTCTTTAGCACCTGTTGTAAATACCGGGAATAGCACAAGATTAATGGCTCAATTATATGATATAAATACCGATGGTACTTATAAACAAGTTAAGTGCAATCCTAAATTGTCTTTTTGGGGTGGTATAAAAACAGGTGCAACAACATATTCTATAAAAAATGGAGATACTGTACTTGCTTCGGGTTTATATAATTACGGATATGCTGGGCATATTTACGACCCTGCTACAACAAGTGTTGGTTTATTATGGGATTTATGTTTTTCTCCACCAAGAGAGGTTTACTTTAACATACCTATTTACCCAACATTAAACCTTTATCATTTTTATTATAAGCAATTTATTGATAGTCAAAATAACAAAGATACGAAATTGGTAACACTTTATTTATTGCTCAACGCCATTGATATAATGAACTTGAGTTTCCGTAAGTATGTGCGAATGGACAATAGTATTTATTACCTAAATAAAATTGATGGTTATAATCCATTGGGTAACGAATTAACAAAGGTTGAATTATTACGACTTGTAAGTATTGAAGACCTTGATGTTTATGTTGAATATACACCAAGCCCTATTGAGGGATTTTTGTCATACCCAAGGGTTACATTAGATAAATCATTACCATTCAATAAATCTTTTATAGTACAATGGCAATTTAATGCGTCTGGCACAATTACAAGTGGAACACAAACCATTACAGTAGGCGCGGAACAATTATTTGGGAATGGAACACCCGTTGTAGGTAGTGGTGTTGACGGATCTTTTGAGTTTATTAGAATACTTGAGCCAGCTACCGATGAAGGTTATATTTATATATATGGTGGGGATTATAGCACCTTTTAAAAACTAAACGATGGCAACTGAAGAAATAGCGTTAAAGATAACGACCGATGCTTCCCAAACGGAAAAGTCGGTCAAAAGTATAAGACAAGAATTAAGGGAAGCGCAACAAAGTGCAATAGCTTTAGGTAGACAATTTGGAGAACTTTCACCCGAAGCATTAGCTGCTGCAAAAAAGGTAGCAACATTAAAAGATGAAGTAGGCGATTTAAGAAATAGAATTGATGCTTTAAATCCCGATGCTAAATTTAAAGCATTTAGTCAATCATTACAAGGAGTTGCAGGTGGCTTTGCTGGTGTTCAAGGTGCGATAGGTTTATTCGGTACTGAAAGTAAAGAACTCGAAAAGCAATTACTGAAAGTTCAAAGTGCTTTAGCGTTATCTCAAGGTTTAGATAGTTTATTAGAAGCAAGAGATAGTTTTAAAACGCTTGGTGCTATTGTAAGAACAAATGTTGTTTCAGCATTTAGCACATTAAAAGGTGCGATTATAGCAACAGGTATTGGTGCTTTGGTCGTTGGTGTTGGTTTATTGATTGCAAATTTTGAAACAGTTAAGAAAGTTGTTTTAAATTTTATACCCGGACTTGCAAAAGTTGGAGAATTTGTAAGCAAATTGGTAAATGAGATTACTGACTTTGTTGGTGTAACAAGTGAGGCATCTCGTGCTTATGATAAACTTGCAAGGTCTACAAAAGCTGGTAACGAAGATATAGATAGAAGAATTGCTTTATTAAAAGCACAAGGTGGTCAAGAAACTAAAGTTGCTGAATTAAGTAAGCGAAAAGCCGAAAACGAATTAAATGTTTTAAGAGCAAAATTAAAATCTGAAAAGTCATTAAACGAAGAAGATTTAAAACAATTTAAAGACCTTAAAAACCAAAAAGCAATAATTGATGCTGAAGAACAAGCAAGGTTAAATGAACTTGCTATTAAGCGACAAGAAGAAGCAAGAAGAAGACAAGAAGAAGCAAATAAAAAAGAAGAAGAACGTAGGGCAGGAGAAATAGAAAGATTAAAAGGTGTTGAAGCTATTCGTGTTGGTATAACTAAAACAGCAGATGACGATTTAACAAAATCAAAAGTATCGCAATTGGGTGCGCAAATGATTGCGAGTGATGCTGCTAAATTAAAAGAACAAGACGATGCGATTGCATTGCTTCGATTTAATGAAGAAATTGCAAGATTAAATAAAGAAAGAAAGCAAAAAGAGTTAGAAGCATATATAGGTTTATCTAATGACCTTGCAGATATTGTAGGTAAAGAAACAGCAGCTGGAAAGGCATTAGCTATTGCAAGTGCAACAATAGATACCTATTCAGCTGCAAACAAAGCGTTGAATGCAAATTATGGTATATTTGGACCAGTTGCTCAAATAGCACGTTTCATTGCAGTTACAGCTACTATCGCACGAGGTATTAAAAACGTGAAAGCTATTGCATCTGTAAAAACACCAAGTGGAGGTGGAGGTGGTGCGCCATCTTTGCCGGGTGCTGGAGGTGGTTCGGGTGGAAGTGCATTGCCAACACAAGCACCAATAGGCGCAGCAGTACAAGTTACAAATACGCAAACACTTGGAACGACTGACGTTAATGTGCAAAATCAAAGCGCAGTAAAAGCATTTGTTGTTGAACGTGATATTACTGATAGTCAAGATAGGATATCAAAAATTAAGGCAGCTGCTACATTATAAACAAATTTATATTTAATAATATGGACTTACCTATTTATAAACTTATAATCAGTTCGGACTTGGAAGACGAAGCCGAAGTTGATTTTGTGGCATTGGTTGATAGACCTGCTATACAACGAAATTTCCTTGCTTTTAAAGAACGACAAAAGTTCGAGATTATAAGCGAAGACAAACGTATTTTAAGTGGCGCATTAATGATTGCAGATATGCCTATTTATAGAAACAATGAAGAATTTGGTGAACATTACGTTGTATTTGATGCAGATACTATTCAACAAATTGCAGAAAAGTTTTTCAAGAAAGGTTATCAGTCAAACGTAAATGAAATGCATGATTCTTCTAAAGCAATCGAAGGTGTTACAATGTTTGAAAGCTGGATTGTAAATCGTGATATGGGTAAGATGCCAATCAAAGGATTTGAAGACGCAAAAGATGGTTCTTGGTTCGGAAGTTACAAAGTAGACAACGAAGACATTTGGGCAAAGGTAAAGAGTGGAGAATTTCAAGGATTTAGCGTAGAAGGTATTTTTGGCTATGCTGATAGATTGACAAAAGAAGAATTAATGGTTTCTCAAATCAAAAATATATTGGCACAAGCTGGTATTTAAGTTGCACAATACAATCAATTATATATTTATACTTATACTTAAAAAATTATGGAAGCAAAAAAAGCATTAGAACAAATCAAAAGTTTGTTGTTTGCAGACCAAGTTGCAGAAGTAGTTTCACAAGAAGAAGTTGCTATTGAATTTGCTGAAGGCGTTTTAGCCGATGGCACTATCGTTAAATTCGACAAACTCGAAGTTGGTGGTATTATTTCAGTTGTAACTCCTGATGGTGAAATTCCTGCTCCTGTTGGCGAACACGAATTAGAAGATGGTACTATGATTATAGTATTAGAAGAAGGCATCATTGCCGAAGTTAAAATGGTAGAAGCTGACGAAAACGAAATTGAAGTTGAAGTTGAAATGTCTGAAGAAGATGAAGATGCTAAACCTGCAATTGAAGAAGAAGTTATTGCTGAACCACAAGTTGACCGTTTCGCAGAAATTAGCGAAGCATTCAATTCTAAACTTGCTGAAGTTGAAAGCAAAGTTGATTTGCTAAATGACGTTACCAAGAAATTGGTAGAGTTTATGGACGCATTCGCTAAAGTAGAAACTGCACAAGAAACACAAGCACCTAAAAATGCTTTTTCGGCGCAAAACAAAGTAAGCAAAGCCGATGCCTACAAAAAATTACAAAATATTTTTCAAACACTTAAAAAATAATTAAAATGGCTTTAGATTTAACAGGTTTAACCAACTATGTAAAAGAGAACGAGCAACAACTTGCTACCTCTTTAGTATTCAAACCAAAAACTGCTCAACTTATTGAGGGTGCTGGTAACGTTATGGTGGGCGTAAAATCATCAGAAAAAATTAACATTATGGAAACCAATGCGGTATTCCAAGCAGGTGGTACTTGTGGTTTTTCTTCAAGTGGTACTACTGCATTTACCCAACGTTCAGTTGCTCCGGGTAAAATCAAAGTAAACGAAAGCATTTGCCCTAAAGCATTTGAGGCGAAATATACTCAAAAAGCATTACGCGCTGGTTCTTACTATGATTATATGCCATTTGCTGACGAATATTCTGCAAAGAAAATTGAAGTTATCGGTGCTGCATTAGAAACTGCTTTATGGCAAGGTGATACTGCATCTTCAAATGCTCAATTAGCACGTTTCGATGGTTTATTGAAACTTATTGCTCCAAGTGGAACTCCTGTAACAGGTGTTGTAGTTGGTAATACTTCTGAAGCAACTTCAATTACTTCTTCTAACATCATTGGTTTAGTTGATGACGTTTATACTGCGATCCCTGCTTCTATCGTTGCAAACGGTGATGTAGTTATCTTTGTTGGTATGGATACTTTCCGTACTTATACTGTTGCTTTGAAAGAAGCTAACTTGTTCCATTATGCTGCTGAAAGCGTTGATTTCGAAATTGTACTTCCGGGTACTAACGTGAAATTAGTTGCAGTTAACGGATTGAACGGAACTGACCAAATGGTTGCTACTCGTTTGTCTAACCTTTATTTAGGTGTTGACTTATTAAACGAAGAAGAAAGATTTGAATTATTTTACGCAAAAGAAGCTGACGAAATGCGTTTTGTTGCTGAATTTAAAATGGGCGTAAACTATGCTTTCCCAACTGAAGTAGTTTGGTTTGGTTTAGCAGAAGCATAATTAAATAATTAAATTTTAACATAAAAAGGGTGGGTGTAAATTCGCCTACCCTTTTTTAATAACTCGAAAAAAATATGGCTTGTGCTTTAACTCAAGGGTACACTTTAGATTGCAAAGACAGTTTAGGTGGCTTAAAATCAGTCTTATTTATCGAAAGCGAAAACGTATCAGTTGCAACCGAAACGGATGGTGTTGTAACTGACATTTCTTTAGCAGTAGGTAAATACTTCTACAAATACGAATTAGTAAAAGAAACTTCACAATTTACTGAAACTGTAACTGCTTCAGTTCAAAACGGAACTATTTTTTATGCTCAAGAATTGACTATCGTTCTTAATAAGTTACAAGCAAATACTCGTAATGAGATTTTGTTACTTGCTAAAAACAATTTAGTAGCGATCGTTGAAGATAAAAATGGCAAGTATTGGTATTTAGGTCAAGATGGTGGATTGGATATTTCGGGTGGTACTGCTGCAAGTGGTACTGCTGCTGGAGATAGAAGTGGTTATGAATTAACTTTTAGTGGTCAAGAAAAAGAACTTGCTCCCGAAGTTTCTTCATCAATCATTGGTGGTTTGATTGACTAATCAAAACTGATTAAAAAAGAAAAGGGTGGTTGCTTAATTGCTTCCACCCTTATTTGTTTATAAGCGTTCTAACGGACTTTCGTAATACGCTTCATTTTGGTCGTGTCCACACCCACCATCGTCGTAACCATCGGTAAAGTTTTCCTCACTTTCTATTTCTATTGCATATTCTTCTTCTTCAATAAAAGAGTTTAGTAATTGCTTTGCGTGTTTTATTGTTCCTATTGAATATCCGTAACAATAAGCGTGTCCTTCTGATTTTGCATCTAATACATCTTCGGTATGTTTTTGCGATGCTTCTAAAATTTTGAATATTGATTTTAGTTGTTCTAATTGTAATAGGTTCATTTTTTTATTTTTTATTGGTTTTTACTTGATTTACTTTTGCATTTACATAATCACAAAGACCTGCAAATGCGATTAACCCAACGAATGGGATTGCTAAAAAAATTGCGATTTCTAAAGTCATAATTTTTTGTTTTAGTTGTTAATGATTTTCAAATCTACTAATACTTTTTTAATTACAAAACTTTTTTTCACTTTTTTTCATATTTTTTTTTAGCATTGATTATCAATGAGTTATTAACACATTTCAACAAGTGTTCAACAAATGCCAACAAGTGTTCAACAGAATTCAACA
>Ga0105102_10000424_pt1 | contig 12602 bp, 12 predicted proteins | sample PPLLaktember2015_FD_87032 | JGI IMG/M metagenome (GOLD analysis project Ga0105102, IMG submission 87032) | Freshwater sediment microbial communities from Prairie Pothole Lake near Jamestown, North Dakota, USA - PPLs Lake P7 Core (6) Depth... | ecosystem: Environmental > Aquatic > Freshwater >...
AAGATATTCTAAAGGTTTGACTTCCTGCAATTTAACTGCCAGAAGGTCAGATGGCATACCTTCTTTCAAAAAATTCACTTCCATTTCCTTCAAAGAATGTCTTTCATGAAAATCGAAGGAATAGGCATTGTTGATTCTTTCAAGGTATCTTCCGGTATTGAAATGCTGGTTGATGTCAATCTCATTAAAAAGCACAGGCAAATAAAGCAGTTCCTCCTCCGTTACGGGAGACCTCACTTTTCCTGCATCTTCCCCGAATTCGCTCTTCCTGTAAGGCATAAAATGGTTGTGCTCCCCCAGTCTTTGGATCTTTCTGGTGGCAAGATCCAGCACCAGCCAGGTACTGGTAGCGGTAATGATCTCATTCCCTGAGGAATCTACAAACCGGAAATCCCTGTAAGCATAGAACCCATCTGTTCCGCGCGTCCAGGTCTCCAGATCAAACTTCTCCGTCCACCTGGGCCGGCGGGTGACCTTCACTGAAAACCGGGATAAAACCCAAAACAGCTGGTCTTCCCTCAGGTGTTCAAAACCGAAACCAAGCACATGGGCGTGCTCCCAGGCAATTTCCTGCATATACCAGAAAAGGAAGGGTGTGGAGACCTCTCCGAAACGGTTAATATGGTAAGACTTGGCGTGCAAATGCTGGACATGCTTCATAGTTATGCTGAACTTTCGGGCAAAAGTATTGTTCCGTTTTGAAATACTGAATCAAATATCCATTTTTGCACAAAATTTTCAGAGAAATGGCCGGCATCATTATTAAAACACCACAACAGATTGAAGGGATCAGGCGCAGCAGCCGCCTGGCCGCCCAAACGCTGGACTTTATCTTTGAATATGTACAGCCGGGTGTATCCACCGCTACCCTCGACAAAAAAATCGAAGATTTCATTCTTGATCATAAAGCGGTTCCGGCGACAAAGGGATACAACGGGTTTCCCTCCTCCTCCTGTATTTCCCCGAATGATGTGGTGTGCCACGGTATCCCGTCGGAAAAAACCATTTTAAAGGAAGGTGACATCATAAACATCGATGTAACCACCATCCTGGAAGGTTTTTTCGGCGATACCAGCCGCATGTACACGGTTGGTGAAATTACGCCCCTTGCCAGGAGGCTGATCGATGCCTCACGACACAGTCTGAACCTGGGCATACAACAGGTCAGGCCGGGTAATAACTTTGGCAACATCGGTTTTGTCATCAACCGCTATGTCCGATCAATGGGATTTAGCGTCGTTTATCAGTTCTGCGGGCATGGGGTAGGTTTACAGTTCCATGAGGAGCCACAGGTGGACCATTCCGCCAATAAAAACAGCGGAGCTTTGATGAAACCGGGAATGATCTTCACCATAGAACCCATGATCAACCAGGGAAACCCGAAAACGGTGGTGGATAAGAAAGACGGCTGGACCGCCCGCACAGTGGATCACCGGTTGTCGGCCCAGTTTGAGCACACGGTGTTAGTGACCAATACCGGTTGTGAAGTGCTGTCGGATATCCGGAACGAATATCCTGTAACTTAAATTTTTCACTGCTAAGATGCCAGGACGCGGAACAATTTGAAAATAACAATTGATCTCCGCATCTTCACGCCTCTGCGGTTAGACAAATCCGAAATCGAAAATCCGAAATCCGACATCCTAAAATGCTATCTTTGCCCCATAACCTATTGATATGTCCTTGATCATCGAAGAAAAAGACCTTGAAAAATTCGTCATGGTGGGCGACCGGGTATTGGTGAAACCCAAAAATCCCTCGCAAAAAACCAATTCCGGACTTTTATTGCCTCCCAGTGTTCAGGAGAACGAAAAAGTGCTGAGCGGCTATGTGGTCAAAGTTGGCCCCGGCTACCCGATCCCGGCCATGACCGATGACGACGAGCCCTGGAAAGCAAAAAATGATAATGTGAAGTATGTGCCGTTGCAGGCACAGGTCGGAGATCTGGCCGTCTATCTGAATAAAAGCGGCTATGAAATTGAATTCAAAAAGGAAAAATACTTTATCCTCCCCCACTCTGCCATTCTCATGCTGATCAGGGATGAGACGCTGTTTGAGTGAGTTTAAGGTTTAAGGTTTAGGTTTAAGGTTTAGGTTTAAGGTTTAAGGTTTAAGGTTTAGGTTTAAGGTTCCGGGATTCTGTTTAACTGCTGTTTAGCGTCGTAGACGCGTCAGTATGGTAGAAAAGCCCACCAGCTAAAATAAATTCGAAATCGAAAATCCGAAATCCGAAATAATATTATATTGCGCTATAATTTTTCACCAACAAAAAATCCGGAATACAATGAAAGTTGCAGCACGAATTGACAGGTTATCCGAATCGGCTACACTGGCCGTGGCACAAAAAAGCAGGGAATTAAAGGCACAGGGCATCGACGTGATCGGTCTGGGTGTGGGGGAACCCGATTTCCATACCCCTGATTTCATCAAAGAGGCCGCCAAGAAAGCCATCGATGACAATTATTCTTACTATTCTCCTGTTCCCGGTTATCCTGAACTGCAGAATGCGATTGTCAACAAGCTGAAAAGGGATAATAAACTGGACTATCAGGCTGCTCAGATTGTAGTTTCCAACGGAGCCAAACATTCTTTGGCCAATGTCTTGCAATCCATTATCGACACAGGCGACGAAGTGATCGTACCCGCACCCTACTGGGTTACGTATGTCGACCTGGTCAATTACTGCGAGGGGGTAAATGTGGTCATTGAAACGACGGTTGACAGTGATTTTAAAATCACTCCGGAACAACTCGAAGCTGCCATCACACCAAAAACCAAAGCTTTCCTGTTCAGCAGCCCGAGCAATCCTACCGGAAGTATTTACAATAAAGAGGAACTGAAAGCCTTTGCCGGTATTTTTGCCAAACATCCTGATATCATCATCATTTCGGATGAAATATACGAGCACATCATTTATGGGAAACCGTTCGAATCGATCGCCCAATTCCCGGAAATCAAAGACAGGGTGGTCATTGTGAACGGCGTTTCCAAGTCGTACGCCATGACCGGCTACCGCATCGGTTTTATTGCGGCTCCCCTTTGGATTGCAAAGGCCTGCAACAAACTTCAAAGCCAGTACACTTCCGGCCCCAATTCTGTTGCACAGATCGCTTCGGTGGCAGCGTTTAACCATGATGGGACAGAAGTTCGCAAAATGGTGACCCAGTTTGAGAAGCGACGCAACCTGGTGCTTTCCCTGCTGGAGGAAATCCCGGGGTTGAAAACCAGCAAACCCGACGGCGCCTTCTATGTTTTTCCCGAGGCTTCCGCCTATTTCGGTAAAACCGACGGGGAAATGGTTATCCGCAACTCCGACGACCTCTGCTTCTACATCCTGAGCAAGGGGCATGTGGGGGTCGTTTCCGGTGATGCCTTCGGCGCCCCCGGCTGCTTCAGGATCAGCTATGCCGCTTCGGAAGAACAGCTGACAAAAGCGCTTACCAGAATAAAAAATGCCCTCGGAAAACTTCACTGATCAGAAAAAATTCCGTACATTCGCTTCATTAAATAAGCTTATATATGGAATACTCCGTTAACCCCCAGCTGGAGTTGGCTTATGATTTTATACAGTTCACCCGGCAGCACCTTTTCCTGACCGGAAAAGCAGGAACAGGAAAGACAACTTTTTTACATCAGCTTAAGGCTCGAACCCATAAAAGAATGGTGGTGGTTGCCCCTACCGGTGTTGCCGCCATTAATGCCGGAGGAGTGACCATTCACTCCTTTTTCCAGGTATCTTTTGGCCCCCAGATCCCCTCTGATTTCAGGACTCAACCTAAGGTTGTCGGTGAGGAAAGAAGATTTAACAGGGATAAGATCGGCATCATCAAAAGCCTTGACCTGTTGGTCATCGATGAAATCAGCATGGTACGTGCCGACCTTCTCGATGCCATTGATGAAACCCTCCGTCGCTACAGAGACCGGAAAAAACCTTTCGGAGGCGTACAGTTGCTGATGATCGGCGACTTGCAGCAATTGTCTCCGGTCGTTAAAGAGGAAGAATGGCAGCTTCTGCGGGAATACTACGATACCGCCTTCTTTTTCAGCAGTAAGGCGTTGCAGAAAGCCTCCTTCATAACCATTGAACTGAAACAGATTTTCAGGCAAAGCAACCAGGATTTTATTGAACTGCTCAACCAGGTCAGGCAGAATAAGGCGGGGATCTCCGTTCTGAGGGAACTGAATAAACGACACATCCCTGATTTCGATCCCCCTGACGAAGAAGGGTACATTCGCTTAAACACCCACAATTACCAGGCAAAGAACATCAATGATTCCAAACTGGCTCTGCTGCCAGGAAAAGAATTCCGTTACACAGCCGAAATCAAGGGGGAGTTCCCCGACTTTGCCTATCCGACCGATGCTGAACTGATCTTAAAAAAAGGGGCACAGGTGATGTTCATCAAAAATGACCTCGCTCCGGAAAAGCGCTTTTTCAATGGAAAAATAGGAAGGATCACCGATCTGGGGAAAACCTCCGTTACAGTCAGATGCCCGGGAGACGGAGATTCCATCTCCGTCGAACCCCTCGAATGGAAAAACATCAGGTATGGGATCAACGAACAAACTAAGGAAATTACCGAGGAAGAGCTGGGATCGTTTATCCAGTTTCCCCTGAAACTGGCCTGGGCGATTACCATTCACAAGAGCCAGGGCCTCACCTTCGACAAAGCCATTATCGACGCAAGGGCATCATTTGCCCATGGACAGGTTTATGTGGCGCTGAGCCGCTGCAGAACCCTGGAAGGGCTCGTCCTGAGCAGTCCGCTTTCCTCCTACAGCATCATCAACGACGACACCGTCTCGGAATTCTCCCGAACGGTTGAAGAAAATCCCCCCGGAAACGAAGAGCTGGCTCTTTCCCGAAGCAGTTACCTCCGGGAATTGTTGCAGGATCTTTTTGAATTCACCCCTTTTCTGAACCGGCTGCAACGTTTGCAGAAAACAGAACAGGAGCATCATGATCAACTGTTCAGCAACCTTCCGGAAAAGCTGGAGACCATAATCCGTCAGATCAGGGATGAAATTCTGCCGGTGGCAGACAAGTTCCGTCAGCAATTGCAGCAAATCACTGAAAGATCCCTGGCCGATGAACAGGACGCACTGCTGCAGGAAAGACTGCAGAAGGGAGCCGGTTGGTTTCTTGAAAAAATGGAACATATCCTCATCCAACCCCTGGGAGAGGTCACTTACTCCAGCGATAACCAAAGCATCCGGAAGCTGATCAGGGAAGAGCTGCGGAGATTTTCAGAAGTCATTCATGTTCAGAGAGAATGCCTCAAGGATTGCACCAGGGGATTTTCAGTAAATGGATTACTCAGAACCAGGGCGCTGGCCTCGCTCGATACCCCCGAATTTACCCGGCAAAAATCCTTCTCACCCACACCTGTTGCCGGGAGTAAGCATCCTGAATTGTACAGCCGTATCATCGCCTGGAGGGAGCAAATGGCCGATGCATCCGGAACAGATCCTTACCAGATCCTTCCTCAGAAAACTGTGCAATTGCTGGTTCGGGAGCTGCCCCTTTACAGGAAGGATTTGAAAGAAATCCCCGGAATAGGGAAGAAAAGGCTGCGTGATTTCGGGCATGAACTGCTTGATCTGATCACCGCCTATTGCATTGAAAAAGAGATGGAAATACCCCCGCGGCAAGAAAAGCTGGAGGAGGAGAAACCGGCAAAACCAGATACAAAGAAGATTTCCCTCGACATGTTTCTGGCGGGCAAATCACCCCGGAAAATTGCCCAGGATCGACAACTGGCCTTAACCACCATAGAAGGGCACCTGGCCCATTTCGTTGGCCAAGGCATGCTCACCATTGAAAACCTGGTTCCTCAGGAGAAGCTGGAAACCATTGCTGCCTACCTGTTGCAACACGAATCAGCGACCACAGGAGAGGCCAAATCTGCCCTCGGGGAGCATTGCAGTTACGGTGAGATCAACCTGGTCAGGGCTTATCTGCACAGCAAAGAAATGAGTGCTCCCTGAAATCTTCAGAAATCAATCTTCAGGAGATAAAAAACCACCGACAGGACAATATAGAGCAGAACAACCAGTGACAATCCGTAAAGGTTTAAGAAAACCAGCAACAGCAAAGCCGCCAGAAGGAAAACATAGCGGAACCAGTTAAAGCGAAGCGACCATCCGGTGAATTTCATGGAAAACATGGGCAATTCCGAAACCAGGAGCAGCGAAGTGATGATGATGGTCACCAGGAGGTTGGGAGCGGTAAAAAGCAGCACCGGTATTTCAGGGGAGTCTCCGAAGCTGACGATCAGTCCGAAGGAAGCCCACAGGATGGCATTGGCAGGGGTAGGCATCCCGAGAAAATTAATGGTCTGCCGTTCATCCAGATTGAATTTGGCCAGGCGGAGCGCTGAAAAGGCAGGGATGACAAACGGCGCTGCCAGGAGCATCCAGTTCCAGGGGGTGGTATGAATATCCGACAGGGGCATATTAACACCCGGGATGGCCTTTTTCATGAGGACGAAGGCAATCATGGCCGGCGCCACTCCGAAAGAGACCAGATCGGCCAGGGAATCCAGTTGTTTCCCCATATCAGACCAGGCTTTCAACAACCTGGCTGTATACCCGTCCAGAAAGTCAAAAACTGCAGCCATCAAAATGAACAAAGCCGCCATTCCCGGTTCTCCCTCAAGGGCAAAAACGACAGAGAGGCTTCCTGCCGTCAGGTTGAGCAGGGTGATGGCGTTGGGCAAATGCTTATACCATTGAAACATGAGGGTAAAGATTAAATTTCGGCAATCACGGTTATCCCTCCCTGGACGGTCTGGTCAGGCTGAACACGAATCTGCGCAGACCTGGGAAAGAAAAGATCGACTCTGGAGCCAAAACGTATAAAACCCAGCTGATCTTTTTCACTGACCACATCTCCGGCATGTTTGTAGGTCACGATGCGGCGGGCTATTAATCCGGCAATCTGGCGGATCAGGATTTCTGTACCGTCTTCCCTTTTGATTACCGTGGTGCACCTTTCATTCTCTCCGGAGGATTTTGGAACATAGGCCGGAAGGAATTTCCCGGGATGGTATTGCTGATACACAATTTGTCCACTAACCGGAACATGATTGATGTGCACATTGGTCACCGACATAAAGACGGAGACCTGTATTCTTTCATCCCTGAAATATTCAGGTTCATAAACCGGTTCGATAACCACCACTTTGCCATCGGATACGGAAAGTACACCATTCTCCGGGGCGCTTTTCACCGTACCGGGATCCCTGAAAAACCAGAAACAGAATAGGATGAAGAGTGTGGACAGGGAAAGTATCCCGTAAAACAGCACCGATTCTCCCATGAACAGATATACCGCTGCATTGAAAATGATCAGGGCAAACAGGATGAACGGGATAATTTTTAAACCTTCCTTATGTATTGTCATAATCTATGAATTTAGCGGGCAATTCCCATCAGGTATAGCAGCGCAACCACCATGGGCACCGTGAACAGGAAACTGTCGAGCCGATCGAGGAACCCTCCGTGACCCGGAAGCAGGGAACCAGAATCTTTAATGCCCAGGCTCCTTTTCATCATTGATTCTGCCAGGTCTCCGAAAGTACCTGATACAATCACCAGCACACTGATGATCAACCAGGTGTGAAGTTCAATGGTTTGAAACAGCCAGGCGTTCAGCACCCCGGCCAGCATGGCAAAAATGCTGCCTCCAAAAACTCCTTCCCAGGATTTCCTGGGTGAAATTCTTTCAAACAACCGGTGTTTACCGAATGGAGTCCCGATCAGATAAGCCCCGGAATCATAAATCCACAGGGTGATCATTATTCCAAAAAGGATCCAGGGATAAAAAGCATGCCTTCCATCCAGCAGCGGAAAAGCCAGCAGGTTGGAGAGCCCCATGGGAAAACCGACGTACAGGAATCCGGTGAGGGTGTAAGCGATGTTGGCCATTGGTTGTTCTTTCTTCCGGTACATTTCCACAACAAAAACAAGTAAGATCAGCGGAAGGACCACAAAAACAACTTGTGCCGGCAACATTCCGGAGACAAAACCAAAAAGGGAGATAAAAAAAACAACCGAGAGAGTCATACCTGTCCAAAACTGAGGGTCACCCCCACTCAGTTTGACCATCCTGTGGTATTCCAGCAGGGCCAAAACAGTGAGTACCAGAAATACTGTTGCAAACAGAAAAGGATGCACCAGTAAACCGGACAGTACTACAGCCGCCCAAAGCAGGCTGGTAATTGTTCTGGTCAGAAAAGTCTTCAATCTTTCAAATCCTTTATCAGGTCAAGCGCTTTTTCCTCTGATGCTTCCGGAACATATACTGCCAGATCACCAAAAGAATTATAAGTCGAATCCTTCTGGTTAAGTACCACGGCTGGTATCCCTTCATTGGTCAGTATATCCCTTGCCATGGTTGCCCGGACTTCATCGCGGGTCAAAAGTACTTCTTTCCAGCCTTTTTCCATAATAGTCGGTTTTATTTTGAAGAAAAACTATCGTTCAGGATGAAAATATGAAGCTCAACCGGCCCATGAGCACCAAGCACCAGGGTTTTTTCGATGTCGGCGGTTCTGCTCGGCCCGGTGATGACGCTGATAAATGAGGGCAACTGACTGGTGTACTTCATCAGTGTTTTGCTGTATCCCTCCTCCAGGGTTTCCGACAACTGGGAAGAAAATGCCACCACAATATGTACCGGCGGGTAAATAAAAATCTTCCGGCTTCCCGACTGGGCGGAACTGACGATGACTGATCCCAGCTGGGCGATAAGGCTTTCGCAACCTGTAATGGCCACTTCGGTCGATGCTGACAGTTTTTGGGAAACCGGGAGAACAAAATTCTGCTCCCGGAACAATTTCAGCAGGTGCTCTTCCTCGCAGACCACTTCTGTCCAGCCCTTACCGGATATCCATTCAGCGATGAGATGAACCAGCTCATCAGGGGTATCGGCACAGGTAACCTTAGCGTTTACCCTTTCCGCATTCTCACGGAAGGCAAAAATTAGCGGGCCGGAGATGGGGCTGTATAAAGAGGGGGAAGCCATATCCGCTCTCCCGTTGCTCTCTCCTGCCTCCCTCAGTGGCTGTTGCCCGGGGTATTCAGGATCACAGGGCATCATCCGCGCCGGGAGTAGTGGTCTCTGTTTCCCGGTCAGGGGCTTCACCCACCTCTTCACCCGAAGAAGCTCCGGCAGGGGTACCTTCTTTCACTTCTGCATCCTCAGCAATAAATTCATCCGGTTGCTTGTCGGATTGCCTTTTACCAAAGATATGCTCCAGGTCTTCAGAAAAAATCACTTCACGGTCGAGAAGAAGCTTGGCCAGTTTGCGGTGCCCTTCACTGTTATCTGTCAATATCTGCAATGCCCGCTGATATTCCTGGTCGATCAGTTTTTTGGCCTCTTCATCGATCAGTTGAGCGGTTTTTTCGCTGTATGGTTTGGTGAAAGCATAATCGCTTTGTCCCGAAGAATCATAAAAACTGACCGTACCCAGTTTGGGGCTCATCCCAAAAATACTGACCATGGCATAAGCCAGCTTGGTAATCCGTTCGAGATCATTCTGGGCTCCGGAGGAGATTTTTCCGAATACCAGTTCTTCTGCCGCCCTGCCTCCGAGGGTGGAACACATCTCATCCAGCAATTGTTCCCTGGTGGTAATGGATCTTTCCTCCGGAAGGTACCAGGCTGCTCCCAGCGCCTTGCCGCGTGGAACGATGGTAACTTTCACCAGTGGATGAGCATAGGGTAATATCCAGCTGATGGTGGCATGACCGGCTTCATGGAAGGCAATGGTTTGTTTCTCCACCATGGATATGATCTTGTTTTTCTTTTCCAGTCCCCCGACAATCCGGTCCACAGCATCCAGAAAATCCTGCCGGGTAACTGATTCGTGGTTCTTACGGGCGGCAATCAGCGCCGCTTCATTGCACACATTGGCAATATCGGCACCCGAAAACCCGGGTGTTTGCTTGGCCAGAAATTCGATTTTTAAATCTTCATCCAGCTTAAGGGGTTTAAGGTGAACCTGGAAGATCTCCCCCCTTTCATTGAGGTCGGGCAATTCGACGTGAATCTGGCGGTCGAACCTGCCGGCGCGCATCAATGCACGGTCAAGAATATCTGCCCGGTTGGTGGCAGCAAGGATGATGACCCCGCTGTTGGTATCAAAGCCATCCATTTCTGTCAGCAACTGGTTAAGGGTATTCTCCCTTTCATCGTTTGAACCGAAATTGGGATTTCTTCCCCTGGCACGGCCAATGGCGTCAATTTCATCAATAAAAACGATGCAGGGAGCCTTTTCCTTGGCTTGCTTGAAAAGATCACGCACCCTGGAAGCCCCTACCCCGACAAACATTTCCACAAAATCGGAACCCGACATGGAAAAGAAGGGTACATTTGCTTCCCCGGCCACTGCTTTGGCCAGCAACGTTTTTCCGGTTCCCGGAGGGCCAACCAGCAACGCGCCTTTGGGTATTTTCCCCCCCAGCCGGGTAAACTTGGTCGGATTCTTTAAAAACTCCACAATCTCCTCTACCTCTTGCTTGGCTTCAGACAAACCGGCCACATCTTTGAAGGTCGAGTTTACCCTCGAATCGCGGTCAAATACCTTAGCCTGAGATTTACCCACGCTGAAAATACCTCCGGGCCCTCCTCCGGCACCCTTGCTCATTTTTTTGAAAATCCACCACCACAACAGGATGATGATGATAAAAGGCCCCACCGACCAAAGAATGTCACTCATCCAGTTTCTTTCATTCCGGTATTCCGCCTCGATCCTGTTTGCTGCAGGGACTGAACTCTGTGCTTCTGCCAGCTTATTTTCAAAAGAATCTACCGAACCGATTACAAAATAGAAATGAGGACCCGTCTCCGCAGGTTTGGTGAAGGTGCCCTCCAACTCTTTCTTGAACTTATCCAGACGGCCACTCTTGAGATAGATCATTGCCTTTTCATTATTGACCACCACAATCCGCTCAACATCAATATCCTGACCTGAAAGCATGGTCGTCCTTACCTTGTTCCAGTTTGTCTGGACAGGCCCTTTACTCCCGGTGAAATAAAAATTGATAACCAGGAATACAACGGCAATAATGCCATAAAACCAGTAAGGATTGAATTTTGGCTTCTGGTTATTTCCCCCGGGACCACCGAAAGGGTTGTTGGGATCCTTGTTGGGATTACTTTCGCTGTTATTGTTGCTGTTCTCTGCCATATACAATTAATTCTCGTCTTCCAGATAATCAATGGCCGCATCGGCCCATAATTCTTCAAGATTGTAAAAATTCCGTGCGTCTTCTCGGAACACATGAACCATCACATCCCCATAATCAAGCAGAATCCAGATGGCATTCCTGTACCCGTCACGACGCCAGGTCTTGATTCCGACCAACTCCTTCACCGTCTCCTCCACGGAATGCCCTATGCCACTGGCATGGGTGTTGGATGTTCCATGACAAATAATGAAATAACTGCATTCTGTATGCCTGACAGTCGTCAAATCGATCACGGCTATTTTTCTGCCTTTCAACCTGCGTATGCCTTCAATGGCAGCTTCCACAACCTGCTTACCTTCTACTTGCTTTCTCTTCATGCTTATACTTTTCACCGCAAAGATAAGAATTCCCGCTGGCCTTAAAACCATTCCCGATGCAATAACCTGAAAAAGCACTAACTTGCAACCAATTTCACATTTTTCTGATTTGAAACAGCTGCTTTTGCCCGGGCATCCTTTAATCTTCCTGGATGAGGTGGATTCCACCAACAATTATGCCACCCGTCTGTTGGCCACCCAAAAGGTGGATGAAGGCACCATTGTATTGACATTTCGTCAGACTTCAGGTCGGGGAAATGGCAATAATGTCTGGAAATGTGAAGATTTCAAAAACCTTACCTTCAGTCTGATCTTATACCCCCGCTTTTTACTTGCCTCCTCTCAAGTTCTCCTTTCACAGGTCATATCCCTCGGAATCTTCGACTTCCTGAAAAGCAAAACTGATGGCGCTGCCATCAAATGGCCCAACGACCTGTTGATTGATCAGAAAAAAGTTGCCGGTATTCTGATGGAAAACTCGGTGATGGGCGATCGACTCTTTTCTTCCGTTACCGGAATCGGACTCAATGTCAATCAGACCTCCTTCCCTGACTGTCTCCCGGGAGCTACCTCGCTGACACTGCAAACCGGGCAGGTTTACATTCTGGAAGATGCCTTACAAAAGGTACTTGAAGAGATTATGAAATGGTACCGCTTGCTGGAAACAGGGAAGAGGGAAACTATTGAGCAAAGTTACCTCAGCCACCTCTTCGGAATGGGAAAAAAAATGAAGTTTCTGAAAGAAGGCCAACCTTTTGAAGCCACAATAACCGGGATTGACCAGTTCGGGCAATTACTGCTACAGTCTGATACGGGGGAAATAAGGGCTTTCCCTTTTAAATCCATAGAATTTCTATTGTAATTAGTTTCACAGAGTCGCGCAGTGTTTGCACAGTGTTGCACAGAGTTTTGTAGCACTGTGTAACACTGTGCTTTACATTGTGCAACACTGTGAAACATAAAAAATTGCTATTGGTAGGGCAAATTAGCCAGTGCATCCGCCAGCTGATTGAGCCCCTTTTCCAG
>Ga0105102_10000425_pt1 | contig 12561 bp, 11 predicted proteins | sample PPLLaktember2015_FD_87032 | JGI IMG/M metagenome (GOLD analysis project Ga0105102, IMG submission 87032) | Freshwater sediment microbial communities from Prairie Pothole Lake near Jamestown, North Dakota, USA - PPLs Lake P7 Core (6) Depth... | ecosystem: Environmental > Aquatic > Freshwater >...
AAGAGATAGTCTTTGTTTCATTGTCCTGCTCCTGTCGTCAGGTCAAATTTAACACTATTTCCCAAAAAAGCGAAGCCTTTGTGCGGATTAAAAATCAGCGTTCCTGGGCGTCCTTGGAAAAGCAATGACATCCCGGATGTTACCCATGCCGGTTATGAAAAGGATAAAACGCTCGAATCCAAGCCCGAAACCGCTGTGGACAACGGTTCCGAAGCGCCGTGTATCGAGGTACCACCACATTTCCCCGGCGGGTATGTGCATTTCCTGCATCCGGGAAAGCAATTTGTCGTAGTTTTCTTCCCGCTGCGATCCGCCGATGATTTCACCGATCTGGGGGAAAAGAACATCCATCGCCGACACGGTTTTCCCGTCATCGTTCTGCTTCATATAGAAAGCCTTGATCTCACGGGGATAGTTAATAAGGATGACCGGCTTTTTGAAGTGTTTCTCCACCAGGTAGCGTTCATGTTCGCTCTGGAGGTCAACCCCCCACTCCACCGGGAACTGGAACTTCTTTTTCTTGTAGTGGTTGGAATGGATCAGAATATCGATCGCTTCTGTATAGGTCAGCCTGGCAAAATCATTTTCGGAAACAAATTTCAGTTTTTCGATCAGGTCCATCGACTGTTGCTCCTGAGGTTTACCCTTTTCTTCTTCTTTCAGACGTTGGGCAAGGAACTGAAGGTCTTCCGTACAGTTATCCAGCGCGTAGCGGATGAGAAATTTAAGAAAATCCTCTGCCAGATCCATGTTGTCGGTCAGATCATAAAAGGCCATTTCCGGCTCTATCATCCAGAATTCAGCCAGGTGACGGGTGGTATTGGAATTCTCAGCCCTGAAGGTGGGGCCGAAAGTATAGATTTCGCCAAGGGCCAGAGCGCCAAGCTCTCCTTCCAGCTGACCGGAAACCGTCAGGTTGGTGGGTCGGCCGAAAAAGTCGGCCGAATAATCAACTTTTTTATCCTCTGTCAGGGGTGGATTGATGGCATCGAGGGTGGTCACCCGGAACATCTGCCCGGCGCCTTCAGCATCTGAACCGGTAATGATGGGCGTATGCAGATAATAAAATCCTTTTCTGTTGAAATAGTCGTGGATGGCGAAGGCCATGGCATGCCGGATGCGGAAAATGGCGCTGAAGGTATTGGTGCGGAAACGGAGATGTGCATTTTCCCGCAAAAACTCCAGGGAGTGCTTCTTCGGCTGGATCGGAAATTTGTCGGGATCTGCCGTTCCCAGTAATTCGATTTTTACAGCCGTCAATTCGATATCCTGCCCGCTCCCTGCTGATTTAGTCAGGGTTCCGGTTACCGACAGGGAGGCGCCGGTGTTGATCTCTTTCAGGAGATCCTCATCAAAATTGTTTACATCGGCTACCACCTGCAGGTTCCGGATGGTGGAGCCATCGTTCAGCGCTATGAAACTGACATTCTTACTGATCCGTTTCGTCCTGACCCATCCCTTGACCAGCACCTCCTGGCCGGTTGCCTCATACTTCAGTATTTCCCTGATCTTGATCCGCTTCATGACAATTCCTTATTCCTTATTTCTTATTATTTATTCCTTATTTATGGGTTATTCCTCCACCACAGTGTTCCAGCCATACACATCCGGTTCATCCCCGTATTGAATGGCCCTCAGCTTGTTGTACAGTCGGGTGCTCCAGGCCCCCGGTTCGCTGGCATAGAGAAACTCCCGGTTTTCATCGGCATCATAAATTCGCTTGATGGGAGATATCACTGCTGCCGTACCACATGCGCCCACTTCCTCAAAAGTAGCCAGTTCCTCATAAGGAACCTTCCTCTTTTCCACGGTAAGTCCCAACTCTCGGGCAAGGATCATCAGGCTCTTATTGGTGATGGATTGCAGAATCGATTCCGAATCGGGAGTGATGTAGCTGTTCCCGCGGATAGCGAAGAAGTTGGCCGGTCCGCATTCATCAATGTATTTCTTCTCTTTGCTGTCGAGGTATAAAACGGCGGAGAACCCGCCGTGTTTGGCTTCCTGACCGGCAACCATGCTGGCGGCATAATTCCCGCCAACCTTATATTTCCCTGTTCCCTGGGGTGCAGCCCTGTCGAAATGGCGGAAAATCACCAGGTCGGTAGGTTTGAAACCTTCCTTGAAATAAGGCCCAACAGGCATCACAAATACCATAAAGAGATACTCTTGTGCCGGTTTGACGCCAATTTCAGGCCCGCTGCCGATCAGCAATGGCCTGATGTAAAGGGAAGCGCCGGAACCATACGGAGGAATATAGGCCTTGTTCAGCGTCACCGCCCTGATCACAGCCTCTTCGAAGATCTCAACGGGGAGTTTTTCCATCAGGATGCCTTCACAGGAATACTGCATCCGTAAAGCATTGTCGTGCATCCTGAAAATCCTGATTTTCCCGTCTTTTCCCCGGAAAGCTTTCAACCCTTCAAAGCACTCCTGTCCGTAATGCAATGCCGTAGCCCCCATGTGGAGGTTGATGGTCTCAGAGGAACTGATTTCCAGTTCACCCCATTTCCCGTTTCGAAAATAGCACCTGACGTTATAATCGGTCTTCATGTAACCGAATCCCAGGTTCTTCCAGTCAATGGCTTCCATATCAGTATGTTTTATGTTGAATCCTGAATGTTTGCTCAAAATAACGAAAATTGAATGAGTTTATGACAAAAAAGCCATTTTTCACCTGATCAGATCAGGTAAAAATAACATTTCACCGGGATTGCATTTTTAGGGCTAACCGCTTTAAAATCTGAATTTCCTTATGTATTTTTAACTTTTTATTTCAGGGATGTAAACATTAAAACAACTTATCAATATGGAACGCAGAAATTTTCTCAAAAACGCAACACTGGGTAGTCTGGCTGTCAGCGGTTTATCTGTTTTCGGGACAGGAATGGCTTCAGGAATGAAGGTTTCCAATGCCGCTCAGTTCAAGCTGAAATATGCTCCGGGATTCGGAATGTTTGAAGCACATGCCGGAAAAGATCCCATTGATCAGATTAAATTTATCCACGACCAGGGTTTCCGGGCTATTTTTGACAACGGCCTAATGGGTAAGGAACCAGCCCTTCAGGAAAAAATTGCCGGAGAGCTGGCCAGAAGGAACATGGATATGGGGCCCTTCGTTCTCTATGCTGATTTCAAGGTTAAGTCAATGGTTACCCGCGACCCGGAAATTATGCAAATGCTGAAAGATAAGATGAAGGCCGGCCTGGAAGTTCAGAAGCGCACCAATGTCAAATGGGCACTGGTGGTGCCGGGGCGGTACGATGAAAAACTGGCGTGGGATTATCAGACCGCCAACGTTATTGATGCTTTCCGGATGTGCTCCGATATCGTTGGTCCGGCGGGGTTAACACTGGTCATGGAACCTCTGAATGCCCACACCGACCATCCCGGGCTTTTCCTGACCACCATGCCGCAGTGCTATATGATCTGCAAAGCCGTTAACCATCTTTCCTGCAAAATCGTGAACGATATGTACCACCAGCAGATTACGGAAGGAAATATTATTCCCAACATCGACATGTCGTGGGAATACATAGGCGCTTTTCACATCGGGGATAATCCGGGCAGGAAAGAGCCCACCACGGGTGAAATCAACTACCTAAACATTTTCAGGCACATTCACAAAAAGGAATACAACGGGGTATTGTGCATGGAACACGGAAAAAGCAAGCCGGGGAAAGAAGGCGAACAGGCAGTGATTGACGCTTACCGGAAAATGGACGCGTTTTAGCGTTTCATGATCCCGTAACAGATGATTTTCAGGATGATATCCACGCTGCGGTCGAGATTCAGGTTCCCGTAAGTGCCTGCCGAAAGGGGCATTTCCAGTCCCTTCAGCGCCATGGTGATCCCAATAGCCGCCAGGTTGAAATCGTAAATTTCAAATTCATTTTTCCGCACCCCCTCGATCAGAATCCGTTTGATCAGCCGGATTTCATCCTGCTCATAACGGTGTTTGATGTCTTCAATAAACCCGATGGCCGTTACATCGTTTTCCAGGGCATTGTAAAAATTGGCCAGGTTCCTGAAGGTGTTGATCTTGGTCAGCATATAATCCCGCAACTTATCTATGGGATCGGTATTCCTGTTGACCACTTTGTCCAGTTCCTTAGCAAGTACTTCCACCTCTTTCATGATGACGGCCTGAAAAAGATCTTCTTTACTTTTAAAGTAATAATAAAGCGAACTTTTCCCTTTCCGTACGGCATTGGCAATATCATCCAGCGTGGTTTTCTTATACCCGTATTTGCTGAATATCTCCTGAGCAATCTTCAGGATGGATTCCTTGTTGAGGTCTCTTTTTGAGCTGTTATCTGTCAAATTTTCCATAAGTTGGGTCATAAAACTAAAAAAAGACGCACAAAGATAGTCTATTTTTATAATAATTCTCAGGGTGAGAATTTTTCCGGTTTTTCGTTTTCTGCCAAAAGGAAGTCAAGGTGTTTTTTCTCCAGGTTGGTTCGCCAGATTTTTACCCTGACGGCATCCCCAAGCTGAAAAACCTTTCCGGTGTGGCGTCCCCTGATCAGGTAGTTCTTTTCATCGAAAATATAAAAGTCATCCTCCATTTGAGAAATGGGGATCATTCCTTCAATTTTGTTTGCCAGCTCCACATAGATGCCCCAGTCGGTAACTCCGGAAATCACTCCCGGAAAGATTTCTCCCACATGGTCTTGCATGAACTCAACCTGCTTGTATTTAACAGAAGCTCTTTCCGCATTGGCTGCCCGTGTTTCCATTTCGGAGGAGTGTTTGCACATCTCCTCATATTCAGGGAGGTTGGCATTACGACCGCCTTCCAGGTATTTTTCCAGAAGACGGTGCACCATCATGTCGGGGTAACGCCTGATGGGTGAAGTGAAATGGGTATAATAATCGAATGCCAGACCGTAATGGCCTATGTTCCGTGTGGAATACGCCGCCTTTGCCATTGCCCTGATGGCCAGCGATTCGATCACATTCTGCTCTTTTTTCCCCTTGACATTGTTCAGCAGCAGGTTCATTGACTCAGCAACACTTTTCGGGGTGACCAGCTGGATGTTCCACCCGAATTTGTGTATGAAATGATTGAAATTCTCCAGCTTCTCGGCATCAGGACGGTCGTGGATGCGGTATACAAACGTCTTTGCCGGCTTCCGGTCATGGCTGACCCCGATTTTTTCTGCCACTCTGCGGTTGGCGAGAAGCATAAACTCCTCGATCAGTTTGTTCGACTCTTTCGATTCCTTGAAATAGACAGAAATGGGCTTGCCTTTTTCATCGATGTTGAATTTGATCTCTACCCGGTCGAAGGCTATGGATCCATTTTTGAAGCGCTCTTCCCTGAGCAGTAAGGCCAATTCGTTGAACCGGAGGATTTCCTCCGACATATCACCCTGCCCCGTTTCGATGATTTGCTGGGCTTCTTCATAGCTGAACCGCCTGTCGGAATTGATCACCGTCTTACCAAACCATTCCCCGACCACCTTGGCCTCCGGGGTAAGTTCAAAAATGGCAGAAAAGCAGAGCTTATCCTGATGGGGAGAGAGGGAACAGACTCCGTTGGAGAGTCGTTCGGGAAGCATAGGGACCACCCGGTCGACCAGGTAAACAGAGGTGCCCCTCAAATAAGCCTCTTCATCCAGAAGGGTGCCTGGAGTGACATACCATGTAACATCTGCAATATGGACACCCACCTCCCAATTGCCATTCTCCAGCTTCTGTAACGACAGGGCATCGTCAAAATCTTTGGCATCGGCAGGGTCTATGGTGAAGGTGGGTATTTTCCTGACATCCCGCCTCTTCCCATATTCTCCGGCCGGGATTTCCAGGGCGATTTTCTCTGCCGCCTTTTCCACTTTTTCCGGGAACCTCAGGGGAAGTTCAAACTCAGCCAGAATGGCGTGCATTTCAGTTTCATGCAAGCCGGCATCTCCCAGTACTTCAAGTATTTTGCCCACCGGATTCCGCGTATTGGCCGGCCATTCGGTGATTTCAGCGATGGCCTTTTGTCCGCTTTTCACCCCGTTAAGGTTCTCCGCAGGGATGAAAATATCAAAACTTGACTTCCCCGACGGGATGAAAAAGGCATAGTTCCGGGTCATCTCTACCGTTCCCACAAAGCTCTTTTTTGCCCTTTCCATGATTTCCACCACTTCTCCCTCCATATCATGTCCTTTACGACGGGCAAAGAGATGGACCTTCACCTTGTCGCCGGTCATGGCGTGCATCAGATTCCTGGCAGAAACGTACACCGGGGTTTCCGCTTCTTCGCTCCGTATGTAAGCAAAACCGGTGGCCTGCATATCCACATTCCCTGAAACATATCCCCCGCGGCTCTTCAACCTGAATTTTCCCCGGCTGACCTGGTCCAGGTAACCGTTTTCACACAACTCATCCAGCACCACATTCACCAGCTTCCTCGATTCTTCATCCGTTATCTTCAGCGCCGATGAAACCTGCCGGTAGTTGACCATTTTCCCCGGATCATCATATAAAACAGACAATATGGCCGATTTCAGGTTTTTCTTGTTGAAAGAGGCCAGCCTGCGGTTCTTATCATTTTTTTTATGCTTACCCATTCGTATTCTTTTTGTTCCTTATGGATGGTTAAAAGTAATACAAAAGGAATTAGTATGTTTGCATTTTTGTATTAATCACGTACGCCAAAACAAAATGATATTGCGGAACGGTAAAGGGATCATACAAAATTTACCCCTGATGGCGCTCCTGCTGTTGCCGGCGCTTATTGTTTTTTCCCGTTGCGCCAACCAGGGAATGCCGACAGGAGGGCCCAAAGATACCATTCCCCCCCTTCTGGTGGAAACCAATCCTGTACTGAGAGAGCTCAATTACATGGGGAAAGATGTCAGGATCACCTTTAACGAATACATCATTTCCGATGCGGTTGCCGAAGAACTGGTCATATCTCCTCCGCTGGAGAAACGTCCGGTCATCCGCACCAAATCGAAAACCCTGATTGTCGGATTTAACGAGGAGCTGAAACCGGATGTCACTTATTCCCTTGATTTCAAAAACTCGGTCACCGACAACAATGAAAACAACCCCTACCTGGGCCTGCGGCTGTTGTTCAGCACCGGTCCCCGCCTCGACACGCTCCGTGTAGCCGGAATGGTTAAGAATGCCGGGAACCTGAACAACCAGGAAAAAATGCTGGTTATGTTGTACAGAAACAGCGACGACACAGCCGTCATCCGTACCAAACCCGACTATATTTCCCGGACCGACGCCAGGGGAATTTTCCTTTTCGACAACATTAAGCCCGGGCAGTACCGGCTTTATGCCCTTAACGATGCCAACAGCAACCTCTTATATGAACCGGGAGTGGAAGAGTTTGCCTTTCATGATTCGTTGATTACCCCCTCTGCCAGGTATGTGGAGGAACCCGACACCCTGGCGATTGGCGCAGATTCCCTCCTTATTGCAGGTCATACCTTGTTCCGGCCTGATCCCCTCTACCTGCGCCTTTTCCAGGAAGAGGTGTATGACCAATTTGTGGATAAGAGTTTCAGGGAAACCCGCAACAAATGTGTGATCTCCTTCGGGGAAACGGTGAAAGACAGTTTCAGCATAAGACTGCTGAACAGGGAAGCCCATAACTGGTATTCCCTGGAATACAACCCCGATGTGGATTCTCTCACAGTTTGGCTGACCGACACCCTTGTTGCCCGTTACGATACCCTGAAGTTTGAACTGAACTATTCCAGCCGGGACTCGCTGAAAAAGCAAATAATTGCCAGGGATACCCTCCAGATGGTTTATACGGAAAGAGAAAAACCGGAAGCCAGAAAGAAGAAGAAGGAGGGAGAAGTACCGGAAACCGTCCAGTTTTTCCTGAATTTGAATCTCAAAACTTCCGGATTTGACCTGAACAAACCCATTGTGTTCACATCCCCGGAGCCGGTGAAATCGTTCGATCCCGGAAAAATAAGGCTCCTCCGGGAAGAGGACCTGAAGGGTACTCCCCTGAAAATCAAGGTGGAAAAAGACACCACAGCCTGGCGAACCTACCGCATCAACTATCCCTGGGAGCCCAACACCAGATATGTCCTGGAAGTCGATTCCACGGCCTTCGAAAACATTTACGGCATTACCAGCCTGAAGCTGAAACAAAATTTTACCACGCAGAAAGAGGATCATTACGGGAGGATCATCCTGGACCTCACTTCTGTGAAAAACTCCCTGCTGATCCAGCTTTTGGACAACAGCAAGGATGAAAAGGTAATTAAAACCCTGACCACCCGGAGAGACGGACAGGTATCCTTTGATTACCTTGAACCGGAAAAATACAAAGTGAGGATCATTTTTGACGAAAACAACAACGGAAAATGGGATACCGGAAACTTCAGCAGCAAAACCCAGCCGGAAAGAGTAGCTTATCTTCCGGAGATAGTTAAAATCAGATCCAACTGGGACAGTAAGTTTTCATGGGACCTGAAGCCGGATCCTACCTTCAGAAAAGTGCTTATCGATAAGGAAGAGGAGGAACTAAAACTGAAAAAGCTGAAGGAAGAGCAACAGAAAGAGGCGGAAAAGGAAAGAAATGCGCCGGTGGAAAGCCCCGGAGGAGTTTTCGGGAGCCCCATGCGGCGGTGAAATAAAGAAAAATTACTAACTTACACTCAAAAAAATGGCATCTGTTCGTTCGCTGAAGAAAGACATCGATTTTCTGATGTCGCTGGTTTTGCAGGATTGCATCTCCATACAGGAAAGATACCCTGAAGCAAACCAGGAAAAAGTGATGGAAATTGCACAAAAAATCATTCAGGACCACCGCTTGCTGAGGAAACGGGTGAGCCGGAAAGAGATCAGGAAAGACCAGGGTCCAGCAGGGAAATACCTGGCTGGTGTAGTGGAAGAGATGTATAGTCTGGCCGATGACTCCCTTGATCAGCTAACCACCGTCGTTCAAAACGAAAGTCACTAAATAAATCAGAATCAGAGATGGAATACGGAACAGGAAACAAGGGCAACGTGTGGGGGTCAACCGCGCGTGACCGCAGGAACAACATCATCGTTATGATGCTGGTGGTGGTACTGGCTGTGCTTTCTTTTCTTTACTTTTCGCAACGGAAAAACAACCGGATAATCATCACCCAGATCACCGCCCAGAAAGACTCCATACAGTCGGAACTTACCCAGATGATCGTAGGTTATGATTCCCTGAAAGTGGAGAACGATACGCTGACCAGCCAAATGGCTGTTGCCCGGGGCAGGGTGAAGGATTTACTGGATGAAGTGGCCCAGACCAGGAAGATCAGCCTGGAGAAAATCAACCGTTACCAGAAGGAAGTTACCACGTTGCGGGATATTATGCGGAATTATGTCGTTCAGATCGACTCCCTGAACCGGAAAAACCAGCTGCTCCTGGCAGAAAACCAGGAAGTAAAGGAAAAGGTGAGGCAGACAGAATCCCGCAATCAGCTTTTGTCGCAGGAAAAGGAGCAATTGGAAAAAGACCTGAAAAAAGCGGCCACCATGGAAGCTCTGGGGGTAAGTGCAGTAGCACTGAACGACCGCGGGAAGGATACCCGTTTTGCCAACAGGAGCGCCATGATACGGGTTGATTTTACGATGGCGAAAAATATTACTGCCAGAAAAGGAGATAAAAACATTTACCTCCGGATCATGCGGCCCGATCAGTTGTTGCTGAACAAATCGGAAAACGACGTTTTCCGGTACGAGAACATGAAAATCCCCTTCTCTGCCGTCAGAGAAGTCACCTATGAAGGGATGGAACTCCCGGTAGCCATTTTCTGGGACAACCAGGGGCAGTCACCACTGGTTGCGGGGGAATATTCCATTGATATTTTCACTGACGGAGCCAACATCGGGAGTACAAAGCTAATGCTGAAATAGGTTGTTTTTCTCCCACCTGTTTTCTATCTCCCGAATGTGTAAAAGCGGTATTTTGAAAAAATATTCTTTCTTTTCTTTTTCAAGTATGACAATTCTTTTTTTACGGTCAATCCTTGAAAGGTAAGAGATATTGACAATAATTGAACGATTGATCCGGAGGAAAAGGTGACCGGGAAGTATTTCTTCAATTTTACCGATATTCATGGTAATCATTTTGGGATCTTTTACGTTGCAATAAAGGGTGGAATAACTACCTTCAGCCTGAATGTAAAGAATATCTTCAGGGGGAATAAAGAAGAACCCATTCAGGGTATTGATTTTTAGCTTATTGGCATGATATACTGTTCGTTCAACCAGCTCCTGAAAAATTTCTTTATTATTGGTTCCGAGTTTCTTTACCATCAGGCGGTTTAGCGTTTTTCTAAGCTCATCGGGTTCAACCGGTTTCACCAGAAAATCAAATATTGAACATCTGATGGCTTCAATGGCAAATTTATCATAACCCGTTACAAAAATAATGTCAGGGAAAATTCCTGCTTGCTGAAGGTCACTTACCACTTTAAAACCAGATCTTTTTGGCATCTGGATATCAAGAAAAATCACATCCGGATTATGGATTATCATGAGTGATAAAACTTCCAGAGGATTGGTGGAAGTAGTATTTCCTCGATTTTAGGCATTTGAGATGAATTTATGCTGTTTTTCAAGTGTGTTAAAAGTAAAAAAAATATATGTTCGTTAATTAAGAACCTGGCTCCCTTATAAAAAAACCAAGCTTCCTGAAACAGATGAATAAAACCAGGAAATGAATGACAATTTACATCACATATAATCAGATAATGCTGTGACTACTTGATTCAAGAAAATTCATTACCTTGGTATCAAATTGTTGAAATGAATTCACCTGATCAAATCATCAAAGATTTAAAAAATCTCCTGAAAGGGAATTTCGGAGATATCATAAAAGATGTCATTCTGTTTGGCTCACAAGCTTCTGGTCATTCCAGGGAAGATTCAGATTATGATATTCTAATAATCATTAAAATCAAACCGGATTGGCAATTGGAAAAATTAATTTCTGATACATGTTATGATATAGATTTGAAATATAATATCGTTACCGAAACGCATATTCTTGCTGAATCAGAATTAAAAACACTACGCGGGAAACAACCTGTTTTCAGAAATGCTATCCTTAAAGGAATTTATGCATGAATTTAAGAAAAAAAGATAAGGATCAACTTATCAGATATCGTTTGGATCAAGCCATCGAAACTATAAAAACGGTGGAATTACTTATTCAAAATAAGAGCTTTCCAGCTGCAATTAATCGTATTTATTATGGAATCTTCTATACTCTCCTTGCCCTGGGACTAAAAAATAATTTTGAGACTTCAAAACACCTTCAATTAATCGGATGGTTTAACTTAACCTTTGTTAAGACGGGAAAAATTGACACAGAATTTGGTAAGATTTTACGACGGGCATATGAAAACAGAATAACGGGAGATTATGATGTTTTTAAGGAATTCCCTGAAGATTTTGTCATTGAAATGTTTGATGAAATGAAAAAATTCATCAGAAAAATAGAGGAAAACATTTGATTTGGACCTGTCTCTCAAACCTGAAAATAGACAAACAGGCTTTTTCATTATATTTGCTGCCTGGCATTATTATTAATACAAACATGTTATACAAAATCAAAGCCTTACAGGAGGAGATCAGCCGGGTGGAGCCAAAATCACTGGCCGAACTGGAGGAGATCCGTATAAAATACATCAGTAAAAAAGGGACCATCAGCCAGCTGTTTGATGATTTCAGGGAGGTGGCACCCGATCAGAAAAAGGAGGTTGGGAAAGCGCTTAATGAGCTGAAAAACCTTGCTCTTGACAAAATCAACAGTTTGAAAGAAGAACTGGAAATTCAGGATCAGGCTACCCACGACATGGATCTCACAGCTCCCGGCGATACGATTGGCCTGGGCAGCCGTCACCCTTTGGCCGTTGTGCGAAACAGGATCATCGACATCTTCGGACGGATCGGTTTTAATGTGATGGAAGGGCCTGAAATTGAGGACGACTGGCACAACTTCACAGCGCTCAATTTTGCCGCCGAACACCCTGCGAGGGACATGCAGGATACCTTTTTCATCGAAAAGAATCCCGATGTGTTGCTCCGCACCCATACCTCGAACGTTCAGATACGGGTGATGGAACGTACCCAGCCCCCGATCAGGGCAATTTTCCCGGGAAGGGTATTCCGGAATGAAGCCATTTCAGCCCGTTCCCACTGCATTTTTCACCAGGTGGAAGGGCTCTATGTGAATGAAAATGTTTCCTTCGCCGACCTGAAGCAGACACTCCTTTTCTTTGCACAGGAGTTGTTCGGGGAGGAAACCAAAATCAGGCTCAGGCCTTCCTATTTCCCCTTCACCGAACCTTCAGCGGAAATGGATGTCAGTTGTTCCATCTGCGGAGGGAAAGGATGCAATCTTTGCAAATACACCGGATGGCTGGAAATCCTGGGCTGCGGGATGGTCGACCCCAACGTGCTGGAAGCCTGTAACATCGACAGCCGGAAATATACGGGTTTTGCCTTCGGAATGGGAATCGAAAGAATTACCATGCTGCTGTACGGGGTGAAAGACATCCGGCTCTACTTCGAGAACGACGTCCGCTTCCTGCGGCAATTCCAGTCCGCATT
>Ga0105102_10000426_pt1 | contig 12545 bp, 9 predicted proteins | sample PPLLaktember2015_FD_87032 | JGI IMG/M metagenome (GOLD analysis project Ga0105102, IMG submission 87032) | Freshwater sediment microbial communities from Prairie Pothole Lake near Jamestown, North Dakota, USA - PPLs Lake P7 Core (6) Depth... | ecosystem: Environmental > Aquatic > Freshwater >...
ATGGATTGATAAAATCATTACCCATGAGAATAATGCCTCCCCTCGGTCCCCTCAATGTTTTGTGAGTGGTTGATGTTACAATATGCGCATATTTCAGCGGATTCCGGAGTAGACCTGCTGCAATAAGTCCTGCCGGATGTGCCATGTCGACCATGAAGATCGCTCCAACCGAATCAGCAATCTTTCTCATCCTTTCATAATCCCATTCACGTGAATAAGCTGACGCCCCTCCGATTATCAATTTTGGTTTTTCCTTCAGGGCAAGCTCTTCCATCATATCATAATCCACGAGGCCGGTATCTTCCCTGACACTGTAGGCTACTGGTCTGTATAGAATTCCGGATGAATTTACCGGCGATCCATGCGAAAGATGTCCGCCGTGGGCAAGGTTAAGTCCCATAAAGGTATCTCCGGGTTTCAGAACAGCGAGGAAGACAGCCATATTTGCCTGGGCTCCTGAATGAGGCTGCACATTTGCATATTCGGCATCGAAAAGCAGTTTAAGCCGGTCGATGGCAATCTGTTCGGTCTGGTCAACTATTTCACATCCTCCGTAATAACGGTACCCGGGATAACCCTCGGCATATTTATTTGTAAGAACTGATCCCATGGCTTCAAGTACCTGGGGGCTTACAAAATTCTCCGAAGCAATCAGTTCAATTCCGTTCAGCTGGCGCTGACGTTCTTTTTCAATAAGGTCAAATACCACAGTGTCTCTTATCATTTTACAGAATTTATTTTAAATATTTACAAATATAATTTTTTATTCCTCCGAGAACTGTACCAGCAATTCACGGTAAGTCGAATACAGCCGCGATTTGGAGACAAAACCCACATAGTAACCCTTGTCCAGAACCGGCAGGTTCCAGGCGTCTGTTTTTGTGAAAGCTTCCATCACAACCTCAATGCTTTCGCCTACATCCAGGTATGTCGGAGGTATTGTCATCAGGTCCTTCACGAAAATTGTTTTGTACAGCTCGCTGTTGAACATTATTTCCCTTACGTCATCAAGGAGGACAACACCCTCGAGGATGTTATATTCGTCAACCACCGGAAAAATATTCCTGTTCGATTTTGCTATTGTACGCACGAGTTCCCCGAGGTTATCAGACGACCTGACAGTTATCAGGTCCCTTTCTATTTCTTTCTTCCAGTCCATCATTGTAAGTACTGCCTTGTCCTTATCGTGGGTAATAAGTTCACCTCTCTCAGCCAGCTGCACATGATATATAGAATGCCGTTCAAATCCTCTTATCGTGATGTAGGCTGTTGTAGATGTTATTATAAGCGGGATCAGAAGGGTATAGCCTCCTGTAATCTCAGCAATCAGAAAGATTGCAGTAAGAGGAGCATGCATAACCGCTGCCATTGTGCCTGCCATCCCGACAAGTACAAATCGGTTATCGGGAAGGTCAACACCGGCAAAACGGTTAAGCAGGCTTGCAAGGAGAAATCCGGTGACACCGCCGATGAACAGCGTCGGAGCAAATATCCCTCCCACCCCTCCGGCTCCGTTTGTTGAACTGCTTGCAACGACTTTGAGAAAGATAAGACCCGCAAAGAACAGGACAAAAATAATGTAGTTGTCACCGGATCCTGAAAATACCGAACCGTCAAATACAGTAACTGCATTGCCCTGCAGTAGCGACATAATTGTATCATATCCTTCGCCATAGAATGCAGGAAACAGGTATATGAGCATTCCCAGCACTGAGCCGCCGATTGCAAGCTTTATAAAATCATTGCCTATCTTTTTATATTTGCTCTCGAGAAAGAGGGTCATCTTCGAAAAGAACAGCGAGACAAATCCGGAAACAACTCCAAGGAGCAGATACCATGGAATATTGCTGATATTAAATGATCCGGCAATTGTGAATGAAAGGAGAACATTGTTGCCCATAAGGAAATATGCCACGGTTGCTGCGGTAACGGATGAAATCAGGAGCGGCACGATCGATGAAATGGTAAGATCGAGCAAAAGCACTTCAAGGGTAAAAACAATCCCTGCAATCGGGGCCTTGAAAATTCCTGCAACTGCACCTGCAGCTCCGCATCCTATAAGCAATGTAACATTCCTGTAGTTCAGCCTGAAGTATTTTCCTAAAGCGGATCCGATTGATGAACCTGTCAGGACTATTGGTGCCTCTGCCCCCACTGAACCTCCGAAACCAATTGTTAAGGTTGTTGCAAGCAGGGATGTCCATGTATTGTGACCCCTGATACGACTTTTCTTTTTGGAAATTGCATAAAGGACCCTGCTTACGCCGTGGCTTATGTTGTCCTTTACAATAAACCTCACGAACAGCAATGTAAGCAGCATTCCCAGAACAGGATATGCAAGGTAATAATAGCTTCCTGATTCAGGAGTGACTCCCTGGGTGAGTATCCTGTTTGTGTAATGGATCGCATTCTTCAGAGTTGCAGCGGCAAGAGCGCTGAGAAGTCCTACAACCAGGCTCAGTATGTATACTAACCTTACCTGATCAATTTCAAGATACCTTGTAAGGAATTTCCTTATAAACCTGCTCCTCACCATAATGATGCAAATATAAAAACATTAGCAGACCTTCTCCGTTTTTTAAGTAAGTTTGTCCTCTTGAAATATCCCGCGGAATGATAGACTTCAGCAGGTTCAGGCTGGAAAACGGATTGAGGGTAATTGTGCATAAGGACAGTTCGACGCCCCTTGTCGCAATGAATCTTCTTTATGATGTTGGTTCCAGGGACGAGGATCCTTCGTTAACCGGTATAGCCCACCTGTTCGAACATTTAATGTATTGCGGCACCAAAAGCATCCCTGAATATGATCTTCCGCTTCAGCTTGCCGGAGGGGAGAACAATGCATTTACGTCGAACGACATAACCAATTATTACCTCACTCTCCCCTCCGGAAACGCAGAGACTGCCTTCTGGCTGGAATCAGACAGGATGCTTGAGCCAGGTTTTACCCGGAAAAAGCTTGATGTTCAGAAAAGTGTCGTAACTGAAGAATTCAAACAACGTTACCTGAACCAGCCATACGGAGATGCAATGCTTCTGCTGCGCCCCCTAGCTTATTCAGCACATCCCTACAGATGGCCGACAATAGGAATGGATATTTCGCACATTGAGAATGTCACTCTTGATGATGCAAGGGACTTCTTTTTATCTCATTATACACCCGGGAATGCAATTCTTGCCCTTACCGGCAATATTGAACCGGAAAAGGCATTCGAACTTGCCGCCAAATGGTTCGGAACAATACCTACCCGAACCAGGAGAGAGCGCTTCCTGCCTGCGGAACCCATTCAGACTGAGGAAAGGAAGCTTACCGTAGAAAGGGATATACCGACTCATGCACTTTACAAAACCTGGCATATGGGTTCACGTCTCAGCAGTGAGTACCATGCCTTTGATCTCCTGACCGATCTGCTGGCCGGAGGTGAATCGGGCAGGCTTCATAACAGGCTTGTAAGGGAGAGGAACCTGTTCAGCGAGATAAATGCATATATCACCTCCGACATTGATCCCGGGCTTGTTGTCATTACCGGTAGACTGCTGAGAGGCACCGATATCTTTAAGGCTGATGACGCTGTAAATGAGGTTATTGATGAACTTAAGGACACGGATGTGTCAATTTATGAACTTGAGAAGGTAAAAAACAGGTTCGAATCTTCAAATGTGCTCTCAAATACCAGTATACTTAATAAGGCGATGAACCTAGCTGTTTGCGAGTTGCTCGGCGATCCCGGCATTGTGAACAGGGAGGTGGCCGATTTCAGGGCGGTAAGCGCCGAAATGGTCAGGGAAACTGCAACAAGGTTTCTTACTCCTGCAAATTGCTCAACCTTGTACTATCTCTCATCAGGAAAGGAACAAAAATGACAGGATTCAGCCGGATACAACCCCCTGTTTATCCTTTTGATGCAAGGATGGATATCCCTGTCAGGACTTTAACCCTTGGCAACGGCACCGCGGTTTTCATAATCGAAGCCGGGACTGAAGAAATAATGAGGATCGAGTTTGTGTTCAGGGCAGGGTTGATAAAGGAGGACCTTCCACTGCTTGCAACCTCCGCCAACATGATGCTGACTGAAGGTTCACAAAGTTATACTGCTGAAGAACTTAACGGAATACTCGACTATTACGGAATTTTCCTGAACATGAGTGCAGAAAGGGATAATGCGGGACTGACCGTATATTTTCTGAATAGCCACCTTGAAAAAGTCCTTGAATTACTTGTTGAGATACTCTTCCGTCCCCTTTTTCCCGCGAAAGAACTGGGCATTCTGATGAACAAGAGGCTGAACTGGTTCAGGATCATCAGGGAAAAGGTCCAGAATATCGCTGGCGACAGGTTCTTTGAATCTGTTTTCGGTTCACATCACCCTTATGGCAGGCAGGTACAGGAAGCTGATTTCGGAGTTATTATACCGTCACTGCTGAAAGATTTTCATTCAAAACTCTACAGGCCTGAAAAGATGACGATGATAGTTTCAGGAAAAATACCGGTCTCAGCAGCTGATTCCTTTGAGAAATACTTCGGCGGACTTCGTTCAATGGAGGTTTACAAAGAAGATTCAAAGGCCAGGATTACCGGAGGCTCCGGGAAAAAAGTTCACATTGAGAAGAAGGGTGCGATCCAGACAGCCATCAGGATTGGTTCGGCAACAATAACCAAACGTCACCCCGATTACCCGGGAATGAAATTCCTGAACGTATTGCTTGGAGGATATTTCGGATCACGGTTAATGAAAAACATCAGGGAGGATAAGGGATTCACCTACGGGATTCACTCATCTGTCTCATCATACGATCTGTCAGGTTATTTTCTGGTCTCCACGGAGGTTGGCAGGGAAAACGCAGCCCGGGCGGTTGATGAGATATACAGGGAGCTCCGGCTCCTCCGTTCAGTTCCCGCTGGAAGCAATGAGCTTGAGATTGTGAGGAATTACATGGCCGGTGAAATGGTAAGGATGTTCGACGGTCCATTTGCAATTGCAGAAAGCTTCAAGGCAGTATGGGAGTTCGGCCTTGATTTCAATTATTTCACGGGCATGATGAAAACTATAAGGACCATAACCCCGGATGAAGTAATGGAGCTGGCCAAGAAATATTGCAATAGTGAGGATTTTTACCAGATTACTGCCGGATGATAGTGAAAAACAGGTTCTTATATATTATCCTGATCCTGTTAAATCTTATTACTTATAGCACTTTTGCCCAAACCAACTGTGAGGTACCCCTGCCTCCCGAACTGACATCTGTCTCAATAATTCCTGAAACATCAACGGCATTGCTGAACTGGACACTGAGCCCCTCATCCGGTGTCTCAGCCTATATAGTCTATTTATATGATATCAGGCTCGGCAACCCGGGTTTCTTTGCCATCGATACAATCTGGAATCCTTCAGCTACAACTTATTCCGATACAAGAATTCAGTTCAAAAGTTTCCAGTACAGGATTGCGGCATTCAGGGCCGGGGCTCCGGGATGCCCAAGCGAGCTTTCGAATGTTTTAAGCACAATCTTTGCTGAAGCCGCAATTGACACATGCAAAAAGGAAATAAATATTTCCTGGAACAAGTACACCCCTCCCTCCCCTCAAATTGTAACAAATTATACAATTCTGATGTCGCTTAACGGAGGCAGCTACACTGAAGCAGGAAGCGTAACCTCCGAAACGACAAGGTTCACAATAAGTAATTTCACTATCGGTGCTTCATATTGTTTCAGGGTAGCGGCAAATATTTCCGGCGGTGTGAGCTCTATTTCCTACAGGGCTTGTCTTACGGCAAGGATGCAGACACCTCCCGGCTGGATAAATGCCGACTATGCCACCATTAATGAAGGAGGCGGAATATCCCTTTCATTCTCCGTCGATCCAGTCTCAGAAATCGATCTTTTCGCCCTCGACAGGCGGCAGGGATACTCCGGTGTATTCAATCAGATCGCTCTGATACCCGCGGCTGACGGCGAAAAAGTAATTTATACCGACAACACTGCAACCCGGGATGCCGTATGGTTCTACAGGCTCTCCGCCGTTAATTCCTGCAATATCAGGGTGATAGGTTCCAACATTGCCTCAAATATGGACCTTGTGGTACGGGCTGACGGCAATAATATACTGCTGCGATGGAACAGGTATCGCAGCTGGAACGGGCAGGTGGCCTCATACCGGATCTTCATGGATACAGGAAACGGATTTGCTCAGAAAGATGTTCTGACACCATCCGATACGACTTACGCGGTTTTCATCCCGGAAATCATGTACAACCTTACCGGTGATAAGGTCTGCTTTTATGTATCGGCATCCGAGACCGGCAATCCTTACGGGATAACAGGAGAAAGCGCTTCGGATACATCTTGCATTTCAATCGATGAAAATGTAACAGTTCCCAACATCTTTTCACCTGACGGGGACGGTCTGAATGACCTTTTCAGGCCTGTTATCACATTTTCACCCCCAAGCTATCAGCTGACAATTACCGACAGGCAGATGAAAACCATATTTGAAACCCGCGATTTCAATGAATCATGGGATGGTTCGGCGGGAGGCAGTTCCGTTTCCAGGGGTGTCTATTTATGGTTCCTGAAATTAACCACACCTTCGGGCAGGAATATCTCGCGCACAGGAACGGTGACAATCATTAAAAACAGATGAATAAGCGTTATATTTGTATCCGGCAGAAAAGAATAGATTGATTTTTTATGGGGAGCAAGGATATTTTTGATGAGGAAGACATAAACCGTATTCAATCTGAATATGATTCGCTGGTAAACAATCTTCTGAGGTGCAATAATCCGGGCGACCGGGAGCTGATCGGCAAGGCGTTCAATGTGGCAAACAAGGCCCACTGGAACATGCGCCGCAAATCGGGTGAACCCTATATCATCCACCCGATTGCAGTTGCAAAAATCGTCAACCAGGAAATCGGACTGGGAGCCAGGTCCATTGCCACTGCCCTGCTTCATGATGCAGTCGAGGACACCGATTACACCCTTGAGGATGTAAACCGGGAATTCGGACCAAAGATTGCCTCTCTGATTGACGGACTTACAAAGATATCTGGGACATACAACAAGGGGACCTCATCATCGATGCAGGCTGAGAATTTCAGAAGGATGCTGCTTACCCTCTCTGACGATCTCAGGGTAATCCTCATAAAGATTGCCGACCGCCTTCATAATATGAGAACTCTCGACTCGATGCCCGAGAACAAGAAGATGAAGGTGGCCGGTGAGACAATCTTCCTCTATGCACCGCTTGCCAACAGGATCGGATTATATGCAATAAAAAGCGAGCTCGAAGATCTGAGCTTCAAATACAGGCAGCCTGTCATCTATGAAGAGATCGCATCGAAAATGAAGCATGGGGAGAAGAAATACTATGCACTAATCAATAAGTTCAGCCTTCCGATCATAAACAAGCTGAATGAATCGGGACCTAAATTCGAGATAAGCGGCCGGCCAAAATCAATATTTTCCATCTGGAAGAAGATGCAGTCGAAAAACGTCCCCTTCGAAGAGATATATGATGTACTGGCCGTTCGGATAGTCTTTGAGCCCTTGCCCGGAATACCTGAAAAGACAACCTGCTGGAACATTTATTCGACAATAACCGATTCATACCTTCCAAAACCTGACAGGCTCAGGGACTGGGTGAGCAGACCCAAACCAAACGGGTATGAGGCACTGCATGTCACTGTAATGGGGCCGGAGGGCCGGTGGGTGGAGGTCCAGATCAGAAGCCAGCGCATGGATGAAATCGCCGAAAGAGGATACGCTGCTCATTATAAATACAAAGGAGACAACTCTCCCGAAACCGAGCTTGACAAATGGATTAAAAGGATCCAGATGATGCTCGAAAATCCCCTTGAGGACCCTATTGAGTTCCTGGATGAATTCAAGATGAATCTCTTTTCTTCCGAAATAATGGTTTTCACTCCGAAAGGAACACTTGTAAGCCTTCCAAAGGGAGCTTCAGCCCTCGATTTTGCCTATGAGATTCACACCGAGATAGGCAACAGGGCAATCGGGGCCAAAATAAACTACAAGCTGAATCCTATAAGCGCAACACTGATGAGCGGCGACCAGGTGGAGATAATAACTTCGGATATCGCAAAGCCCGAAAAGGAATGGCTCTCCTTTGTCTCCACATCGAAAGCCAAGGAAGCGATAAAGAGTGCACTAAAGACCGAATCGACAAACAGGATCCAGAAAGGCATGGAAATCCTTGAAACAAAGCTTGCCGAACTCGGGCTTACACCTAATACAGAGATTATCAGAAGACTCATGCAGTCGTATGATACCCCGAACAAGGATGAACTTTATTCCGGAATAGAACTGGGGACAATCAACCTCGATAACATCAAAAAGATCATCAGGAAATCTCCTGCAAAGAACGTTATCAAATACTGGGAGCTTAAACTCCTTGGACCAAAAAAGGAGAAGAAGGAAGAGGAGGAAGAGGTCAGCCCCGGCAAAATTGATATGTCATCGCCTTTCCTTCTCAGGGAAAATATAGAAAATGCAGGACAGTCGTACGAAATAGCCAAATGCTGCAATCCGATACCGGGCGATGAAGTCATAGGGTACAGGTCGCCCGAAGGAGCCATCGTAATCCATAAACCCAAATGCCCTGTTGCCATCAGGATAATGTCGAACGAGGGAAACAGGATAATTGCCGTGAGATGGGCTATCCATAAGCTTGTCTCATTCCTTGCCAGGATCAGCATGACAGGAGTGGACAGGATCGGACTTGTCAATGACCTGACAAATATTATCTCCTCCGAGCTTAAAGTAAATATGACCAATATCAATATCAGCGTCAGGGACGGGATCTTTGACGGGATAATTGATCTGTATGTTCACCATACACAAGACCTTAACAATCTGATCCTCAAAATATCCAACATCAGGGGTATAGAAACCATCAAAAGGGTTGAGGATTTTTCCGAATAGATGCTACCAATCAACTCCGGAGTGTTTCTTAGAAAATAATCTTATTTTTGCCATTATTTTAATTCAGACCAGATATGATTAATGATGATACCAGGTCGACGGTAAAGCAGATATTCACGGAATATCTCGAAAAGAGGGGACACCGGAAAACACCTGAGAGATATGCTATCCTCGATGAGATATATTCAAGGAGCGGTCACTTCGATGTTGAATCGCTCTATATTTTCATGAAGAACAAGAATTACAGGGTCAGCCGGGCTACCTTATATAATACAATCGAGCTTCTTCTCAACTGCAGCCTGGTGATCAAGCACCAGTTCGGGAAAAATATCGCTCAGTTTGAACGGGCCTATCAGTGCAGTCAGCACGATCATCTTATCGACGTGGAGTCAGGAAAGGTAATCGAATTCTGCGATCCAAGGATAGAAGAGATCATCCGGACAGCCAGCAGTCTACACAGTTTTACACCCTTGTATCACTCCCTTTATATCTACGGCAGACTAAAAGACGAAAGTAAAGGATGAGAATTAAAAAAGGGTTGTCTGTCCAGGCAACCCTTTTTTGCTCACAATACCTTTTATCAGAACGCGTAACCAAACGAGAAACCGAAGGGTACGCTCACGCTTGCCCGGTCTTTGAATGTATCCTGGTCCCAGTCAGTTCCCGTTAATTCATACTTTCTTGATAAAAACCCCATTCCGGTATAAATATCAAGAGTAAATCCTCCGGAAGTAATTAATTGATATCCAAATACTCCGTTAATATTAAGCTTGGTGGCACTTATTTTGCTTGCTGCATCCGCCTTGTTTTTTATCTGTGCCGTTGCATACGAGACATGTGGTCCGACATAAAATCCTTCAGGGGCATTGAGATCGCGGCTAATATAGAATTTGTAAATTCCCTGCACCCTGAAGCCGCTTGTTTTCACCCCCGAGATTTCACCGGTTTCGCTTTCATCATCCGATAGTTCGTCAAGATTAAGCAAAACACTCGGGCCTATATATCCTGCTCCAATCTGAAAGGATGATTTTTCAGACACGGCTGCCTCAAAAAGAACTTTGTATTCTCCCGTAAGCGGTATAATTGCCAGCCAGAAAGGACCTCCCAGAGCTGAAAGAGGATTAGTTTTTATTACAAACCTGTAATCCGTTTCTTCTCCCGATCCCTGGGCTTGGGCCGGAGATGACAGGAGCAGAAGCGATGTGCTGATTACCAGAAGACAAGATAATTTTTTCATAATTTTCATAATACATGAAGGGTTTTGATGTGCTATTTCCAAAAAATATTAAGTCAAAATAAACTGCAATCAGATTTTCAAATGTATCATTTCATTCTGACTTCCAACCTGGATTTATCAACAATCTATTATCAACGTTATTTTCAGCCATTTTATTTTGTAACTTCGAAACTGTTTTCAGAAATCCTGAGGTTTTAATATGAAGATTGATATATTGTTAGGCCTTCAATGGGGTGATGAAGGAAAAGGCAAGATTGTGGATGCCCTCTCTCCTTCCTATGATGTGGTTGCACGCTTTCAGGGCGGTCCGAATGCAGGGCATTCACTCGAATTCAATGATGTAAAGCATGTTTTGCATCTTATCCCGTCGGGCATTTTTCATCCTGACAAACTCAACATTATTGGCAACGGAGTGGTTCTCGATCCCGCTGTTTTCAAAAAAGAGATCGAGGAACTGGGACCCCCGGTGGAAGAACTTGTCGGAAGGCTTGTTATTTCATCAAGGGCGAACCTTATCCTTCCGACTCACAGGATCCTCGATGCAGCCTGTGAACATCAGAAAGGAACGCTCAAGATAGGATCGACTTTGAAGGGAATCGGTCCGGCATATACCGATAAAGCCAGCCGCAACGGTCTCAGAGCCGGAGAGATCCTTCACTTGGATTTCAGGAAAATGTACCGGGAACATACTGAAGCCCATCTCTCCCAGCTTAAAAACTACGACTTTGATTTTGACCTTAATGAGTACGAGAAGGGCTGGTTTGATGGAATTGAACTGATGAAGAAGTTCAGGATAGAAAATACCGAGTATCTTGTCAATAATCTGGCTTCTGAAGGCAAAAGGGTCCTTGCCGAGGGTGCGCAGGGGACAATGCTCGATCTGGATTTCGGGTCATACCCATATGTCACATCATCAAATACAATAAGTGCAGGAGCCTGCACAGGCCTTGGCATCTCGCCCAGGACCATCGGCGAGGTTTTTGGTATCTTCAAGGCATATTGCACCAGGGTAGGAAGCGGGCCTTTCCCCACTGAACTCAATGATGAAACAGGTGAACTGCTCAGGAGAAAAGGAACCGAATACGGCGCTACCACCGGCCGGCCAAGAAGATGCGGATGGCTCGATATACCGGCCCTTAAGTATGCGATCATGCTCAATGGTACCACCAGGCTGTTTATGATGAAATCTGATATCATGTCAGGTTTCGGGACCATAAAGGTTTGCACTTCATATAACATTGACGGGAAGGAACAGGTTCAACTGCCTTTTGATAACAGCACCGCCATCGATCCTGTATATACGGAACTCCCGGGATGGAAGGAAGATATCACGGGAATAAGGGATTATGCCGGTTTACCGGAAAATCTGAGGAATTATGTTGAATTCATTGAAAAACGGACCGGATTGCCGGTTACAATAGTGTCGGTAGGGCCCGACCGCAACTCCACAATTTTCAGGTAGAACCCCTGTCACTTAAAAATATAGAGCCAGGCATCAATGTCGACGGTGTCCTGAAACGCATCCAGCCGCTCCATTGCCTTTGAGAACCTGTCGTACGACTCGGCAACAACAAGGTCAAACTGGCTGCCATCCATCCTGACAATTCTGGTGTCGTAACCCTGCTTCCGGTATTCTTCGGCCCACGCCTGGGCAAATTCCGGAGTCAGGAAACTCCCCACAATAATATTGTATTTATTGCGGGCTTCATTGGCAGCCCTTTCCTGTTCTGCCTGTATAAGGCTGTCGAGACGGGCTTCCTCAATAGCCCTGAGCCGGTTTTCAACCCTTTTCAGTGAGTCGGCTACCCTGATACTGTCCTGCTGTGCCCTCAGCATTTCAAGGGTTTTTGCTTTTTTCCCGAAAAGGCCCCTTTCCCGGATATTCTTGCAGGAAGGAAATAATACCAGCAGAAGAGTAATTAATACGATTGAAATTTGTCTCATGTTAAACTGTTTAGGATTTACTGAGATCCATTCCCCTTTTGATTAAGATTATTTTCAAAGATACAAATTATTGAAAACCAATCCAAATCACGGAATCTTAATAACAATTTGATAAATTCAGGTATTTGCAGGGATTTTGTATATTAGGCGACTGAAACAGAAGAGCAATAATTACGTAATTACAATGTAATTACATTGTAATTACATCAATTTAAATCATTTGCCTGATGAAATCATTGATCCGGTTTTTCGAAGAGAGTGTTGAAAAGTTTGAAAGCAATGTTTACCTGTGGGAAAAACCACAGGACAAATATGAGGGCACAACATATGGTGAAACCAGAAAACAGGTATATGAATTTGCTGCCGGACTGATTAAAATGGGGATAAAAAAGGGCGACAGGCTGAGCCTGATCTCGGAAGG
>Ga0105102_10000428_pt1 | contig 12515 bp, 10 predicted proteins | sample PPLLaktember2015_FD_87032 | JGI IMG/M metagenome (GOLD analysis project Ga0105102, IMG submission 87032) | Freshwater sediment microbial communities from Prairie Pothole Lake near Jamestown, North Dakota, USA - PPLs Lake P7 Core (6) Depth... | ecosystem: Environmental > Aquatic > Freshwater >...
GGTCCGGCTCCCTGACACGGCTTCCACGAACTGCTCGTGCACATCGTCAATGAGCGCCTGGAGAAGTTCACGCTCCTCCTTCGTCATGTCGCGAAACGGAGACCCGGCATCCTTGTACTTGCCGCTCTTGATCACGGAGGCGCGCAGCCCCACCTTCTTGAACAGGTCCTCCACGTTGGTGAAGTGCATGATCACGCCGATGCTGCCCGTGAGCGACCCTGGGTTGGCAATGATCTTCTCGGCCCCACAGGCCACGTAATATCCGCCCGAGGTTGCCATGGACCCCATGGAAGCGACAACGGTTTTCTTTTTCCGCAGCCACTGGACCTTCTCGTAGATCTCCTGGGAGGGCCCCACGCCTCCGCCCGGCGTGTCAATGCGAAGAACCACCGCCTTGATGCTGTCGTCTTTGCCGAATTTTTCCAGGACGTCGTTGACGGGCTTGGGATCGATGATGACCCCCTTCACGGGGACCACACCGATCCGGTCTTTCGAGATGAATGCCGTTTTTTCCCCCTGCACGGAACTCATGCTGTACACGAGGAAAAAGAACAAGACCCCGATCAGAGAAAGCAAGAGGAGCCCGAAGAGAACGGGATGCCTTTTGTGCATGGTTTACTCTCTACCCGGCGACGGATAAACACCGATCAAGGCTCGCCGGGTGGCGCGAACAAGTACTGGGGTTTAGGGTATAGGGTATAGGGAATGAAGGATGCATCTTATAGGTCTCTTCCATTCTACTTACCCGAGACCCGATACCCTATACCCGATACCCTGTCCGTTTCTCACGCGTCGATCTTGATGTCCGCCAGGGCCTTCCCGAGGCTCGACCCGAGGTTTTCCTTGTTGTTGATGTACTGCCGGGCCGGGGACGACTGGTGCACCGTCGCCTCATGATCCTTGATGCTCAGCCGGATCTTGCGGTTTTTCGGGTCGACACTCTTGACCACCGCCGTGACGGCGTCGCCGACGGCAAACAGGTCGGAGGCCGCCTTGACCCGCTTCTGGCTCAGCTCGGAGATATGGACGAGGCCTTCGATGCCTTCCTCGATCTCGACAAAGATCCCGAAGTCGGTGATGTTCGTCACCTTGCCGGCGATGACGGCGCCGGGATTGTATCGCTCACAGAACTCCTCCCAGGGATTCTTCTCGAGTTGCTTGATGCCCAGGGAGAATTTCTCGTTTTCCACATCCACGTTCAGCACGACGGCGTCGATCTCCTGGCCCTTCTTGTAGAGCTCCGAGGGGTGCTTTACGCGATGCTTCCAGGAGATGTCCGAGACGTGCACGAGCCCGTCGATGCCCTCTTCGACGCCGACAAAGATCCCAAAGTCCGTTATGTTGCGGATGCGGCCCCGGATGACGGTCCCCTCGGCGTACTTCTCCTTGAGGGCGAGCCAGGGATTGGCCGTGGTCTGCTTGAGGCCCAGGGAGATCCTCTTACTCTCTGCATTCACCTCGAGGATCATGACCCTCAGGACCTGCCCTACCGAGAGCACCTTGGAGGGGTGCCGGATCTCCCGCGTCCAGAACATTTCCGAGACGTGGATGAGACCCTCTACACCCGGTTCGAGTTCCACGAAGGCGCCGTAGTCGACAATGCTGACCACCTTGCCCTCCAGGACGGTGCCGACAGGATACTTGTCGCCGATCCGCTCCCAGGGGTTTTCGGTGAGCTGCTTGAGGCCCAGCGACACACGCTCCTTTTCGCGATCGAAGGAGAGGACTTTCACCCGGATCTTGTCGCCCTTGCTGAATGTGTCGGAAGGCTTGGGCACCTTGCCCCACGAAATATCGGTGACATGGAGAAGCCCGTCGATGCCTCCCAGATCGATGAAGAGGCCGTAATCGGTGATGTTCTTGATGATCCCTTCGATGACCTTCCCCTCTTCGATCGTCTCGAGGAGCACCTTGCGGTCCGACTCGCGCTCTTTCTCCATGATCGCCCGCCGTGACAGCACGACGTTGTTGCGGTCGCGGTCGTATTTGAGGATGTTGAACTCCATGGTCTGGCCGACGAAGCGGTCGAGATCACGGACGGGCCGGATGTCCACCTGGGAACCGGGCAGAAACGCCGGGATTCCGATGTCCACCGTGAGACCGCCCTTCACGCGCTGGGTGATGGTGCCCTGGATGGGCTGGTTGGCCTCGAATTTCTCCTTGATGTTCCCCCAGGTCTTGATCCTGGAGGCCTTGTCCCGTGAGAGGATCAGACTGTCGTCCTCGCCCCTCCTTTCGACGAGGACTTCGATCTCATCGCCCACGTTGACGGTGATGTTTCCTGCGGCGTCCCGAAGTTCCCGGGCAGGGATCATCCCCTCGGTCTTGGATCCCACATCCACCATGACGAGGTCGGCACTGACCTGCACCACCCTGCCGATCACGATCTCGCCGGAGCGAAGCTCCTGGAGGCTCTGCTCGTAGAGGGCCGAAAAGCCTACCTCGTCCTCTTTCTTCGCCGCCGCCTGATCCTCTGCCGCCCCCCTGTCCTGATTCGCCGTTTTCTGCTCTTCCACCTTCGCGCTCTCTTCCGTAACCATTTACTGCAGTACCCCCCGTTAAGATTTCACACGACGCCCGATAAACCATCGAGACGTAGCACACTGGCTACAAAATATCAAGTGATTAAAATTTAAAGCGATTATAACTTCCCGGTCTTCCTTGTTTTTATGGCCTTGAACAACTCCTCCACCACGTCCTCGATGCTCTTCCCTGTGGAATCGACAAGGACGCCGTCCTCGGACGGCCGAAGCGGGGCGATCTCCCTCTCGCTGTCCTGCCGGTCCCGCCGGATCACGTCCCGCAACACCTCGTCCAGGCCCACCTCGTGGCCCCGTTCCCTCAACTCGAGCCAGCGCCGCCGGGCCCGCTCCTCGGCGCCGGCGGTGAGAAAGAACTTCACCTCGGCGCCCGGGAACACGACCGTCCCCATGTCACGCCCCTCGGCCACGACACCTCCCGTGCGCGCGGCTTCGCGCTGAACGGCAAGAAGCCTCTGCCTCACCTCGGGATGGGCCGAAACCGTCGAGGCAAGCATGCTGATCTCCGGCGTCCGGATGTGCTCCGTCACATCCCGTCCGTCCAGGAGAATCCGGGTGGTCCCTTCGCGCTCGAAAAGCGAAATATCCGTTTCGCCGCAGAGGGCGGCAATCCCGGCCCGGTCGGCGGCGGCGAGGCCTGCCCTGCTGACCTTCAACGCCACGGCCCTATACAGGGCCCCCGTGTCGAGGTACACATATGAGAGCCTGCGGGCGAGCAACCGGCTGACGGTGCTCTTTCCCGATCCTGCCGGGCCGTCGACGGTCACCACGTATCTCTTCGTCAACGCCGGCTTACCTCTGCCTCGATTCGATTTTCCAGGGTCCGCACGAACCCCAGTTGATGACGCGCATAGGAATAGGTGCAGGCCGCCAGGGTTGCCCCCGCGGCGTCGAAAAGGAAATCCGCCAGGCTGTCATCTCTGCCGGGCACGAAGGCCTGGTGGATCTCGTCGCTGAGGCCATAGGCGCACCCGACGAGGATCGCCACAGCGACGTGGGTTGCGGCCAGACGGGGGACATCGGATGTGGTGAATGCCCTCATGAGCAGGTACCCGAGGATGTAGTATTCCACCAGGTGCAGCAGCTTGTCGAATCTAAAGACGGGCCCGAGTTCCTCGATATCCATGGGAAAGGAGGACAGCGCGAAAATCAGGGCCGCGTAAGCGACAGCCGGGAGGACATAGAAGAGAATGCGTTTCCGGTTGAACCCTTCCGGGTTTTCATTATTGACCATGTGAACGCGTGAAAGAGACCGTCTACGCTTTCCTTTCTCTTTGCCCCTTCAGGCTTATCACCTTCTCATAGAAGGGGCCGTCTTCCCGCCACAACCAGCAGCTGTTCTTCAGGATTCCGGGGTCATAGTCCATGGATTTCGTGGCGCCGCCTTCCCGTTTCCGGCTCAATGCAGCCCACATCCCCTGAACCGCCGCCGCCCCCATGTGGTAGATCAGCGTCGTCATGTGGAGGCAACCCGCAACACCGCCGAGCCGCTCCTTCAAGTCCCGGGTGAAGCCCGGCCTGATCTTGAGGCCAACGATCCTTCCGGCGTTGGACTCAACACCCAGGCACTCCTCGATGGGGATCTTTTTCATCGACGCACGGGCCTCGGTGATCTCGAGCGCCGGGAGACTTACCCTCATCTCGACCCGGATGTCATGGACGATCCCGGGATCCAGGAATTCGTTTCTGCTGTAGTAATAAGAGGGAAAGAAACGCTCATCCACCAGATCGCCTTCTACCAGCAGGGATGAGTCGTCAATCTCGTAGGAGTTTACGGTAATGGTTCTCGAGTGGATCCGCTCTTTTTTCTGCAATGGTCACCAGTAAACGTCTGCGAGCGACCGGAATCTCCGGCACTCCATCGGGTTCTCGACAGCGGGAAGCACTTAAACCACGGTGCCTTACGCTGCTGATATTTTTTGTATACCACCTAGTGGCACTTGTCAACAGCAATCGTCGAGTGATTTAACGGGAACATCGGCTTGATTATCAGCGAAAACGGGCTATAATAGCAGTCTTCCCGGCAGTCGCGGGGAAAGCCCCAAAGGAGAATGGCCCCGATCCCGCACGTGCGGGGCGGGTCTCGTGATATCACATGACAACCCCCTGGAAAACAACGTGCCGGGCCCTTCCCGCTTTTCTGATTACCGCCCTCCTCGTCGCTTCCGCCTTCGTTCCCTGTGCCCGTGCGGCTCTCACCATCGAGGAGGAATACAAGCTCGGCCGCGAGATTTACGAAAAACTCGAGAAGGCCAACGCGATCTCGAAAAACCCGAAGGTCACCGATTTTGTCCGCAAGGTTGGCGAGCAGATCCTGTCCAGCCAGCAGCGGGTCCCCTGGGACTTCAAGTTCTATGTGATCAACAGCTCGGCCATCAACGCCTTCGCGACCCCCGGGGGCTACATTTACGTATTCCGGGGGCTCATCACGCTGTCGGAAAATGAAAGCGAGCTCGCGAGCGTCATGGCCCACGAAATCGCCCACGCCAACGCCCGCCACATCGACCAGATGATGGAGAGATCCAAGAAGCTCAACTATGCGGCCCTGGCTGGGGTCATCGCCGGGGCCCTTCTGGGCGGGGGCGGGGGCGCCGGGGCGGCCGTGATGATGGGCAGCATGGCCGGCGCCCAGACGCTTGCTCTGCAGTACAGCCGCGAGAACGAGGAGGAGGCCGACCGTTTCGGGATGTCCTACCTCGCGGCGGCGGGATACGACCCGAAAAGCATGGTGGATTTCATGAAGCTCATGAGGCGTCATGAGTTTTACTCGAACAACATCCCTTCCTACTTTCTGACGCACCCGGGCACGAACGATCGAATCCGCTACCTCGACGGGCTCCTCGAGGCCCGCTACACCCGGAAGGGCAAGGAAAGCATCGTGGGCGGCTTCCGCCGCGTGCAGGTCGAAATGCTGATGGAGGAGAGGAATCTCGAGCCCGTGATGACCCGTTTCCGGGACGAGTTGAAGAAAAACCCCTCCGACGTGAACGCCCTGTACGGGCTGGCCGTTGTGCAGGCCAAGCTGGGGCAGACGAAGGAGGCCTCGGAAACCATCAAGACGGCCTTGAGCTATGCGCCGGATGATCCGGAAATTCTCCGGGACGCCGGCGTCATCGCCTATCTCGGGAACCGATATGCCGAAGCCGTTGCCTACCTTCGGAAGGCCTATCAGATCAACGAGCACGACGAGGAGACGATCCTCTATCTCGGGCGGTCCTATGAGCAGACAGGCGATACCCTGACGGCCCTGGAGCTCTACAAAAAAGCCGCGGCGGCCGGATCGAAGGACGAGCAGATCACCTACGGCCTCGCCACGGCCTACGGCAAACTGAACAACGAAGCCGAGTCCCACTACTGGTTCGGCGTCTACTTCAAGATGAAGAAAAAGAAGGACAGCGCCCTCTTCCATTACCGGGCCGCCCTGAGCCAGTTCCCGCCCGACAGCGACCGGGCGCGGGAGATTCGGCAGGAGATCGAGACCCTCCAGAAACCGTCGGAGAAGCCCGCATCGGTACAAAACGACCCCCGCGCACCCCGCCCGAGGCGGTCACCGTATTAGCCGCCGGGCGACAAAAAGTGACCAGTGGCCAGTGGCCGGTGACCAGTGGGGAAGAAGAAGTGTCTGAGTGTCTGAGTGTCTGAGTGTTTGAGTGTTTGAGTGTCTAAGTGACTGAGTGAAGATATAAAAAAGGGTCATTGCGAGCCGAGCCTCTGAGGAAGTGGCAAGGCTGCTTCGCGCAGTGGCAAGAGTGGCAAAAGCGCGGGAAGGAAAAGAAGGAATTAGGGATTCCGGCTACGGAATTACCCAATTCCCAATTCCCCAGTTACTTTCGCGAAGCGGCACAGGTGTGGCAATCTTCGCTCGAGATGCATTTACGATGCTTGCCTCGTCTCTTCGTTCCTCGCAATGACGAAATGAACGAACCAACCTGCCAGACGAGTGTTCCCAATATCCCAGTACCCAGTACCCAATTCCAATACCCAGTTTCAGTTGCTGTGCGGCACAAAGCGGCATAAAGCGGCATAAAAAGAAAGGGGCTGCACGATCGATCGTGCAGCCCCTAAATCCATTATCTGGAGGCGGCAACCGGATTCGAACCGGTGAATAACGGTTTTGCAGACCGCTGCCTTAGCCACTTGGCTATGCCGCCGCTATAGACTGGAGCGGGCGAACGGATTTGAACCGTCGACGTCTACCTTGGCAAGGTAGCACTCTACCGCTGAGTTACGCCCGCTTTGTCAAAGAGAGGAGAAATATGAACAAAAGATCGCCTCTTGTCAACAAAAAATTGAAAAGCTTTTTCCGCTTGAAAAACAAAACTCTTTACGTTATAGGATTGCCACACGGGCGGTTAACTCAGCGGGAGAGTGCTACCTTCACACGGTAGAAGTCACTGGTTCAAATCCAGTACCGCCTACCATGAATATCAAGGGGTTAGCCATTTACGGTTAGCCCCTTTTCTGTATTTGTGACCATATTGTGACCGGTTGCCTAAAAAATGATCATTGCAGTCTATGACATACCGGCCTCGTCTTTTCGCAATACAGGCAATTTCCCTTACCTCCTTTCCCGTTTTCGTTTTCCCTGGGGCTTTAATTCCTCTCCCCTCAATCCAAGATAGGCCCAGGCCAAATGCAGGAATGAAGGGATTTCCCTGACCCCTCTTTTCCTACGTGAGACTGTCATAACGTCAACGCTCAGGAACCTTTGCAAGTTGGCCCTGGCTGTATCCGTTCTGCTGTTCTCCACTTTCTAAATTCATCTCGCTTCTCCACATATAGACCTCTATGAATGTCAAGCCCCTTGATGAAATCTTTGGGGTCATGCTGCATTCTTTTTCTTCTTCATTTCATACTTGACATTCAGCGTCTACAGGCAAATAGTTAGTTTGTATTACCTCGCCATAATTCTTCGACGAAAGAAATGAATATATCTTGCGTTCGTAGAAGCCGCTTATCAATATTTTTCCTATTCATTTTCACAATAATCAGATGGTCAGGGGGGAATATTAATATGAAGAAAGCGACAGTACTCATCATTGTTGCATCATTTATCGGCATTATGAATCTAAATGCTCAAGCCTATCTAATTGACTTGACGGGACCAGATCCATTTAGGCCAGGCCCATCTACTCCTGTTTCAAGCTATACCTATCCAGAAGAAGCAATTCATTTCCATGAGACACTTACTGAGTATACCCCAGGTTATGGATACATGACTACTCATTCAGGAAATGCTTACTGGGGTTTCGTTTACAGTTTTAAAGTAATTCCAGAATCAGGAGATCATCTAGTTGGCAAGGTCAATGTATTGTGGACATTCGCAGGATTTCACGTCAGGCCTGTCTACAGCTGTCAAAATATGACTGAGTCAAAAATTCAATCCTCAGTCGTATACGGTATTCCCGCTCAGTGGCTAGGCATACCCGTTCAGAATAGCGATGGAAGTGGTTCATATTTATTTCAGACTGATATCGGAACGATTTATAATTTATCTGCATCACTTGATCTGGATTATCCAGTTTGGTCAGAGCAGCCAACAGCCATTGATCCAAATACCAGAGGCCTCGCTACGGCAAGGGCCGATCTCTATGCCGGTGAACAAACATTTAGAATAGTATCGACTCCCGAACCTGGCTCCATGCTTCTTTTCGGTTTAGCACTGGCCTGTCTGGCATGGATTAGGCGTAGGACCAAAAACCAGAATCAATATTAATTTGTCGTTGAGCTACGGCAGGGTCGGAAATGGCCAAGATTTCTATCACTAAAGGGGGCAGCATCATGAAGGTAAAACTGATTGTTTTGATGTTGGGTATTGCATTTATGATGGTGCCATTCTCGGCATCGGCGGGACTTTACACTTCTCGGACGTCTTGGGAAGCGGCCGTGGATGGCTTTGCAGAAGTGGCTCTTCCGGGTAACGATCTCGATCCGCTGACCGCCTTCACACCCATAGCCCTTCCCTTCGGGGGGTATTTCCGCTGCGAGGAGGATTTGCTGCGTGTGGATTTTTCCACTTCGTGGATCACCTGGAGCCCAAATACCCCGGATCCAACGAAACTCCTTTATGCTTCCTCGTTTGATGGCAGTGCCGCCACAAATGATTTAAGGTATTTTGCGAATTTCACTTTTTTCCCTGATGGTGTCAGTAACGGTCCCGTACCCCATTTCGGGTTCGAGGCGCAGCCAAATATTACGCTGCCATTTGATATCTTACTCCACACGAATACTAATCAGGATATATTACAGACGGTAGATGGAAACGGCGGTGCGATGTTCTTTGGTTGGACCGGGTTGGATGTTAATAGCTTCACTGTCAGTTGCTTCGGAGAATCAGAAGGATTTGCCATGGGTCGCTTCGTGGAAGGAATCGTGAAAGGAACTGTTCCCGTCCCCGAACCCGCCTCCATGCTGCTTCTGGGCTTTGGAATAATTGGGCTGACTGCTTTCAAGAAGAAGATCATAAGCTAACTCAATATTCATTTGTTAAAAAAACCAGGCAGGGTCAGAAATGATCTTCACGATCCTTCCTTCAACAGCCCCGATCCTGTGTCGCATGCGCCCGCCACGCACGCGGGCAATCCGGGCAGCACAAAGTCATTCTGCATATGGATGACGACCAGTGCATATTTCCGTTCAAGCCATATGTCTTCTCCGACCCGATCCTTTTTTCCCTCATGAAAGACTGCGATTTGAAATGCAAAAGGCAGCCATGGCAGGCTGCCTTTCAGGTTATCCTACTCGATTCCCGTCTTATTGCGCCCTCCACCGGAGAACGGTAACCCCCATAAGTCCGAGGCCCATAAGAAGCAGGGTCATGGGCTCGGGGATGTAGGTCACTTCCGGGGGCAGGTAGAGATCCAGGCCGCTCGGCCCCCCGAAATCTTCGAAGAACTCGATCCGGAACGGGTGTACCCCTGCCAGGAGGGAGGCACTGCCGCTGACCTCGAAGGGCGCATGACCCCTGCCGATGCCGTTATTGACGACCAGGTTGCCATCGATGTAGAGCATGCTGCCGTCATCGGAATTCAGCGTGAACAGGAAGCTGCCTGCGCCTGCCACATTGAGAGTCCCCGTGATCAAGGCACCGAAACTGGTCAGTCCGAAGGGATGCCAGTCGTAACCCGTGTTCGTGGCGACGAGGACATCGGTTGAAAAAATCGACCCGACGAAACCGGAATAAGGGGCCCCGCCCAGCTGTCAAATCCCTCCCCGAGGTCCGTGTAACCGCTGTAGATATCGACCTGTATGGCCTCTGCCTCGACAATCGCCATCGCCAGCACAACCACGGCCACGAGAGACAGAACGACCCCCGACATACTTTTTTGATGCTTTTTTATCAGACCCCCTCCTTTAGGCAATCTGTCTGTACCAGGCATTAATAAGTTCCTATGCACACCTCCTGCGCTTATTCCCCATTTGTTGTTTTTATATATCACTTGACACAGGCCTTGCAACATTGAAAATAGACCCATGATCTCCCGGCGCGAATTCATGCAGGCCCTGGCCCGGCTGGCTCCGGCGCTGGGCGGCTCGGGGCTGATCCTTTCGGAGCCCGCCCTGCTCCGTGCCCTCCTGGACTCCCTTGAAGGGACCGCCCTCGCGGGGGAGAGGACCGATGAGCTGATCCGTGCGGCCCCGCGCGCCCGGTTCTGGTCGGCAGCCGCGAAGGGTTACGTTCAGTGCCACCTGTGCGCCCGCGGATGCCTCCTGGCCGAGGGGCAGCGTGGCCTGTGCCGCTCGAGGATGAACGTGGGCGGCGAGATGAAAAGCCTGGTCTACGGCCGGCCCGTTTCGGTCCACGTGGACCCCATCGAGAAGAAGCCTTTCTACCACTTCCTGCCCGGCTCCCAGGCCTATTCCATCGGCACGACGGGCTGCCCGCTGCGCTGCAAATTCTGCCAGAACTGGCAGACCTCCCAGGCTTCGCCGGAAGATTACCGCGTCCGCTTCACCCCGCCCGGAGACATCGTCGAAACGGTGCGCTCCCGCAAGGTCCCCATTATCGCCTACACGTACAACGAGCCGCTGGTGTTCACGGAGTACCTGCTCGACATCGCAAGCGCCGCCCGGCTGCGGGGCATCCGCTCCACGATGGTGACCTGCGGATTCATGGCCCAGGGCGCCCTCGCGGAGATGTGCAAGGCGCTCGATGCCGTCAAGGTCGACCTGAAGGGTTACAGCGAGAGCTTCTACCGGGATGCCTGCGGCGCCGAATTGAAGCCCGTGCTCCGCACGATCAAGCAGATCGCGAAGAGCCGTGTCCACCTGGAGATCGTCAACCTCGTCGTCCCGACCCTCAACGACGCGGACCGGATGATCGCCGACCTCTGCGACTGGGTCATGGGGGAGTTGGGCCCCGACGTGCCCCTTCACTTCACGCGGTTCCGCCCGGACTACCAGATGCCGCACCTTCCCCCCACTCCCACGGCAACGCTCGAGCGGGCCCGGTCGATCGCCATGGCCCGCGGGATCCGCTATGCCTACGTGGGGAACGTGCCGGGGCACCCGGGCAACAACACGGTCTGCCCGTCCTGTAAAAAAGAGGTTATCCGGCGGACGCTCTTCTTCGTCGAGGGTTCGAACGTGAAGGACGGGAAGTGCGGGTTCTGTGGCAGGAAGATCGCAGGAGTCTTTGCGTAGCGCAGCACTGCTGCGAAGGCAACAGGCCACAGGCAACAGGCTTCGGGATCCGAGATTCCAGCCTTTAGCCTGTAGCCTGCAGCCTTTAGCCTTTGGGGAGGTCGTTATGAAGACATGCAGGATATGGCTGACTCTGGTGATCCCGCTGCTGCTCTTCCCTGCGGGCTGCCAGGCAGATGAGAGGACGGACGGCACAGTCCGACAGCCGGCTGTGGCTGGCCGGTTCTACCCCGATTCGGCCCCCGAGCTGCGGCTTGCCGTCGAAAAGTACATGCAGGATGCCCTGCCCCCCGCAGCGAAGGACCCTGTCGTCATCATCGTCCCCCACGCCGGCTACGTCTTCTCGGGCCAGATCTGCGCCGACGGGTTCAACCAGGTCCGCGGGCGGCGATACGAGACCGTGGTCATCCTGGGGACGAACCACACGAGTTCCTCCTTCCGCAAAGTGGGAATCTACCCCGGACGGGGATTCCAGACGCCCCTCGGAACGGCCGCAATCGACAGCCCCGTCGTCGAGGCCCTCCTGGCCGGATGCCCGGACTGCACGCTCGACAAATCGATCCACGCGAGAGAACACTCCATCGAGGTCATCGTCCCCTTCGTGCAGGTCCTCTTCCCGGGCGCGAAAATCGTCCCCGCCATCGTGGGCGAGGCGAATGTGGGAACCTGCGAGCGCTTCGGCAAAGCCCTGGCAAAGACCCTCAAGGGCCGCAACGCCCTGATCGTGGCGAGCACCGACCTGTCCCACTACCCCTCGGCCGCGAATGCCTCCATGGTGGACCGCCAGACTCTACAGGCCATTCTCCCGCTCGATCCCGCGAGTTTCCACGCCGTGGCCCACACCGTATCGGATCGAAACATCCGCGGCCTTTCCACGCGGGCCTGCGGCGAGGCGCCCGTCATGGCGGCCATGGCTGCCGCCAGGGACCTCGGAGCATCGGGCGGCGTCCTGGTGAGCTACGCCCACTCGGGGGATACGGTTCTCGGCGAGCGAGCCCAGGTGGTGGGTTACGGCGCCGTGGCCCTGGCCTCCGGAAAAACGGGGACACGCGATGCGAAGCCGTCTGCCGCGCAAACCAGCGACAAAGGCGCACCCCTGAGCCCCTCGGAGCGCAAAGAGCTGCTCAAACTCGCCAGGGACACGATCGAAAGGTTCCTGACGACGAAGACGGCCCCCCTGGCTCGAAACCCCTCCCCCGCCCTCGAACAGACGAGGGGCATGTTCGTGACGCTGAAAAAACACGGGGAGCTTCGCGGATGCGTCGGCGAAATCGTGCCGGAGAAGCCCCTATATCAGCTCGTCGGGACGGTGGCCCTGAAATCGGCCTTGGA
>Ga0105102_10000429_pt1 | contig 12504 bp, 10 predicted proteins | sample PPLLaktember2015_FD_87032 | JGI IMG/M metagenome (GOLD analysis project Ga0105102, IMG submission 87032) | Freshwater sediment microbial communities from Prairie Pothole Lake near Jamestown, North Dakota, USA - PPLs Lake P7 Core (6) Depth... | ecosystem: Environmental > Aquatic > Freshwater >...
AACTAAAAAGTATTGGTTCTGCTTTTCTTATCAAGATGGACTTTATGGGATTGAATACAATAAAGAACTTTTCAACACTTTCGATCACTCCACTTATATGAGAGGAGCAAGAGATGATTGTGCTAACAACGTTCAACACTGCTATTTTATCCCCATTGAAAAACTGCAGAAGCTAAATTAAATAATATCATTGTTGGATATGATACATTCGCGTAGCTTCCTCCATATAAAAAAGGCTCCTTCGTTTTTGTTTCCATATAGAGTTGTGTATACGGAAACTGGTAGTTGGAGAAGAGAACCGAATCCCCATTATATTGAGAAAATTAATATCCCATATCAGTATAGAACAAATGGCGAGAAATGCACGCAAACAATTAGCCGATATGCGAGCTATGGAGGAAGAGGATATGCGGATGACGATGCACGGCAGCGGCAAACACTTCTATGGAGCGGGAGCGACTCCATCAATGGGACTTTCCCAGTTTCGAGGTGGACGCAAAGTAAAGTATGAAGAAGATTATGAAACTGAAGATGAAGATGAAATGGAAGGCGGACAAATTGGTAGTTTAATTGCTCGTCTTGCTCCTCGTCTTTCCGCACGAGTTGCTCCTACATCTACAGCAATTGTTCCACGTATAACTGCTCGTCCTACATCTACTGCTCTTGTTCCTCTTGGTTCTGCTGGTCGTCCAATTGCTCGTCCTTCTCTTTCTGCAACTCAATATCGCCGAATGCTCCAACCTCGTCCTTCTGCTTCTCCTTTTGTATCCACTTCTGCTCGTCAAGTTGCAACTCGTCTTGGTCGCCGTTTTGGTCCTACTGCTGCTCGTGTAGCTGCTCTTGGTTCAACTCTTGGGGCAGTAGGTAGTTATCTTGACGACCAGTTTTATGCGGATAATGGAGATGCTGGTTATTTTGATGATTATGCTGGAGAAGAGTATGACGATTTTTACCCTCCCGAAACTACTGGAGATTTTGCCCCCGATGGTCGTCCGCTAATTCCAGCGGAAGGAGCAATTCCCGAAGGTTTAACTCCCGATGAATTAGCTTGGTATCTGCAATCGGGCAATCTTCCAGCTCGTTATGCCGCTGCTGCTTCCAAACGTAAACGTCGTGGTAAGGGTAAGCTTGAAATTACCCATCACGAAGGTGGACGCGTTCAGTCATCAAAGAAAGCTTCCAAAAATGAACTTCTTGACCGTCTAATGGGAACAAAGCCCCCGCGTCGTGGAAATCTTGGAACTGCACTACAAGAACGAGCCGAAGAGGAAATGAAGAAACGTAGTGGCGTAATGCGTAAAGCTGTTGCTGAAAAGGCATTAAAGAAGGTAGCGGAAAAGCAAGGTGGAGCCAAGAAACCGAATGCTCGTGCTGAAATTGTTCGCCGAGTAATGAAGGAACGTGGTTGCTCTCTTCCCGAAGCAAGCCGAATTGTAAAAGCTGAAGGTATGTATTCTAAATAAACTATATTTCTATACTTCTATATCTTACAATAATTAACATCTATATAAAATATTGCTTTCGAATATAAGATGCCGAAACATTCAAAAGCAAAAGTATATAGATATGAGAGTGAAGAGGAGGATGAAGATTTAGAAGGTGGATTTTTAGGAGCTTTACTTTCGGGGGCAGTTCGTCTTGGAACTACCGCTGCTCGTCTTGCTCCACGTGTAGCTACAACTGCTGCTCGGTCAACGGCTATTGTTCCTTATAATGCTGCGGCTGCGGCTGCCCGAACTTCAGCTGCTGCTACTCGTGCTGCTACTACTGCTGCCCGAACTTCCCGACTTGCTACAATTGGTAGAAATGTTGGACGTTTTGCAAATGTTGCTGGAACGGCTGCTGCTATTGGTCTTCCTATTTATCAAGGATTAGATTACGAACAGCAAAAAGCAATTATGGCTGAAGAAGCTCAACGAATTGCTGCTGAAAATGCTAACGCTCAAAGTGAAGCTTATTTTACGGCTCAAGATAAAGAAACTCAACGTTATTTAGCTGGTATCGAAGAACAACGAAGTGCTTATGAAAAGGAAGCTCGTGAACTGGAAGCAATGAGACTTCGGGAACAAGACGATTATGCTCGTTATATTGAGGCGCAGAATGAACGATTTGCTCGTGAAGAACAAGATTACCAACGTGCATTAGCAGACCAGCAACGTTTTATGCAAGAACAAATTAGAGCTGAAGTTCAGCGGTTAAGCCAAATGTATACTGCTCCTCGTCCAGCAACTACAACTACAGCTCCAGTTCGTCCAGCAACTACAACTACAGCCCCAGTTCGTCAGCCTACAACAACTCCAGCTCCAGCTCCAGCTCCAGTTGCAACAACTACTGCTCCCCAGCGTCTAAAGAAACGTGGAAGTGGAAAAGCTCCAGCAACTGATAAGCGGAAGATTCGTGCTGAAATTGTAAAACGTGTTATGAAAGAGAAGGGATTTAAGAAGTTAGCAGACGCCAGTAAATACGTCAAAGAGCATAATTTATATTCGGCTTAAATATCTCTATAAACAATAATGAAAGAGCATAAAAAATTAGAAGGAGGAATTCTTCCTTTGCTTGTGGGAAGTCTTCTATTTGAAGGTATTGTAAATCCTCTTATTAGTCAAAAGCAAAAAGAGCAAGAACAACATCAGCGAAATATAGCAATTGCTGAAGAAAAGGCACGTAGAAAACGGGAAGCTGAAGAATACCAAAAATTTGCGAGAGCTGAAGCAGCCCAAAGACGAAAGGAAGAGCAAGAATTGAATAGAATTGAAATGGCTGCTATGTCTAAAATTTATCAAAAGCAAAGAGAGTTGCAACAAAAATCAGCAGTTGCTGATGTTGGAAGAGTTCAACAACGTCAAGCTTTACAAAAAAATATAGAACAGCAACGAAGCCAAACAAAGACTGAAATGGATAAATTGGCGGAACAACAAAGGCTACAAAAAGCAGCAGTAGAATCCCAACGTCAATTATCCCAGCAACAACGAGCAGCCCAAGATACCGCAAGAATGCGAACAATTCAACAAAGAGCAATGGCTGAAGTTCAAAAACAGTTTGCTCCTCAACCAGTAGGAGCAGTTCGAAGAATGGCGGCTCCAGTTTCCACAGCTTCATTAGCCAGAAGAGGAAGAGGGTATAATAATGAAGTGTTGGGTATGCTTCAATCCTATTATGGTGTAAGTTTGAAAGAGGCAAAAAAGTTATACAAAAGTCATTTCTAATCTAATATACTTCATAATTTTTTTAATGTTGGATAGAAATATAGAATGTCTGCATTTGGAACGAAAAAGCCATTTGGGGATAGGGGCGTTCAGCTTACGTTTCCCCTCAATTTTCAGCGTGCTTATGATATGCCTATGGCTTATTATCAAGATGCTTATGAACCTCCTATGGATATTATGGTAGGAACTGATTTTCAAAGCCAGTATCACGAAGAGAAACGTCAAGAAGCGAATCGTGGAGTAATGAACCGAATCCAAGCAAATCAAACAAAGGAACGCAAACTATTAACGGGTCCCCATAATTATCATCTTCCCAAACCAGTGCTGGGTCAACGTAAGTTCGCCAATCCAATGAATGGAGCAGTTGGATTCAGTTCTGCTCGTCGTGATGGAAGCGTTGATGCTCCTTTCCAAACTATTCAAACTGGAATGACTGGAGGTGTCCTTAGAACTTTTGAAGGTCAGCAATTCTATAAGAAACAACTTGCAGACCGTATTAACCAGCTCAATCGTATGAATGCGCTGGCTCAAGGTTTCCCCGTTGAAATGGGGCAAAGTGTTGATACGTATGATAATAAAGATGTTGGACCCGAAGAAAAGATTAAATTCTTTGCTCTGTTTGATGAGCTATTAGCTCGTATGGCTGGTATGGATTATAAACAAATTGATTTTGTGAAAGTTAGAAGTATGTTGCAAGAACTTTTCAAAGCTGCTCCATTTTTCACTGAAGAAGATTTCAATGATATTATTGATTCGTTTGATTCTTATCTTCCCGCTCTTCGTGCTGATTATGGACGTGCTTTGCTGGTTGCAGAAGATGATGATAGATATGCTCCTATTTTTACTGTAACTGTTGGGTATCTTGAACGTATGTTTACATATGTTCGTGAAATGGCGAAAGCTGTATATTCAACTACTGCTGAAAAGAAACGACTTTCCAAAAACTTAATTGAAGATGTATTCAAAGGACTTCAAAAGGAACGTAATTTACGAACAGCTCTTAAAAAGTTAGCAATTGATGATGACCGAGTAAGAGATTTCGTGGAAGACTTTGATGCTGTTTATGGAGATGATGGAGATGATGGAGATGATGGACGATTTGCAAGACCCGCAAATGCTCGTGAAGATGACGAACAAGATGATGCCCCACGAGCTCCACTTGCTGGACGAAATGAAGACCCAAATCGTCAACGCTACGGACAGCGCAATGGTATGATAATTTTTGGTGGTCCTTCTTACTTTGGAGAAGCTGAAGCACGGGACGAGCAAGTAGATATGGTTGCTCCTCTGGATATGGCTGGATTTGACCCAAATGCAGAAGGTGATATTTTCCCGACTCCCGACCCCATTACTCTAAAAGAAGCAGTAGAAGATGAAATTAAAATTGTTCTTGAACCGTTTGGATTTGTGGAAGGTGGAGACCGAACTATCGAACAAATTCTGGAAGCCGAATATGGAGCCAATCCTTCTCGTTTTGTAAAAGAAGTTGTGGATGGTCTAACCGATAAGGGCTTCCGTCCAGCAGAAATTGCGAAAGGTATGGAACAGCTGGATATTCCAGCTTTTGGAGAATATATTGCTGAAAATACTGGACCTACTGGACCCGCTCGTGCTGAACCCGCAAGACGTTTTAACCCTTCTTCTGCTGTTGCTACTTCTGCAACTGGTGATGATAGACGGGAACGTTTCTTTGGAGATGATTTTCCCCGTAGTCGTGAAGAACTAAGAGCTGAATTTAAAACGTATGATGCCCTTTATAGTTTAGCTGCTTCAATTCCCGCAGAATTTGGTGGTCCTTATCTTCCGCGTAGGGGAACAGATGTTAGAAATATCCAAAAAAGAATTATCCAAATTGTAAATCAAAATGTAGACCCTTCGTATTAACAAATCCAGTTTATACTGCTACCCAAAGTTGCAGAAGTTATAGAAAGTTCTAAAAGTATAAAAGTTTATATACCTATGCTATTTGGAACTCAAGTTTAAAACGTTTTTATTCAATCATAAATTCATACGACATAATACTGGAAGCAAAACTATGTTGACTTTCTTTTATTGTGCGGGTCCAGTCCCTTGTGTCCTATGAGTTTAGAATAATTATTATTATCTATAAAAAAATTAACTAACAAATTAGTAAGTAGAGGTCTAAAGTCCTATGTTGAGTTGCATAGGTAGCTCAAACTTTTTAATTTTCAAAACTCCCCTACCTATCTCTTTGAAATTCAATTTTCTCTTGTTGTTCTCTTGTGATTATTTATTTTTTTTTTAATAATAATAATTATTAATAAATAACTATTCTGCTGTTAGTTAAATATTGATTGCTGTAATGGAACAATGAAGACAATAACAATAAATATAACTTCTGCAGAATATGAAAAGCTTATTCAATCTTTAGGGTTTGATAAAGAAACACTAAAGAATAAACATTATTGCTTTGAGTGTAAAAAGTTATTAAGTAGAACGGCAATAAAAAGGCATAATGCTATATACCACAGCAAACCCATAATTATAAATACATCTGCAACTATTGATAAAAAACACTAAAATATGGTAATAATCTTGGAAAAGGTCATTTTCCAAGTAAAAAAATTAATTTTTTTACTTGGAAAATCCATTGTTTTCTACTTTTTTACCAAAAAATGCCCTTTTAATCACTATCTTCACTATCTTCACTATCATCTTCATCCTTATCTTCCTCTTCATCTTCACTTTCTTCGATATCTTGAGCTTGAACCATAATATCATTCAATACTGAAGCCCAGTTAATACGTTGTAATAGCAAATTCCAAAGTTCATCTTTGATTTCTTGTTCGTCATCATCTTCAATCTTTTGCAAAATGTCGTATCTGCTAATTAATGACTTCCATTTAGATTTGGGGATTTTAGCTTCAATAAAAGCAAGGATAATTTCTTCAAAGTCGCCCATTTGTATTATATAGCATAAGTTATTATTGTTTAAATTATTATTATTAAAAAAAAAATAAATAATAAATAAATAAGAACAAGAGAAAATTAAATTTCAAGTCAATAGGGGCAAAAGTTTTAAGTTGAATGAGTTTTAAGTTGACTATGCAACTCAACATAGGACTTTAGACCTCTACTTACTAATTTGTTAGTTAATTTTTTTTTAGATAATAATAATAATTAACAAAAATGGATTAAAGCATACATCCAATTGAGATAGGCATATAAGAATGAGCTATAGTTGCCCTTTTTTATAGACTATGTAATTTGGAGCTAAAGTTAAAAACGGATTTGTTAAGTTCAACTATTCTTTTGCCTTTAGCTGGTGCTTTTTACTTTCATTGTGTTTATCAAAGACTTGTTTAATAGGAGTTTCATAGTTGCAACATTCGCATCTATAAAAAGTAGGTTTATCAAATGTTCTAATTTCGCCCATCATAATTTTATGCTTTTTGGTATTACAATGGATTAGCCACTGACTTTCGAACTTTGTTGTATAATCGCATTCTTCGCAATGATACTCTTTTTCTTTAATTTCTCCAATCGCTAAATTGTGTTTCTTGCTTTTGATATGAATTTCCCAGTGGGATTTGAATGGAGTTTCATAGTTGCATTTTTCGCATTTATAGTTATTTCTTTCCTTTTCATCAACTTTATCAAGATGTCTTTGAGTTTCTAAATGTTTATCATAGTGCGATTTAAAGTTAAATTCAATATCGCAATATTCGCATTTATAATCTTCTTTTGCGTTTTGTTTGTGGCTTATCTTATTACAATGTTTTTCAAACTCATTTTTGCTATAACATTGTTCCCCGCAAGGTTCGCAATAATACTTATCATAAACCTTTTTGAATGTAGCTATATGTTCTTCGCTCTTTTCGTGGTCTTTGAACTCTTGTGTGCTTTTTGTTTTATAACTTAAGTAAGCCCAATGCCCTTTAGGAATCTCGCGATGAATGAATTTATCCCCAGAACAAACATTACAAGTTCTCCAGTTCGTCATATCCACAAATCGGGGCTGCTCTTCTTCGTAATCACTCATTTTATTTATTATTTAGATAATATTTTTTAACGTGTAAATAACTTTTCGGCAACTTTTTTTCAAAAGGATATATAAATGAAAAAATGCAGAAAACAACGACCTCGAGGCTGGGGACTTTGGAGAATTACTTGGGTAATATAGAATATAGGATTTATATATAGAGATGCCGTTTGTATTGAGAAAACAGCCAAAAAAAGAGCTATATTGGGTTGTGAATAAGGAAACGGGGAAAAAGCATTCCAAAGAAGGACTTCCCAAAGAAACAGCAGAAGCTCAAATGCGGGCGCTGTATGCTGCTGAAAGTGGATATACTATGAAGGGAAGTGGTATTGAGATGAATTTAATGCAACAAATGGCTCAATCTGCCTATAAGGGCAAAACAAAGCTTCAAATTGGACCTTTCAAACTTTTAACGTCTACTCCCACACTCAAATTTTACAAAGATGATAAAAGAATCGTTGTTGCTGTTCGTGGAACTGATTTGGGAGATAAAGCAGATTTAGTTGCAGATGGATTAGCGATTACTGGTAATTTGCGAAATAGTGAACGCTGGAAGAAAGATGAAGCCAAAATTAAGGAAGTTCAAGAAAAGTTCCCCAAAAGTGAATTTCGGTATATTGCTGTAGGGCATTCATTAGGTGGAGCACTTATTGATTTGATGCTTCGTGATAAGCTGGTTCAAAATGCATTAAGTTATAATCCTTTAGTGGAACCCCAAGAATTGGGAGGCAATCCTCTTCATCGCAGAATTTACCACAAAGATGACCCATTATATCAAACGTTTGGTCGTTTTATTCCCAATGTGGAAGTTCGCCGAACTGCAGAACCCTTTTGGAAATATTACTTAAAACATAATTTGCCTTTTGGTCTTGGAGAACTGTTTACGTTGTATGACCGCCATAGGATTGGACGTTTCAAAGGTGGTAGCAAATTGGAAGGTGGTATGACCTTTAATGACTTCCGTCGCTGGTGGAATACTCCATTAGATGAAGAAGCAGCAGAACGTTTTAGAGAAACGGGACAATTAAGTGTAAGAGAACAAACTCGGGGAGATGTTGCATTAACGGCATTAGCTTCTATTTTAGGAATTGGCGGAACTGGGTATGCTATTCGTGATGAACCAACTCACGTTCCAACTTCTCAAGGAACTGGTTCAAATTTTGCCCCAGTTGCTGCTATGTTTGCTGCTCTTGCTGGTTCTCCTTTAGCTGGATATGCCTTATCAAAACTTACTCGTATGCTTCCTCTGCCTCCTACTGAAGCTGAAGAAGAGCGGGCAAGAGAACAAGCCCAAGCTCCAGTTATGGTTAACAATCCTATGCGTAGAGTGGAACAGCTTGAAAGATTACGTCAGCATTCGCGAGTTGGTAATGTAGTTCCCAATATGTTAATGGAAGATTTCTTACGTCCAGTTCGTGTAGAAATAAGAAGAGAAGAAGCAGAAGCTAATGTAGAAGAAGGAACTGAACCAGCACGCGTTCGTCGTAATACACGAGTAGAATTTGCCCCAACGATGGCTCCAGCAGATGACCGAAATGAAGATGGTAAGCAAGATGAAATAGCATATGCAGATGAAGAGGAAGGAGAACTTACAGCTGCTGGAAGAGAAATTGTTTTTGAAGACCAACTCCAAGAATTAGATTATTCTCCTAAAAAGTATTTATCAAAAGTTAGAGCCAAAGCAAAGAAAGCTGGTTATAATCCTAAAAAGTTATCATTCTGCAGAGATGGAATTCATAAACTACAAATGGAAACTCCCGATGGAAGTATGGTAAAATTTGGAAGAGTTGGATATGGAGACTTTCATATTTGGTCCTTTTTAGAACGAAATGGGAAAGTTGAGAAAGGAGAAGCAAAGAAACGTAGAAAATTATACTTGAAACGAGCTTCGAAGATTAAAGGAGATTGGAAAGAAAATGAGTATTCTCCCAATAATTTAGCTATGAAAATTCTCTGGAGTTAAACAACGCCATTAGCGTAATAAAAGCAAAACACATCTCCAGCACATTCAAACTCCATATTAGCTCCACTATTATTAAATACGTGTATCTCATCAATAGTTCGCATACCAGTGGCTCTTGCTGTAGGTATTACAAATTCGCATTGACCCAAATTAAAGTCAAACGGTAAAGTTGCATTAATAAAATTACGAATAAATTGTCCGTAATTAGGACTATACGTATAAGGACCTCCAGCAGTAGTTGTATCTACAAAAGCATACGCCGTATTAAATGTGGGTCCAACTTGAGTTCCCGTAATCGCAAACGTCCATTTTGTTAAATCTAAAATCCACGTTCCATTTGGGTCAGCAACTCCAGTTGCTAAATCAGTTCCAAATGCATTTGATGGAGACACTAAAATAAACGGTAGAACACCCGTTCCACCTTGTGGGACTGTTGATGGGGTCATACCAGTTCCACTTATGGTATAAACTGTTGCTAACGATAATTTAGGTAATCCCGAAGAACTAACGGAAAGAGTTGGATTTTGACCGCCCGTTGAAGATAAACCAGTTCCAGCTGTAATTCCTAAAATACCGTTGTTCGAAACTGTAATCGCACCAGTCGGGGCTGAAACAGCTATTCCAGCATTTCCAGCCGCTACTGATAAAACACCATCATTTGTAATTACTGTATTGAGTGGATAAGGCGGACCGCTTCCATCCACAATCCCAATTCCAGCATTTCCAGCAGTAATTGTAATAATTCCAGTATTTTCTAAATCTACAATCGTGGGAGTATTTGTATTTAGTAATCCAATACCAGCATTCACTTGCAGAACTCCCGTTGCTGTATTTGATAATTCAATCCAATCGGGATTTGTAGTTGGGTCTCCTCCATTTAATAGTGCGGTTTTATTTGCTAAAATATAGGAGGCTAAATTTACTGGCGACACAACAACATCATTCAAATAATATTGTTCTGTTGCTACCCAACTACCACGCCAATTCATTGTGTTCGGTAAGGAAGCTAACCGTTCGAGAGGATTATCCAAAGGATTTAACGCCATTTTTCTATTATCTTATACTGCTATTTTTTAAGCAATGCGAACATATGAAATACGTAGACCAGCAGCAACAGTTGGAACTTGACCCGCATAAGCACCCGCTACGGTAATAGTTCCACCAGCGCCAACGGTTAGAGTTGCAGTGCTGCTCCAACGCTGTGCAGTAGGACCAACAAGAGGCTGAACGTCAAGAACAGCACCCACACCGCCAGCTCCAGCAGCCGTAAATGTATACGTGGAGTAATCAGCGGCAGTAATCGCAAGAGGGCAAGAAGTTGAGCCGTTCACGCTAACAACCCAAGAAGAACCAGCGGGAGCCGTAAGAGTTGAACCAGCGGGAAGAGTAATTACGTTCGCAGCTCCAACGATAGCAACACCAGACGTAAAAACAGTAGTATAACCACCGCCGCCACCAGTCATATTTAGCCAATTACCAGTAGTATCAGCAGAAGGGTCGGGTCCGCCACGAATTGCAGTTTGGTTTGTGGCTCCGCCCGAAAGGACGAAAGCACCTTCAGTAATTGGGGAGATGACTACGTCGTTAATAAAATACTGGGTTGTAGCACTCCATAGAGGCGGACCACCAAGCGGGTTAATGCGGAGATTCATCGCAGTGGGAAGAACGGAAAGACGTTCGAGAGGATTGCTTAGACTTTCAAGGGACGCCATTTTATCTATACTTTATAAATAGATTTTTTAAATTTATCATTTGAGTGGACGTTTGTCCGTTGAAATGATATTTTGTTAATTTAATGATTAAAAAATTATATATTTAGCTATTCTGCAACTTTACATTAGACGGGAAGCAAGAGACTTACGACCCGAACCGACTTTAGAACCAGAATGGGCTGCGGCAGATGAACCCGAATGGTCCATTGCCTTCGCAGCTCCACTCATTGCAGAATGAACCATACCAAGACGGTTAGCAAGGGACATAACCTTACCACCAATCATACGGGCAAGGCTTCCACGAGTTCCAGCGGGAGCAAGAGGAGCCGCAATAATGTCTTGCTCGCTGAGAACGCCCTTAATGATACGGGAAGAACCACGAATGGACTCAAAGAAGCCACTATTTGCAGTAATTACATAAATCTGGGGCTGAACGTTGAAATCGAAAGTGTTGCGAACGGACACGTTGAACTGGAGAGTAAAGTTGCCGACAAGGGAAGGAGCTTGTCCGCTCTGGAGAGTAATGTCCGTAGAAGGCTTGAGGACAAGGAAACCACCAACAGTAGAAACAGAAGCACCAACACCACCAGAAGGAACACGAGCAAGACCGCTCCAAGTATTCCAATCCATATCCAGACCGTTGCGAACAGACATATGGTAAAGCTGTTCCGTAGTTACGGAGGAGAGCAGACCACTGAAGTTATCAAAGTTAATTGAAAGAGGAGCAACAGAACGGGAAGCGCCAACACTGGAAAGAATGGGGAGATACGAAGCACCATACTGGGGAAGAGAAGGGTCAAGAGACTTATCTCCAGCTGTCGTTGCGGGGTCAGCAATAGCCTTCACGTAAATAATCAGTAAGTCGGGGATTTGGGGAAGAGTGATAGTTTGCGATTGCAGTTGTGCAGTAGAGTTGGGAGTCATTACTGTATTCTGGGGCTGCGTGATATAACGGGGAAATTCCATATAGGGAACGACCGACTTGGGAGGAAGAGGAATATCAAGAGAAGGAGTTAGGAACTGCACATTAATTACAGAATCCGCAAACACTCCAGTGCCTACGTTGGTATTGTAAGCAATTGGAGGCTGGAGAGTCGCGGGAGCGGGACCACCAGCATAATACGTCTTGGAAGTTGTTCCAGTAAAGCTATCACGAAGACGAATAGCACGATTGGGGTCGCGCATATTCATAACGAGCTGGATGTTGTTGATACCGAAAAGACCCGTATCGCTGCTGTGCTCTTCACTGAAGATAAACGGAGAAAGCACTAATTTCTCAGTGGAACGGAACTTAATGAAAACAGTATAAAGACCGTTTACAGTTACGCCATCACCTTGAAGGGTAGAAACGGGAACACCGTCAACAATGTTAACAGAAAGACCACCGAAGGTATAGGCACCAGCAGCAGTTCCAGAAAGCACATTACCAGCTGGGTCGGTATACACAATGTTGTTCCAAGAACCGTTAGGCACTTCGTGGTAATCGTGGCTCATATTAGAATAGCCACTGATAGGGTCATTGGTTGCATTTAGGGCATCCGCATTCCACTGATACTTATCTAACATAGTGGGGCAAGTGCGTTGCAGACGGTTAGGAGCATAATCCGTTAGACGAAGCAC
>Ga0105102_10000432_pt1 | contig 12460 bp, 5 predicted proteins | sample PPLLaktember2015_FD_87032 | JGI IMG/M metagenome (GOLD analysis project Ga0105102, IMG submission 87032) | Freshwater sediment microbial communities from Prairie Pothole Lake near Jamestown, North Dakota, USA - PPLs Lake P7 Core (6) Depth... | ecosystem: Environmental > Aquatic > Freshwater >...
AGAGTCTGCCCTTTCACTTTCCTTTCCGGTAACCTCTTCAATGATTCCATCAAAGATCAAATCTCCGGAATCCAGGCTGTTAAACAGAATCATGGTAATGGATACAAAGGCTGGTTCCCGGGTGTTTTTCAGGATCCTGACCACTTTATTTACAAGGTATCCATTATCAAGCAATTCTTTTCTCAGATTCATCCTTTCTTCATCATCCGGAAGGAAACTAAAAACAGTCCTTTCCTCTAACTGACTGAATTCATTATATCCCAGTATTTTAACTGCTAATTCATCTGCATGGATAAATCTTCCTTTATGATCAAACCGTGCCCTGAAAAAACCAAGATTCAAGGCATTCAGCATTTTTTTATAATCCGGAGGAGTGATGTCTGAATTTCTGTCAATAGTAATGTCCTTGATGATGAGGATATTAACCTGCTTCTCATTTATCCTGACAATCGATGATTTGACCAGGACTTCTGAAAATCCGCCGTTTTTCTTACTTAGGTTCAATTCATACTGCCCTTCTGTCATGCTGTTTTTCAGGAATGCCGTGTTAGTATCCCTGTTGTTGTTTTCTTTCAATATTTCATTCAATGGCAGATTCTGAAGTTCGGAATATTCATATCCGGTCAGTGTGCAAAAGACAGTATTGCAAAAGCTGATTTTCCCTTCGGTGAGCACCACCAGACCATCAGTCGCTGCTTCAACCAATGTGCGGTATCTTTCTTTTGAATCATGCAATTCCTTTTCCGCTGCTGTTCTTTTCATCTCAGAACGGATACTTTGCTGTGAAATAAATATGAGCAGCATCAGTATAATGGATGAAATCCCCCCCGACATCCAGATTAGTCTGTTGGTCAGCGATTTGATTTCGGTTTTTACATCTTCAATATAAACGCCTGTGCCAATGATCCATCCCCAGGGTTCAAATAGCTTTACATAAGACAATTTGGGAACAATATGCAGGGAATCATCCTTCCACTGCCACATATAATCCACATATCCGGTTCCCGATTTCTTAACGGTTTCAACAAACTCGACAAATAATCTCTTTCCCCTCGGATCGCTGAAATTGCTCAGGTCTTTCCCGTTCAAATCCCTCCTGTATGGATGCATGATCATGTTGGGGTGCCTGTCTGTAATCCAGAAGTAATCCTGATTGCCAACACCATACCTCAGGTATTCGATTCTTGAAGCAGCCGTATTTTGGGCATCGATGCGCGAAATCAAACCCTGGCGTTCATCATTTTCATATTTTGAAAGAATGCTCCAGGCTGAATTGGTCAGCTCCCTGATCATCTCCCGCTTGCCATCCATGATGTTCTTCTGTGTCCGGGGTATGATAAATCCGAAAATGGTCAGGATGAAAAGAAGCACTGCAACCAATGCAGGTACGATAATTTTAACATAGACCTTTCCCATAGCACCAGGATATTAAAGCGTAACCCTCAGACAGACCGTTGACGGCTGAGGAAAACCGTTTGTTTCAAGATTTTTTACGTGCAATTCCTGTAAAAATAGCAAATAGTTGTTTCAATTATGAGTCTGTTCCGAAAAGTGTTTTTTGCCACCAAGGCACCAGGACACAAAGTAAACTCGAATATTAACATATAGATTGTAAGTGTTTTGTGATACTTTGAGTCTTTGAGTCTTTGAGTCTTCGTGGCAATAAACAAAACATCGTTTATCGGAGTGGACTCAATAAAGGATATTATACTAAAGATTCCGGATCAATGCAGATGCCTTCTTGCTTCGCTTCGTCAGGATCTGCCTGTTCTCCAGGTTTTCATATCATCGCTGGACAGATGATCACAAAAATAGTAATGTATGGCATTGGCAGCCGGAAGACTAAGCAATCCCATTTCATAAAAAGGGAATCTCCAAAGTTATTTACTATTGATAAATCAATTTTGAAACACTAATAATATCATCTGTGCTCTTTAAAGTCTTGATAATGAAAGAATAACTATACTCTTTTTCCCTCAGCCGGTACTCATCGTGCGTCCGCGCACCCCAGCTGTCGTCACCGCCGACTCCCATCTGTTTGAAATCAATGTTCACCGAAGTGAGGTCACGGGGAACCACATCGCAGGTGTGCCGGTTGATCACTTTTTTGCCGTCTACCATTCTGCTGGTTGAACGGACCGGTGATTCAAAATCTTCCATGATGTTGTGGTGGGCGGTCACTTCCAGAAGAGGCATTCCTTTAAACAGCAGTCCGTTCCCGGTTGAATCGGTGATGGCTGCCCAGCGTATGTCGGTGCGGTTACCATTTTCCTGAGGTCGGACATAGGGGAAATAGACATCGGCTACGTTCATACTGTACAATCCGACAAAGGCGCCGGTCTTCCGGTCCTGGTAATTTTCCTGAGGTCCCCGGCCCAGCCAGGCAATACGGTCAAAGGAACGGGGCATCACCAGGTTCATTCCCATCCGCACGATCTCGGGCAGGTTTTCTTTGGTCATTTTGAAGTGATTGTCGACCTGGACATCTCCTGAACCGTATACCGTATAAGCCGATTCCCAGGTGGCTATATTTTCGCCGGTTTCATTGACCAGGTTGAATTTCATGGTAACTTTGGCCGATTTTTCTGATGGCCGGGAAACGGTCACAGAGGCCATTTTCCTGTTTTCACCAGCTTTCCGCCATACCCTGCTCCTTTTGTCCAGTCCGTTCCCGAAGTCGTTATCGATGGGTGCCCTCCAGAAATCAGGGACCGGTCCGCTGATCAGGAATTCCTTTTCCCCCCTCTTCAGGCTCTTCAGGATGCCGGACGCCTTGTCGAAAACCACAGAGAAACCATCGCCAGAAACGGTAACCAGGTTCCCGGCTTCTTTCACATTTACGACCGGCAGGACAGTTTGGGACAAAGGATCCAAAGCTTTGTAAACAGGGAGTTTAAACTGTTCAGCCGCCGCTTCCCAACCGGCTTCGACAACTCCGGAAGTGGCTTTTTGTTTTGCCCCGACGGTCATGAAATACTCTGTACCGGGCTTCGGATCGACTGAGTATTCCGCTTTAACTTTTATTTCTTCATTGGGTGCCGCCGTGACCGATGGTAACTTGCCTGATGCCACGACCTGTCCGTCACCGGTCACTTCCCAGGAAAAATCAAAATCCGACAGGTTCCGGAAAGCATATTTATTCAGAATGGCAATTTCACCGGCAGCCAGGTTCACCGGCTTGAATTTGATGTATTGATACACTTTTTTGACTTCCAGCAGATGAGGTTTCACCTGCCGGTCGGCATTCACCAGACCGTTACAGCAAAAGTTCCCGTCGGTGTACAGGGAATCGGGACCAAAATCACCGCCATAGGCAAAATATTCCACCCCTTTTTCATTCTTTGTCAATAAACCCTGGTCTACCCAGTCCCAGATGATGCCTCCCTGCAGGGCATCGTATTTTTCAATCAGGGTCCAGTAATCCTGGAGATTGCCTACACTGTTTCCCATCGCATGGGCATATTCGCACTGGATCAACGGCCGTGGTGGATTGGTCTTTGCATAGGTTTCCATCTGTCCCATCCGGGCGTACATCGGGCAGTAAATATCCGTATTGTATTCCAGTCCGGAACGTTCATACTGAACGGGACGGGTCTTGTCCACTTTTTTCAGGTAGTCGTATGTCGCGTAAAAATTCACTCCGTTTCCGGCTTCATTTCCGAGGGACCAGATGACCACCGAAGGCTGGTTCTTGTCCCGTTCAAACATGTTTTCCGTGCGGTACAGATGGGCTGCCTTCCAGGTGGAGTCTTTCGCCAGAGATTTTGCCCCGTAACCCATACCGTGCGATTCAATGTTGGCTTCGTCCACCACGTACAGCCCATAGCGGTTGCACAGGGTATACCAGAGTTCCGGCTGCGGATAATGCGAAGTGCGCACCGTATTGATGTTGTGGGTTTTCATCAGTCTGATGTCGTTGATCATGGTCTCTTTATCGACCACCTTCCAGGTGACCGGGTGGTGCTCGTGCAGGTTGGTTCCCTTGATGTAGACATATTGCCCGTTGATGAGCAGGTGTCCGTTTTTAATCTCGCTGGTGCGGAAACCGACATCCTCCCGGAGGACTTCAATGATCTCCCCATTGCCCGATTTCAGGGTAATGATCAGTTCATAGAGGTTGGGAATTTCGGCCGACCAAAGTTTTACCTGCGGAACCGGCTCATCGAACGACACCATGGTTGCTCCTTTCTGAGCTGTCACATTTTTGGTGAAGCTTTTTACCGTTGTCTGACCGTCATTCAATTGGGCTTCAATGCTCAGTGGAGCCTGAATGTCGGACGGATTGGCAATTTCGACTTTCAAGGCAAAAAGGCCATTTCTGTAATTTTCATCCAATCCTGAAAAAACCCTGAAATCGCGGATGTGTTGCGGATTTCGTGCCTGCAGGTATATGTTGCGGGTGATGCCGCTCATACGCCAGAAATCCTGGTCTTCCAGATACGCGCCGTCGCTCCAGCGGAAAATCTCCATGGAAACGGAATTGGCTCCTTTTTTCAAATACTTCGTGATGTTGAATTCAGCGGGGGTTTTGCTGTCCTCGCTGTACCCGACATATTCGCCGTTGATCCAGAGGTTGAAAACCGAACTTACCGCTCCGGCATGGAGAAAGATTTCTTTCCCTTTCCAGGTGGCCGGGATTTCAAAGGAACGTTTATAGGATCCTACCGGATTGTGGTTGCCTTCGATCACCGGGGGGGTGGGTTTGTGCGGGTAGACCACGTTGACATAGATGGGGTAGTCGTAACCCTGTTTTTCCCAGTTGCCCGGCACTTCGATCTCATCCCATTTGCGCGTATCGTAATCCTCTTTGAAAAACCAGAATGGCCGGGAGGAGGGGTGTTGGGCCAGCTTAAATTTCCACTTTCCGTTCAGGGTCATGAGTAGTGGCGAATCCCACATTTTTTCCGCCCTGGCCTGATCCACGGAAGTATAGGGTATAAAACTTGCCCTGGGGGCTTCCCTGTTGATCTGGCAAACCAACTGGTCCTCCCAGGCTTTGTTGTTGGGTTCCACGTAGGGGATTTTTGAGTAATCCTTATACTTTGCGCAGGATGCCATCATGGCGGTGGCCAGCAAAAGGAAGAAGGAGATGCGGTATTTCATGGTAAGATGGTTTGAAATGTTTAAGGTGTAAAATTAATGGATTTGGTGGAATAGCAAGTTTGGTGGAGTGTAAAAAATCACATTAGGAAAACACTACAAAATTATACAACAAACATTTCCCCTCCTGGTTCAGGAGGGGTACTCAAGAACGTTGAACAGGATTCGATCGTCAGAATGTGAACTGGTTACGGGCTTGAGGGGGGTGGTAGAGGATATTTTTGTAACTTTAACCAAAAAAATGCCCCAAATTCACATCAAACACATTCTCAAATCCTTCAGAAAATCTTTAAGAAATCAGTTCACTGCAGCAGAATCAACTTTGTGGAAGATCCTTAAAAGTAGAAATATCGGTAATTTAAAATTCAGAAGACAGCACTCTGTTGGGAATTATATCCTGGATTTTTATTGTCCGGAAGTAAAACTTGCCATAGAATTGGATGGAGAAATCCATACAAATCCAGCAGTTGTAACTTATGATATCGAAAGAGACGAGTTTTTAAAGAAATTTTCTATTCATGTGTTGAGGTATGAAAATCGTTGGGTATATGAATACCCTGATGAAATTATCAAAGATATTATGGAGTTTAAAGATAAATAGAGGTAGAATGAACCACCCCCCTCAAACCCGTAACATGTTCAATTCCTGACGATCTGGCTTAGCATTCCGGGTTTGAGGACCCCTCCTGAACCAGGAGGGGAAACTGGTTAAACTTCCTGGACTAAAATAACCTCCCAATCTCTTTTTTCACCTCCTCCGGATCGGGATCAACCGGAAAAATCAGGGAAGGTTGCAGGTAGTGCAGTGTTTTCTCCGATTTGAACAGTTCTTCGCCTCCGCCGGTGATGTTGAGCATAATGATTCCATTGGGATCGATCGTCTTATTTTCCACGGTTTTGATCAATGAAGCAGTGGCCACGGCAGCGGCAGGGTGGATGTCAATCCCTTCGGTTTCCAGGAAGAGCCGGGCTGCTTCCCTGGCCTCACCGTTGGTGGCCACCAGCATTTCCCCACCAGAATCGATAAGGGCATCAAACAGCCCTCCTGCGGGGGAATAGGGTGGTTTCCGGTTGGAGAGCACCTTGGCGTCAATGGCTTCCACCTGTAAACGGGCTTCTGCATCATTAAAGGGAAGCAGCGCTCTGGACCGCAGTTTCCAGGCGTCGTATATGGGCTGGAAAGGGGCATTCTGGGAGACCATCAGTTTCATTCGGGTGGTTCCGAACCGACCGTCGCACATCAGCCTAAGGTTGGCTTCCCGGGCGGCAATGGCGCCGGTGCCGCTGCCCACAGCCTGGAAATAGTAATCAGGAATCCGGCCGATGGTGGTTACTGCTGAAAGTACAGTCGTTCCCATTCCGTCGCGTCGCGCTACATTTTTGGCTCCCCCTTCCGCGATGAAACCGAATGCAGAGGCTGCTATCCCGGAAAGATGGATGGCATCGAAATAATCCCCGCCTTTTTGTGAGCAGATCAGTTTCACACAAGGGTCCAAATGGTCCTCAAACCATAGGGCGTCCAGATTGTCCTCCGGAACACAAAGAAGCAAAGGAATTTGGTTATCTGAACACACTTTGGCGAAAGCCCTGGCTGTATTGCCTGCCGAGGCGACTACCAGGATTTTCCGGTTCTCCGGCTGCAGCCGGGCACAGACGGAATAGGCTTCGGTTTCCTTGAAGGAACAGGTGGTCATCAGCGCTCCTTTTTCAGGCCACCAGCCGCTGAAGGTGATCCACAGGTTTTTCAGTCCCAGCTGTGCAGCAAGTTTTTCGCTTTTATAGGTTACGGGGGCCGAAGAGCCTTCCAGGATGCGTAGGATGGGCAGCCAGCCGGCAAATTGGTACAGGCCGGGTAAATCTTCCCTGAGAGTAAGCTGACGGTTTTCGTAAATGGCCCTGATAAGGGTGGGGGAGGTTTCTCCGGGGGCATCCAGTGTCCAGCCGGCGTCGGGAAAAGCCTGGCCGGTTGCTACCGATTGCAGGAAGTATTTAGTTGGTTCAAAAGTCATACGAGTGGTTTTTGAGGGGGATAAAAATAACAAAAAAGAGGCTGTTCCCAAGAACAGCCTCTTTTTATATCGGATATTTGACCAATCAATTGGGTGTCATTGCTTTGTTGTAAGTCAGCTCTGAATCAGGTGTCGGCCAGAAATAGGCCTGGCTTGAAGACGGGATAACTCCAACTTTTCCAAAATCGCCACCATCTTTTCCCGGAATGCTAAGGTTTAACCGCATGAGGTCCATGTTACGGATGCCTTCTCCGAGGAATTCCATATTCCGTTCAAGGAGTATTGCATCATAAAATGCTGCCGGATTTGCAAAGCTGGCCAGGGTGTAGGCACCGGTCGGGAAAGACCGGGTACGAACTGCATTCAGCAGGTCAACAGCAGCCTGGGTAACCGAATTACCCTGTCTGACAATCGCCTCAGCACGGTTCAGAAGCACCTCTGCCCATCTGATCACCGGAGCATAGTCGGCTCTGTTGGCCTGATCAGAAAATTTGGTAATGTATGGTTTTCCACCGACGATACTGGTCATGACTTTCCTTGCATCGGCGGCATTCATGGTTGCATAAACAGAACCGGGTGCAGATACAAGATAGTAGGACTCGCCTGATCCGGAACCGAAATAATGGGCCAGGTGATTTTGTGTTCCTGCATTGTTACCGGTAGTGTGCGGCATAGACAAGATATGCTCCTTTGTATTGTGCGGAGAGGTCCATAGACCCGCATAACTGGTGTTCAGCGTATGTGCCACACCGGAGGTGGCAGTAAATGTACCTCCAGCGGGGACTATCTTGGCCGATTCTGTCACGACCGAAGCCCAGTTCTGCATATGCAGATAAACCCTTGTCTTTAAAGCAATAATAGAATTCTTATGAATCCTTGTGATATTCAGGTGGGTATTCCCATAATCTGATTTGGCCAGTGGTTCTGCATCATTCAGGTCCTTCAGTATTTGTGCATAAATTTCAGCAACAGTACTTTTAGCCAGGTCATTATCAGCAGCCGATTTCATGGCTTTCAGTCGCAGCGGAACCCCACCGTTGCCTCCGCTTCCCATGTTATAAGGTTTGGAATACATTTGCATCAGGTCAAAATAGCATAATGCCCTGATAGTCAAAGCCTCACTTTTGAACTGATTGTATTCTGCCTCTGTAACAAAACCCTTTATTTTTCCATCATCCCACCCGGCTGTAAGACCTTCGAGGAAAACGTTCACTACGTTGATGGTCTGATAAACTGCTCCCCAGAGGTCCTGCACTTCATTCCTGGAGCTGATGACCGTATGGTTCCAGGTGGCATAGCAGGTAACCAGATTAGAGCTGTTAGGAAGGAAATTGTCGCATCTTACGTCATTGTACACCTGGAATCTTCCGCCCAGATGCTGGCCGCTTTTCAGGGAAGTATACATCCCATTCACCTGGGAGACGATCCTGTCTTTGGTGTCAAAAACGGTAAGATCTGAAAGGGATGTGATAGGCGCGGGATTCATCCATTCATCCTTGACGCATCCGGAAATCAACAATATGAACAGTAATATTACTGAACCCTTGAATATATTTTTCATATCTGTTTCTTTTTAAATTAGTTAAAAACTTAAGTTCACACCGAAGGTATAAGTCCGGGCCTGAGGTGCAGAGTTCCTGTCGATACCCGGTGCGAGGTTTGAATCCGTATTTGTCGAAACCTCCGGGTCAGAACCAGAATATTTTGTAAAAACAAAGGCGTTAAAGACCTGTCCGTAAACCCTGATCCTTTCAATATTTGCTTTTCCCGGCAATACATTTTTGAAAGTATATCCGAGGCCGATATTCCTTACCTTCATATGGTCACCTTTCTCCACATTCTCAGAGATTGCGAATGCTGAACCGTTGGAAACATTGTCGTTGATGATGGGCTTGGGAATATTGGTAATGTCTCCGGGTTTTTTCCATGCGGTTTCATATACTTCAACCGAGTTGTTCCACCACCTCTGGTCCCTGGTACCTGCTTTTGACCCACTGTATACATAATACCCGAGAGAGTAAGTTAAGTTTAGTGTAAAATCAAAATTTCCGTAAGTGAGATTGTTATCAAGACCGCCATAAAACTTTGGCAAGGGGGAAGCCCATGCCATACCGTCGACTGCTGTATTCACGGCCGGAGCAATAGCCCCTCCGTCTTTGTAGGTCCAACGGCTGGCTGCCGCTGCTTCATGTGCATACAGGATCTCTTTGCCGGCTTTATTAACATAGATTCTCCTTCCGGTTTGCGGATCCACACCTCGTGTTTCAACAGCCAGAATATTCCCGACAGGCTTTCCTACAACGGTAATGTTGGTTACTTCAAGGCCGGCTGTTGCCGTGCGAATTTCATTCACACCAGGCGCCAGTGCAGTAACCTCATTCTGTAAGTAAGTAAAATTGAATGTAGTTGACCATTTGAATTTATTGGTGGCGAAATTATGGCTGGTCAGTGAAAATTCCACTCCCTTGTTATACATCGAACCTACGTTTGCCGGAATAGAGTTTCCGGGGATACCCTTTGAGGGCGACTGGGGCACGTTTAATATAAGGTTATTGACATCGTTGTAGAAAAAGTCAATGTTACCCTGCAGCCTGTCTTTCAGGAGTCCGAAGCTGAGACCAATATCATACTTGTCACTGGTTTCCCACTTCAGATCAGCATTTCCTGCCTGTGAAAAAGCAAGGGTTGGGATAGCTGCATAAAGGCCTGAACTGTAAAGGAACAGCGAGCTGTAATTTCCGATACCGAACATATTTCCGACCCGTCCGTAGCTGAGTTTGAGCCTCAGGTCAGAAAAGATGTCATCAAGACCTGAATTCGCAACGAAGCTTTCATTCGTAATGTTCCACATCAGAGAGGCGCCACCGAAATCACCCCATTTATTATCTTTTGAAAGACCGCTGTAACCATCACGCCGGAAACTGCCCTCAAGGAAATATTTCTTGTCCCAGTTGAGATTGACCCTGCCAAAATAAGAAGCATAAAAGTTTTCACCATAACCGCCTCCGGGCACTCCAAAAGCCGTCGACCAGGCTCCGGCAAAAGTTTCAAAGAACGGGTCAGAAACCGCCGTTTTGGTAGCATTCCAGCTTGACCCGACGGTTCTCTGTTGTTCAGCTCCGGCCAGAAGGGCGAGGTTTAGTTTTTCAACAAATATCGTGCTGTAGTTGGCCGTGTTGGTCCAGGTCCACCTTTTATCCTTGCCGGTCCAGTTATAGGCATAACCGTTATAGGAAAAACCATCACCTCCAATAGGATGCCAGAAAGTGGTGGTTTCACGCGACAGGTTGTCGAGACCGTAAACCGTTTTTATAAAAAGTCCTTTTACAGGTTCGAGTGTAGCTGAAAGGGTTCCGATTATCCGGTCTGATTCAGTGGTATGCTTATTGGTGTCAAATATTTGTGCGGGGTTATGGTAACCCAGTCCTGCAGGCAGTCCGGTACCCATTCCGCCGATACCTCCTGAAGAAAGGTTCCATGAACCGTCATTCAATTTTGGACCGATGATCGGAGGAAGGACAAAAGCAAGGCGGGCAGCACCTCCAGTGGAAAAATCCGAACCGGTATTGGGTGATTCGGTAAAACCATTTGTGTAGGCAATGTTAGCGGCGATCGTGAGATACTTGTTGACCTTGTGGTCCATATTCATTCTTACATTTTTTCTGGTATAGCTGTTGTTCTGTACCATACCGTCCTGGTCGCTGAAGCCGACAGAAAGAAAGTAAGAGGTGGTGGCAGATGAACCGGAAACCGTCACGGCATGATTCTGCTGCATCCCTTTGTGATAAATGAAATCCGGCCAATTTGTAGCAACAGGTTTGCCATCGGGACCGTTTACTCTTTTCAACGGAGCAGTCTGACCTGCATTGGTATAAGCAAGGTTCTTGTGTTCAAGATATTGCTCCGCATTCATCATCTCAAAAAGCCGGAAAGGTTCAGTCCAGCCTGTATAACCATCATACGTAACCCTGGTTTTTGCACCTGATCCCTTTTTGGTAGTGATGATGATGACACCGTTGGCCGCTCTGGAGCCGTAAAGCGCTGTTGCAGACGCATCTTTCAGAATATCCATCGACTCAATATCAGAAGGATTAATATCAGCCAGTGAATTCTGAATGGCAGTTCCTCCAAGGTTCCCTGTAAACACAGGAACACCGTCAACCACAATAAGTGGATTTGAACTGGACGTAATGGAATTAAATCCCCTGATTCGAATAACGGGAGGATTGTTTAGCACACCGTTGGGCATGGTGATTGAAACACCGGCAGCTTTACCGGCCAATGCCTGGTCAAAACTCTGAACGTTCATTTTTGCAAGAGCCTCGCCATCCACCCTTGATATAGCACCGGCAACTTCACGTTTCTGCTGGATACCATAAGCCACCACGACCACCTCATCGACATCGAAAACATCCGGTTCAAGGGTGATGTTCAGCGTGGACTTGTTTTCCAGGAGCACTTCCAGGGTCCTGTATCCCACAAAGCTGAAAACCAGTGATTTTGTGGTCTGAGGCACCTGTATCGAGTACGTACCATCCATATTGGTGATCGTACCCAGGGTCGTCCCTTTCACAACAATAGATACTCCGGGAATCGATGAATTGTCGTCAGAAGAAACTACCTTACCGGTAATCGTCTTCATCTGCGCAAAAACCGTCATTCCCATGAGCAGAAAGACTGATAACAGAAGTACAACTCTTTTCATAGAAATAGTTTTAAGTTAGAAAAATATTAAAAATCAAATTCTTACAGCATCTGGTATCCAAAAAACTGATTTTTCCCCACTTTGCTTTATATCCCAAACGATTTAAGAAATTTTAACAAAAATAGTATCTGTCCGGAATAAACAAACGATTATTGTTAAACAGGAAAAAATTTTTTCAGATGATGCTGGAAATTATGGTCTGGCAGCATCCAGAACCAGGGAAGATGCCCCTAAAATGCCGCTTTCTTCCGTATCGGAAACTTCAATCGCCAGCTGATTATAAAGCCGGCGGTAGGGGAAATTGTCTTCCAGAAATTCGAGCATGGAGTCGCTGAAATACTTGTAGGCTTTGCTGACTGAGCCGCCGAAAATTATCGCTTCCGGGGCAAGTGCAAATAGGATGTTGGCGACCGCATGTCCAATGTGGAGGCCAAGTGTTTCAAAAGCCTTCAGGGCAACCGGATCACCAATGGAGGCCCTTTTAAACAACAAGTTCCCGTCAATTCCCTTGTCTTTAAAAAACTGCCCGCTGGCATAGGTCTCAATGGTCTGGTCCCGGTAGTAAATACAACCGAATTCCCCTGCGCCGCACAATCTTCCTGAATAGAGGTGGTTATTGATGATGATCCCGGCGCCCAAACCGGTG
>Ga0105102_10000437_pt1 | contig 12393 bp, 21 predicted proteins | sample PPLLaktember2015_FD_87032 | JGI IMG/M metagenome (GOLD analysis project Ga0105102, IMG submission 87032) | Freshwater sediment microbial communities from Prairie Pothole Lake near Jamestown, North Dakota, USA - PPLs Lake P7 Core (6) Depth... | ecosystem: Environmental > Aquatic > Freshwater >...
CTCGATTTCCGCCGCCGCCACCGCCGCCACCGACGCCGCCACCGCCGCCGCCACCTTTTTTAGCCATCGTTATTACTCCGGAGTGTATAAGGGTTTCGCTTTGTTCTCTTGTTGTTGCTTTGATTCTTTCAAGGTATCTAAAAGATTTTTGAAACCTTGAATATCAAAGGGTGTCCCAGACATGACCTCTGGTTTCACCGGCGGAGAACTAAAGTCCATAAGAGCTACTGAAACTAATTATACCAGTGGGTTTAGAAAGCTGAAGGAATTAAGTTGTACAAGTAATTAGCTTGTTGGATCTGAGCTTGCTGTAAGTTTTGAAGACGATTTAATTTTGCAATATCGTATTCAGTGCCATAAGCCATCTTACGACCAAGAAGATCGGTGGCTTGTCCCAGGCGACCGAGTCGTTCAGCCGATTTTGCTTGGATCTTGTAGGGATCAATTGCTGCGGCATACTGCATCTCGAACGGAGTTGCTCCAGGGGCTTCATCAGGATTGATACCGCTATAAATACCCTCGTTGCCAGTCACTGTTCCCATGCCTGCAACAGCGTTTGGCCCCACATCTAAAGATTGTTTAGACCAGCGTCCTGTTTCTGGATCTAATTTATATTGGCCACCTTGACCAAGGAATTTAGAAATCTGATCATCTAATGCACTCTGAGCAAAATTACCAGCAAGGTAAGAGCGCACTTCTTGGGGATCATAGCCAGCGGCAAGTGCTTTGTCTAAGGCACTGCCTGTTAAAGGACCGGCTTTTGTGTAATAACCGGTTGTGTCTTGCGTGAATCCAGCTTTCCTTAACTTACCTTGAACTTGCGATGAAAGTTGTGCAGGTCTATAGGTTCTACCAATTGTTGCTAAATAATCTGTGCCGCCACTCTTTGCGTATGTTGCCCTGCCTTTTGCAAGTTCAGCCGCCGTAATTTTTTTACCTTGGCCAGCTTTACCCTTTTGTTGAATTGCTCGCGTTAGTTGCTTTTTCGGGGCGCCAGAAAGCTGAACGCCTCGCTTGCGTTGCTGTTCAAAAAAAGATTGAAGTGCGCCGGCCATGTTTATTTTCTCTATTAATACTTAGTATAAGAGCGGAAATCAACTGTAATCTACAGTCGAAGGCGGTTTAAACCGATAGGTGCCTGTCTGTGTTCCATTGGGTTGGGAGTAACCAACGCCGTATTGACCGCCAAAGGGAAGATTAGCGGTAAATGCCAAGGGCGTTTTGCGGATGTACTCCGGTGAAGTCAGCATCTTCTGGCCAAGGAACTGGGAGAAGGCCTCTGGACTTGTTTTACCTAAAGCACGAGCTGCTGCTTCCGTCGACTTAATATCTTGCTCGGAAAGATTAATGCCAAGCTGTTGAGCTGCGAACTGTTGGAAAGGACGGTAGCGCTCTACAACACCTTCAGGCGCTGCTCCCATCGCCATGCTGCCCAGGGTGGAAGCCGTCTTAAATGCATCGGGAATACCGTAAGCAAGGCCAAAGTCTGCGTATAGATCTGATGCTTCTATGGGGCTACGTTCACCACGAGAAACTTGGCCGGCCAAGAACTCAGCGTAATCTGGAGCACTTTGCGTAAGATCTTTTTCTGTTCTTTGGATTTGTTTAATAGGGATATTGCCGATTTTAAATAGTTTATTGGTGCCCAAGCCTCCGCCTTTCCCTTTCTTTTCCTTGGTTACGCCGCCACCAAGGTAAGATTGCAGAGGGGACTGAGCTTGAATTCCAAGGGCAGTTTCAATTGCGCCAAGACGATCCGAAATTTCATCATCTCCGGAACGCTTGCTAGATGCATACTCAAAAAAATTGGTGCCTGCCATGTCAACCTCAATATTGTTTTTATTTTAAATCACACAAACAAAGTAGAAGGAGGCATGTAGCCAGGCATCGCATTACGCAAGCGGTTTTCGTAACGCTCAACGGAACGCAGTGCAACTACAGAAGGATTATTAGCTTCAATGTTTGCTCGCTGAACATAATCGCGGGCAGAATTAATACGATTTAAAGCGCCGCCAGCGCCGCCTTCGTAACGAGATGTAAGATAATCAAGGCCAAAGCCGCCGAGTTGGCCAGCGATCTGAGCTTTAGCCCCAATCTTTGCCGCTTGCTCTGTGGCTGCTCTTGCTTCTGCTGCAGCATCAGCTGTCGCCTGTGCTTGTTTTTCTGCTGCACTTTGTCCAAAGATCCCGCCAATGACGGGAGCTAAGACTGCTGCGCCAACTGAAAAGGGATCCACGCCTGAAGCTCCTGTAGGTTGAGAGATAGCTTGTTGATATGCAGCACTTACTCCTGGCGCTGCCGAGGAAATTGGAGAAGATACATTTAAAAAGCTAGTATTTGGAATACTGCTTAAAGATCTACCAAAAGAAAAAGATCCTGCCATGGCTTAATTATATGTCAGTACTAACTAAAGCCCCTGGTGCGAGCAACATTAATTGCTGGCATCGAGCCGTAGGCGGCACGAATTTGATCAGGGATGCCAGCGAGGATTTGCAGACGTGGTGCGTTATAGGTCATTTGTGCCAGGTTGCTGCTGACCTGGTTGATTGTCTGTGGGATACTTGCAATTAAATTGTATTGGAATGCTCGCTTATCGCGTTCAGCTTGAAGTTTGGCAGCACCTGCAGCTTCCTCTGCGCGAAACTCTTTCATAACGTTGAGAAGTTCACCAAAACGATTGGGATCGTTATAAACATCTTCGCGTTTTTTATTGAGCATGATGGCACCGGCAACATCCGGACTCATCTTCTTAAGAATGTCTTGCTCCCATGGATCGTAGGCTCCAGCCTGAGGTGTTGCTGGATTACCCATTCCAGAAGTGGAAGAAAAGTAATCACCAAACAAAGAAGGATCTGCCATGGGTTTATACCTCAGCTAATAGAAATGTTGGGGGCGCCAAGGGCAACCACATATGGGTTGGTGGCCAGGGCTTGACGCATCGTGGCGCCGCGCTCACGTTGTGCACCAAGGGCAAGGTTGGCTTGTGCACCAACCATCATCTGTTGAATGTAAGCGTTATTCTGGGTATTGATCAGTGCTTGTGCACGAGTTAATTGATCGTTTGCAAGCTTCGTGGTGATTGGAAGCATTGCTTTTTGCATATTAATTTCTTGATCGTTCTGGAATTGAGTCAGGTCCTTAAGATTGGACGTGGTCATTCCCATCATGGTTCCGTAATACTCAATTTGACGCTTTTGATTACGGTTGTTAGCGTCTTCCTGAGCAGCGGCTTCATTTAAGTTAATGCGCCCCAAGGGAGTCTCAATGGAACGAGGAGGTTGAGAAACCTCAGTACCCGTCTTACCCGTTGGGGGTTTACCGGTATATGCAGAAACTACAGTCTCGGCTACGTTGCCGCCAAGCATGCCGCCCAGAGCGGAACCTGCAAGGCCACCAATAACGGTACCGACGCCAGGAAGAAGTGCGGTGCCAAGGGCTGCACCAGCAGCACCACCAGCAGTAGAGCCTGCAAGTCCACCAAAGGCTTCAGCGGGGCGCCCTTCCATCAAAGAAGGAATGGCCATCAAAGCACCACCGGCTAAGCCACCGCGAAGACCGGCACGTATCGGTTTATTCCTGATGTATTCACCTGCGCCTGCGGCTTTTTGCTGAACTGCTTCTACTGCAGTACCAGTACCCGTTTTAAGTTGTTGCACAAAATCTTGAAGACCTTGTTGCGCCATAGCGCGACGGCCCTGTGGTTGAGCGGCGCTACCAACCTCCATCACTTCCCCGGATGCGGGGTCACCCATGTAGGTTCTACCAGTGGCCGGATCGGTAAAAATGCGAGCCATCTATTTGATTATTTCTTATATTTTAAATTTTACCAGTAGTCACACCATATTCTGCAGTTGTTGGTAACTGAGGTCGGTTACCAGAAGCAATAACTTCATTCGCAGTATTGCCTGCTGCTACGCCCAGGAGAGAACCAACCGCGCCACCAATTGCACCACGGATTGCACGTTGCTTAGGAGTGCCTCCCCCGGATGCCGCAAGTTTGGCTCCTGCCGTACCAGCAACAAAGCCACCTGCCATGGGAAGGTTGACCGGGAAGCCCAACATGCGAGCTTCCGGATACCCTTGAAGGTTTTCCATGGTTCCTTTGACAACGCCAAGGCCCAACAAACCTTTTTCGTTGTAAAGGAAGTTGAGATAATTGCCGTAACGCTCTGGCGTTAAATCAGGAATTTCTTCTTTAGCAGTTGCATATTTTAAGGGCTCGCCAGTTCGTCCTAAGAAAAAGCGTTCGACAATTTCTTGTACTGGTTGTTGCGTCTCTCTACGGTCATCGGTACCAGGCTCAGAATAACTTTGAGCATATCCTTCTGGCCTAAATGCTTGGCCAACATTAGTAATGTCGTAAGTACCAGCGGCGGCAACAGCGGGTACGGCAATAGCCAAACCTGCCGCAGCACGTCCCGTAGGCGTATCAATTTCTTGAACACCAACCTCGGCTACACGTTGTGCAATAGCAAGGGGATGATTCCAACGCCACCAGTAGGTTCGTGTGCCATCATTACCCACATCAATTAACATGCGAGAGGTATAGGCGCCCAGGAATTGTGCTGGTGTCTCACGCGCTGAGATTCCTTTTGCTTTAATTGCTTGCTTAAACCGTGGGTCTAAAACACTTTCGCCATAGCCGAGTCCCTCGCGAACCATGCGGATCTGAGCGACATCTGCTTTTTTAAAACCACGCTTATATTCCTTTAAAAAACTAAGGGGATTCATTAGACTGCTCCGCCCATTGCAATCATCTCTTCCACGTAACCAGGGGGGAGGTTAGGGAGCATCTTGGTTACTTGCTGACGATATTGATCGAGGAACGTTTGCTCAATACCTTGAGCTTGGAACTGGGTGCCAGGAGCGACAGCTTGAGGAACTTCTAAGTTATTGATGCCTTGACGTTGCATCATTTGCTGCATGATCTGCTGTTCCTGCGAAACCTGCGTTGGAACAGCTTGTGGCTGAGGTAACAAACCTCCAAGTACGGCTTCTGTTGCAGATGGAGAAATTAAAGAGCCGCCGAGGTTTGCTACAGTTTCCAGGCGAGACGGTACAAGCTCTTCTTCCAACTTACCTGGGGCAACTTCAACGCGACGACTTTTGGCGGGACGAAGCTTACGTGCTGCTGCAGTCAACGGGAGAGCGGTGGCAAGGTCACCCAGGCCATAGGCAAGCCCAACTCCAGGACCACCGGCCATCATTCTGAAACCCGCCGATAACGCACTGCCGGCAGCTACATTACCAACCAGGTCTTTATTCTTGGATGCGTACTGAAGCAGGCGCGTAAACGGATTCATATTGTTTACCTATATACTTTTATTTTAATTTGTTTAACTTAGATCGAAGGAGAAGACTGTGGGTTCTCGTTAATAAGGTCAGGGAAAGGAGCAATGGCTGTACTGCCTGAATTTGCAAGCATGGCAAGCAAGTAACCATTGGGATCAATGTTATCTTGTCGCGGGAAAGGATTTTTGGTTTTATCTTCAGGTGGAATGACCGGACTAGAAAGATAGGAGTCGTTCCAGGTTGGATCGAAGTCGGGTTGTTGTTCTGGAAAGTTGGGAGTTGCTGGACGACCGATTGAGAAATCGTAGTCATCTTTCATGCTGAAACGTCCTTGTCCAGGAAACATCTCATAACCTTGAACTGCCTGCCCTTCAGGAAGAAAGTTAAGGTCGTTGAAATTTAACCGTTTATTAGCAATAGCCTTTACAAGATCTTGCGGACCGAACCGTGATGTGACCCAGGGTGTTTCCTGAGACTTTGCAGGTAGATCGTATTGATCTTTGAATGATAGCTTTTTGTCTTGGTTACCACCAAAACCGATGTACTTTTCTGGTGAGGTTTTGGGTTTATCTATTTTCATTTAGCTTTCTTTTTCTTATGTAAGCCTACCAGCGTTTTGCGAAGGTTTGCTTGCTTCACAGTTTTCTCGTCGTACTTATCTGGGTTGGACAGTACGTTCTCCTGAAGCTGAGCTGAACTGATGCCACGTTTTTTAGCTTTAGCAGTGAAGGCACCTTCCTTCATCTCCATCCCTTGGATCCACTTTTTATCTTTTTTATTTTTTGCCATGGTCACACAAGACGTGGTTGAATAACAACTTCTGAAGTTAATGGAGTCGAGCGTCCTCTTTGTAGTTTACTCATGTAATTCTCAAGTTGCTCAGCTGCAAGATCAGCAGGAGATTTAAACTGTCTTGCAGAGTAACCGGTGACACCTTTTAGTCCCAGCTGTTGAGGTGGAATAGGACTTACCGTTTCTTGTACGTCAGTAAAAACTTGTTCAACACCAGGAGGTTGCACCATTTGACGACGAAGTGTAGTGATTTCGTCTGGCAAGACTCCACCCCTAGGATTGCGTGTTGCTTGTTGTTTAGCTGCCCTAAGGACGGCTTGCGACATATTTATAGAAGAAAGTTTTTGTTCAGGTGTAGAAGTAACAGCTGTTTTGAATTCAGGGTAACTACCCTGACGTAAAGTCATCTTGGTTTCTTCCCGTTGCAACGCAGTAGGACGAAGCTCTGGATCGGCAATTGGGAAATTACGTGGCTCAACGCCATAGATTCCAATGCTAGAACCAGTTTGAGATTCTGGATTGTATGCAGAGTAATAACGGCCACCACCAGTCTTTTGTTCTTCTAACTGAACAGAGGGACGACCGCTGCGGAGCTCAAGAGTTTCGGCAATGGGTTCACCACTGACTGGATCCACTTCAAAGAAAGGACGCACTCCTTCTTGACGCGGTATCATTTGGTATTTAGATCCAAGGGATTCCAAAGACTCCATTTGAGAGCGAACAAAATCTCGTTCCACAAGAGCGTCGCCGAGATCAGCATTGATTGCATCAGGATTTAAACTCTGACGCTCAAACATCATCTTGTTAAGCATCCGAGTGTAATACCCACCCTGGTCTGGTTCATCTGCAGCTGCAAACCGAAGTTGCGGTTCTAACTGGTCAATTTCCTCCAGGCGATTTAAAATATCTTGTTTAGCAGCGCCAAGATTAGAAATTTTATTTGTTAACGCAATATCTTTTTCGAACAAGTCGTCAACAAACTCACCTTGCCCTGTAGGTTTGAAGAACATACCAGTTGGAATTTCCTCCTTTTCACGAAGCTCTGTTTGAACACGCGGTACCACGGACAGTGGAGAAGACGGTGTTGCAGACAAACGAGATAAAACGGATGGATCACCAGTGGATGCATACAGCTCCATGGCTTCTGCAATAGCAGGGTCCTGACCCATGGCACGTTCTCGCCGGTAACGGCCTGGAATTGTGACGCCTAATTCTTCAAAACGAGATTGAAGAAACTCTTGGGCTTTTTCTCGTTGACTAACAGCTGCAGCAGGAAGTAAAGGCGTTGCTTGTTGATCGTTAATTGCAGAGGGAGGAATGGTTGCTTCTCCCCAAGGATCTGCAATATTGACTTGTTTTAAAACACGACCTGTTGTTTGATCTTCTCCAGATTCAACCGCATTAATGAACTGATTGCGTGTATTAAAAATTTCTTGATCTTGAACATCAGTTAAGTTTGTTCTGCCTGCAATGTCTTGAAGGAATCCTTGCAGTGTGCCAGGAGTTCTTGCAGTTGGAAGATCAGTGCGCTGACCGGTTAAAGCGGGACGCAGTGACACATACGTTTCAGCAAAACTTTGAGGGCTTCTGCCACGTGCAAAGATCTCCCCTGTATTGGGATCTGTAATTAACGTATCAGCTTGAATTGCATCTGGATCAGCTGCACGAGAAATACGGTCGTAAATGTCGCTTTTGGGGCGATAGACTCGTGGTAATTCTGATTCTGGCTTTTCGGCTACAGCTTTATAAACTTCTTGTCTTGTGGGAGGAGTTTGCGATGGTGCAGGTTCGGTAGCAACACGACGCACTGCCTGTTCCATGTCCGCAAGATTAACTTGGCGTACACCAGCGGTTGCAGATTTGGCCGGACCTTTGGGGATTTGTTGACCACGACGCATCAATGCCCTGGCACCAAACCCCAAACCTGCCAATGCACCCACGGCGGCTGCAGCAGTACCTAAAGCACCGAGAGGATTTGACTCTTGTTGCGTAGCTTTGAGTTGATTGCGGCGGAACTCCAGTACTTCTGGTGCCATCTGTGCCCGTTCTTCGGGATCTTCGGGGATTGGGGCGCCAGTGGCACGGCTATAGGCGTAGAAATCAGCTGGAGAAAGCGCCATAACCTTTAAGACGTATCTTTTAATCTTTTATTGGTTACATTCTAACTTTGGGTAATTAAAAAACGTAAGTATCCTGTAAACTTAGGAATATAAACCGTAAAACCGGTGAGTTAATCTACAAATGAACGAAGAACAGCAGGAAAGGCGCGAAAATATTCGTCAAACAATTGACCAACGCGCCAGTGAACTGCGCGAAGGTGGGATGCACCCGTTTGAAGTCCAGAAAATGAGGGCGGCTGCGGGCCAGGAGCTGGCAAGAGCTGTGCCGGACACGCAAAAATACCAACAAGCCGTTAATTTGGCGACGCAGCACATACAGAAAGGCGCCGTCTAAAACAACACTGTAATATTTGGGTTAATTGCCGGGGTCAGCCCCGGCTTTTTTGTGTCAATTTTTGGGCTAATTAGGGAAATTACATACAAAATGACAATAAACGGTACACGTTTATACCAAAAGGGGCCTATATACCCCTGAAAAGGGTACAAAATTACCTGACGCTTCTCCCAACCCCCAACCGAGAGAGATGCTGGGTAGAAAAAAAGAACACGACGCGTTATTGAGAATGATTCTCATTAATATCGTCGAGATTTTGATACGAATCCGTATCGAACGAGGTCAAATCCTCCAAACTCCTTGCTACAACTAGGGTTTCGCCCTCCGCTCTCTCCCGCGGTCCAAATAGGACAGTGAGAGAGATTGTTCTCAAAGTTTGTTATATAATCCCGACCTAATAGATCGGGATTAAACCAGGATTAATCGGGGGTTGCGCATCCGTAACACGCAGATGTTCACTTCAAATTACCACGGAGTTAAACATGGCTATTCGCCAAGAGGTTTACATGGAGAAGGCCAAGGGTTACAACCCAAGTGGTCGTGGCAACAGCGTTAATCGCTGTGCAATCCAAGCAGCAGAGAAGGCTAAGGCTAAAGGTTGGCAGACCTGGATCATGACGAACCAGTGCGACGTGCTCGACATGGCAACCGTTATTAGCCAAAAGCCGAACACCAACTGGTACTTCGTACTCAGGTTGGAGGAGGACCTGGAGCTGGTATGGAAGGTTAAGGCTGACAGCTGGAAGGATGTCACCAAAGCTTACATGCAGTACCAAAGTGCTTTGGAACCTACTGAGTGCTGCGAATACTGAGTAACAGGCGTGATGCCGGGGGATCGAATCCCCCACTCAGCATTGCCTCCAGCGGAGATAGGCACCGCACCAGCTCAACTCAACGTCATGATCAAAGGTGAAACTGTCTTTGCATCCATCATCGTTACTGCATTTGGACTTGGCATTCTTGTAGGTCCAGTCGCTGGTTACTTCATTGATAAGGCAACTGCCAAGCAATGTCTTAACCATGACTGGCCCAAGGAAGCCAACCAAATCCACCGTGATTGGTGCATTGCCAACGGCTACAAGATCTAGCTGATCCGTACAAGCGGGTGACCAGGTGCAAACCCTGGTCCAGTTATTGCCACCAGCGGAGATGGGCACCGCACACACGGAGAATACCCGTGATCGACCTGACTACTGGTTGGGTACCACATCCTGGTGTACCTGGTGGTTTCCACCTTGTATATATCGATAGCCTTGTTGGCGAGATTTCTATCGTCACTGGACCCAAGGGTTCAGGGCTGATGGCAGCCAACGATCCAGGCTTAGAGACCACGTATGAAGTGTGGTTTCCAGGTATGTGTGATCCAACCGGTTACCTAACACTTGCCGAATTGCAAGGCATTATTAAGTTCATGCGTCAGCGTGAGCAAGAACGCCTTGCTTGGCAAGATGAAGACTGAGTCCGTATAAGCGGCATTGGCAGGTGCAATCCCTGCCTTCAGTATTGCCACCCACTGAGGGTGGCTCACTTTATTCATGTTACGCAAGAAGCTATCGCAAATCTTGGCTGTAGCAGCAGTCAAGGTTGCTCAAGACCAGACTCCTGAGCGTGTCAAAGCTCAGCTCAAAGTGCGTAAGGAAGCATTGATCCATGAGGTCAATGGTTACCGCACTGCTCTGTCCAAATTCATCTCACCTAACTGAAGCGATGCTCATCTATCAACCTAAATGCGACCCCAACTTCCGTATCGCCTGGTACGGAGGGGAGAGCACCCAACTTCACTACGAACGCAAGACTGCTGACGAGTGGACGGGCATTGATGTCCGGACGCTTGGCGGCGGCGTTCCAACAGGAGTGAAGGAACTACTCCATGAGATGCAGGACTATTATGACTACTGCATCACCATGACTTACGACAACCTCTACGACACAATCTTTTGATCATGACTAAGAACTATATGGTTGATGCAACACTTGCACTTGTGATTGGTACTGGTGTGGGCATCGTGCTGTCTGTGTTTGGCCAGAAGGCCCTCAACCAGCATTACAAAGCGACATGCAACTCACGCCCCAATCACAATCTTATTTACACCAAGGGTTTCCTTGGTGATGTGTACTATTGCATTGACACAAAGTACATCAATTGAATTCTGCTCTAAGGGGCTTCGGCCCTTTACTGCAGGGCTCAATGTCCTGCACACCATTCACCAAACGTCTAACTTATGCCAATCACAATTGACCACCGTGACATTCAAGAAGCTCTGAAGAAATTCGACATTGATTCATCTGAGTATTATCTTGAATTCAACAATGACAATGACGTTGTTTTTATGCACTGGGTATCAGACCCAGAGAAAATCAGCAAGTACTTACGCCATTCAGCGGGCTGTTTAGCCATCCAACTGAAAGAGACGTGGGTGTATGAAGAAGATTTCCCCGGTGATTACGGCACATAGCCATTGATCAACTGTCGTTATAGCCTGGAGACTATCTGACATGAAACAGATTTACTCCATGGGTAAGAACAAGTACATCACCCTTGATTCTTACCATGCGTCTCATGAGACTCTACGTAGCAAACTGCTACAAGCAGTCTTTGTCCTCATCATTGCATCCATCACTGGATCAGCAATAGTTGGTGTCAACATCATTCAATTTCCCTCCCAGGAGCAATCCAATGTTCATCGCACTAGTTACTGATCGCACAGGTCGCTACGCCCATGTATGGAGCGAAGCATGTACCTGGACTCAGTTCACCGATCAACTCGAAGACATTGGCTGCGAGGTGATCGAAGACCAGACCGATGACTGGGAAGGCTCCTCCAAGGAGGAGATCGCTGAGGACTGCTTGTTAGTTCATCAGCTTTTGAACGACACTGACTTCATCCCGCACTAACCACTACCCCTGGTGTCGTCACTGCCTAAACCACTACGGCTGGTACTTGCATCCCTGTTCGTACCAGCTATTCTCTACTTGCATCCACTGCACTCAAAGCAACCAGATCCATGGAAGCGCTCAGCCAGCTCGACGTTCACAATCCTGATCACATCAGCGTTATTACTAGGGACGGAAGGATTACGGTCTCGGTAACCAAGGATGGCTCTTCAGTCACCCTTGGTTTTCCTGTCCGTACTTCCCTGGATTCAACCCCCCGTGACCCCCTGGGCCAACAGCCGGCACCAAAGATGATGGCTGTTAAGGAGACCCAGGGAGAACCTAGGTTTCAAGCTCAGACCAAAGCACGGACTTCTCCTATTGGTAACTGCAAGTTAACCAAAGATATGGTCCGTGAAATCAAGCTGATGTTATCTGATCCAGGCACGATCAAGAGCTTTGGCTCAAAGCAACAAGCGTACGAAGCAATCGCACGTAAGTACGACGTTAGCTATCACACCATCTCCAACATCCACAAAGGATTGTCTTGGAGGGGTGTGAAGATCTAACTACCACCGCTAGTACATCCGTACTACGTATACCCTGGGCATTCCTTGTTGAGAACTCTTCTCAATAATGGATATAAGTCCCAGCCCATATGTTTAACTCAACTCATCATGACTGAAGACAACCAACGGTATCACCTCATTATCAACGTTGATGAGAAGTATGCCATCGTCAATGCACTAGCTTTCTATCATGCACATCACATTCAAGGTGCATTGATGGATGAAGACGAGCGTGAACAATACATGCTCGCCTTCCAAGAAGATGGTCCAACCTTTGTTGATTCCTTAGCAACAAAGATTGCCAACATCTTCTGATCCCTGGGCAGCACCGACGTAAGTACGGTGTGTAAGTCCCAGGCTTTAACTCATTGCTTTTTTATCATGAATCAACGCATCAAAGAAGCTTGGATC
>Ga0105102_10000438_pt1 | contig 12370 bp, 16 predicted proteins | sample PPLLaktember2015_FD_87032 | JGI IMG/M metagenome (GOLD analysis project Ga0105102, IMG submission 87032) | Freshwater sediment microbial communities from Prairie Pothole Lake near Jamestown, North Dakota, USA - PPLs Lake P7 Core (6) Depth... | ecosystem: Environmental > Aquatic > Freshwater >...
AGAGAGAGAGAGCAAACCAAGGGGAAAGCAAAGCATGCAAAGCACACTTGACAGCATAGGCGCAGCATCACGGCACGGCACGGCGCAGCTAGGGTGGAACACGGTGGGAACACGGGGGCACACGGTGGCAACCCATCCCCTCCTCCTCCCTCTCCACGGCGCAAACCTACCGCCGGACTACCAGCACCCACTAAACATGCTATGCTGAACCAATGGATGACTCATTCCAGCACGATCCGGCGGACCAAGCCATAGAAGCACCCACTAAACAGAAGGCATGGACCAGGGGATCGAGGGGTAACCGCGCAGCGCAGCGCGATAGGTGGCGAGCCAAGCACCGTGGCCATTGGCTTGCCTATATGCGGCGTTACATGGCCAAGCGCAGGTCTTCGCCTCGCTCATAGGGGGGGGAGGGGGTTGCACCTTCGGCGCTGGTGGATTATTATGATTGGTTAGGAGGGGTTTAAAAACTGCTACAAAAGGGGGCGTGCTATAGTGTGGGATGCACTTGTAGCTCAGTTGGCAGAGCTTTGGTTTTGTAAACCAATGGTCGCTGGTTCGAGTCCAGCCGGGTGCTCCATTTTAAAAATTTGGCACAAAGGGGGTCTTGACATGTAGTGTAGGCTTATGGGATGGGCGGTCTTGAATTTATTTGGGGGCGCGGGAGTGTGTTATACATCCTGCCTACGTTGGGATTGCAGCGTTGGAGCAAGATGGATGGAAGGCCTAATGCGAAGTGGGTTTTGTGGGCGGCGTGGGGGTGGTGGTATTGGGAGGTGGGGAATTGAGACCGAAGTTCAAGAACCTGCAGATTGTCTACACCTTTAACGGGGAGTCAAAGGGGATGGTGACGCATGTTATCTACGGGATGGATGCTATTTCCTATAGGGTGACATGGGGTGATGGAACGTGTGGGGAGTATAGCGGGGATGAATTGACGGAAAGTAAGGTGATTGAATAATTATGGCTAAACCAAGCAAAGGAGTTCTGGCAAAGAGTGTGCAGGACATAGGGATTTCAGATAGACGCTACGTGGAGGCCAAGAAGCCCAAGGAGGCGGTGCTGGCCCTAGAGATGCTTGCAGATGGCAAACCATACCGTGAGGTGGAGGAAGCTACGGGACTGGCTTGGGTGGCCCTTGCAGGGCTTAAGGTGAGGCATTCTGGGGCAATGGAGAAGCGTAGGCAGCAATTGGCCAATGATGGATTTTTGCAAGTGGAGAAGCTACGCGCCATCAGTGAACGGAAGATGGATCAGTTGATGGAGGACGAGGATTCTCTAAAGAAGATGAACATCAAGGACTTAATCTTGAGTCAGGCTATTATGCAGGACAAGGCGTTCGCGGCTATTGGGGAGGGCAGCAAGGTGACGGTGGAGCATAAGGGCGGACAGCCTAGTATTGCTGACGCTATGAAGGTGATAGCTGAAGCTAGGGCGGCGTTGCAGAAGGAAGCTATTAGTGTGGACGTTACGGAAGTATGAAGTGGCGTATCCATCCAGTGTTGAAGCCACCTACAGAGGCGGAGATGGCCCGCATGGAGCCGGAGACATTGGTGAACGTATGGAATGTCTACCATCAGGCCATTGAGAACGCGGAACGCGACCCCTATCGCTATGGCTTCCGCTTGCCGCATTGGGACTATGCCGACAGGGCTTTGGATAAGTTTAGGACGGCATTGCTATTTGGCGCGAATCGTTCAGGGAAAACGGCCTACTGTGCTAAACGTGTCGTGGATGCGGCAATTGAAAACCCAGACAGCATCATCTATTGCTTCTCCCAGAATAAGGAAATTAGCGTATTGGTGCAGCAGAGTGCCATCTATCAAGCACTTCCAGAGGAATACAAGAGTAAGCACCTCACCAGCGTAGAGAGCATCAACTACAGCTTTAAGAACGGGTTCACAGATAACAACCTTGTCTTACCCAACCGCAGCCGCATTGTGTTCAAGTTCTATACGCAATGGTTGCAGGATGATACGATTCTGGAAGGCATGGAGCTTGGTAGCCCAAATCCCGTAGCTCCAAACGTGGGGGCATGGTTGGATGAATACCTATTGGGAATGGATTTGATTGACCGACTCTATCTTCGGTTGGCTACAAGAGATGCAAAGCTGCTCATATCCTTCACCCCAAAGGACGGTGAGACGGAAACGGTGAAGAACTTCCGCGAGAAGGCTAAGACATTGGAATACAGAGAAGTTACAGAAGGATTGCAAAAGCAACATAGGGTTCCCTACCTACAAGAGAACGTAATGTTGAATACGGGGATTGTTTACTTTCACAGCATAGATAACCCTTGGAGTGGGTATAAGACGCTGCTGGAGCAATGTATTGCAAAGAACGATGACCAATACACCCTGACGGCTCTGTATGGCGTGCCTACTAAGACGGTGGGTAGCCAGTTCCCGCTATTCTCCAAGGAGGTGAATGTAATATCGCACGATAAGATTCCACGCGAGAACGTCACCCGCTACATGATTTTAGACCCCGCTGGACGCAAAAACTGGTTCATGTGCTGGATATCCGTAGATCAGACTGAAACGTATTACGTCTATCGGGAGTGGCCGGATGTGGCGGTAGGTGATTGGGCCAAGTGGCATGGCGGAAAGATAATTAGTGGCGAGGGTGCGCGTGGGCTTGGCTACGGAATTAAGGACTATGTGGACTTGATATTGCGCCACGAGGCCAGCGACAAGGAAGGCGAGAAGGGGGAAGAAATCTTTGAACGGCTGATTGACCCGCGCTTGGGTGCGGCGAAGTATCAGAGCCAGAATGGAGCTAGCAGCATTATTGAAGACTTAGCTGATGCGGGGCTTTCCTTTCTGCCAGCCCCCGGCTTGGACATTGAGGACGGTTTACAGGCATTGCAAACAAAGATGTCATATATACCAAGCAAGCCCATAGATGGTCTTAATAGGCCACACTTCTATGTATCTGATAGGTGCGAAAATATAATATCTGCACTACAGGAATACACTGGTTCTGGTGGGTCTGAGGAGGCTTGGAAGGATCCAATTGACGTTATACGATACGCCGCAATATCTCGCATTTGTTACATAGATGAAAGCTCTCTGGTATCTGTTAAAAATCGAAAGGGTGGTTACTAATGAAAATTAAAATTACTGACTTAGCCGAGGAACTCGGCGTTAATGTAAACGAGCTGCTTGAGGTTAAAGCAAGCAAGCTGACCGAGGACGATTGGACTGGTCGCGGTAAGAACACTTGGTTTACCGAGGATGCCGTGACTAAGATTCGCCTAGCTATGGACATCCCAGAGCTTTCGCCAGATGTCCTTTACGCGACGGTCGTTCACGTTGCCCCTAATGACCGCTGGGTTTACGCCAAGATTCAAGGCGTTGATGGCAAGTGTCCTGTGCTTATTCCTCGGAAACTTCGTGGTAAGCTAAAGGATAAGAAGTTTCCAGTTCATGCCATCACGGACAATAAAGGCACAACTTACCGCCATGCCGCGCTTACAGGATATAACCTGTGACCCAGAGTGGCTGTCGCAGCAGACTGACCGTTTGCTCGGCTTTGAGGTGCTTTACAAGGGATTGACTGGCTACGCTAACAACATCCAGCCCTCCGCCATTTGCGAAAAGATTGGCGTTCACCCGACATTCACGCGCGGGGCGGTTCTGTCTTTCGTAACCAAGTTTAGCCAATTCAATTACATCCCTAATGAGTAACACGAGCGAGGAGAAGTCTCTTACATTTGCCGCCAAGGAGCCGAACGTAACGGTTCTTCAGAAAGCATACGACGACACGCTGGCGGACCTAGAGCCTTATTTCCAGCAATGCCGCCAGAATTACGATGACCGTAATAACATTTGGCCGGGGAAAACCCGTGACCTTCGTAAGCACGGTTCTGACGCTTTCCCGTGGGATGGCGCGTCTGACTCCGAGGCTCATGTTATTGACGAGCGGATTAACAGTTACGTCGCCTTGCTGATGTCCTCGATGATGCGTGCGAACATTCGTGCGTATCCCGTGGAGTTCGGGGACATGGCGCGTGCTCGTGTTGTCTCCTCATTCCTGAAGTGGATGGTCAGCAGCTACATTCCTCGCTTTAAGAAAGAGATGGAGTCTGCTGCAAATCATTTGCTTGAGCGCGGTATTGCTGTGACTTACGTTGGATGGCAGCGCGAAGACCGCACTTACCTCCAGCGTCTTGACCTTCAGCAGCTTGCTCAGGTTGACCCGCAGCTTGCTCAGGCCGTAGTTGACGGCTCGGCTGACGACCAGATTATCGCTATGCTTCGCTCGGTGTATCCCTCGGTTACGGATGCTCGTGCTAAGAAAGCCCTGAAGGACTTGCGGAAAAAAGGCATCGCTGAGATTCCTGTTAGCCGCCGCCAAGTGGATTGCCCCTTGGTTCAGTCGCTTACACCCGATGGCGACTTTTTCTTTCCGTCTTACGCCACCGACCCGCAGCGTGCGCCTTATTGTTTCTGGCGCACTTACTTTACGGCTCAGGAGCTAAAGAACAAAGTTTCCACCGAAGGCTGGGATGCCGATTGGGTGGATTACGTTATCGAGCATTACCGGGGCGTGAACATTGACACGATTGGTCAGGAGAACAACACCCGGAAGTCTGTCCTTTGGGACGACATGGTTTACGAGGCGGACGAACTGATTGAGATTGTTTACGGCTATCAGCGTCTCGTGGACCCGATTGACAATTCCGAGGGCATTTACTGCACGGTGTTTCATCGGGAGCTTTCATCTAAGATTAGTGAGATTAAGCCTTACGGCAAGTTCGAGCTTATGAACGGTTACGAGGATTATCCCGTAATTGTAACTCGTCTTAGCGAAGCCTCTAAGCGTCTGTATGACGTTCAGAGCATGGCCGACATTTTGCGCGGTATTCAGTGGCAGGTGAAGATTGAGCGCGATAGCCGCACTGACCGTAACTCGATGGCTACGATGCCGCCGATTATGCACCCGGTTGGTAACGCTCCGAGCGATTGGGGGCCGGGGCGATTTGTTCCGTATCGCCGTGGTGGTGAGTTCCAATTCGGTCCTACGCCGCAGTATAACCCCGGCTCCGTGGAAATGGAGCGCACGCTTATTGACGTTGCTGACCGTCTCGTTGGCCTTAGCGCGAATGACCCGGCTTCCGCTACGAAGCGTCAGTTCATCCTCGATAAGTTCTTGTTGCACATTCAGGACGTTATCAAGATGGCGTTTAAGTGCTACCAGCGGTTTGGTCCTGACCAAGTGTTCTTTCGTGTTACCGGCGTCTTTGACCCGATGCGCTTTGACAAGGGGAACCCTGACGAGAATTACGATATCGTTATCGGTTATGATGTCCTTAACTCCGACCCCGAAACGCAGGCGACAAAGCTGAACCAGCTTGTCAGCCTCATTCAACTGGACCGTAATGGACGTATTAACCCCGACGCTCTCATTGACATTGCGGCTAACGCTATCGACCCGATTGCTGCTGACGCGATGCTGCAACCTGTTGAGCAAGGCCAACAGCAAATTGTTAAGTTCGTTACGGATGACCTTACTAAGATTTTTGCTGGCATCGAAATGCCTGCTCGACCGAACGGTGCTCAGATTGCGCTTCAGGTTATTCAGCAGTATGCTGCACAACCAGACGTTGCACAGCGTTTGCAGCAAGACGAAGTGTTCGCGGCGCGACTCCAGAAGTATGCGGCGCAATACACCTTCCAGATGCAGCAAGCGCAGAACGCTCAGATTGGTCGCGTTGGGACTCAGCCTGCTGCTATGGGCGGCATTCAAACTCAGGGCATGGGAGCTTAATATGGCCAAGATCGGTAACTATGACCAGACGGTTGCTCGCTCAAGCGCGGAGGAAAAACAGTTCTCTGAAGACCTTTACAATCAGATTGCCAAACACGAAGGCGTTAAGCAGTATGTTTACCTCGACACTGAGGATAAGCCTACTATTGGTGTCGGCTTTAATTTGACGCAGCCCCATAACCAGCGCATCATTAAGCAAATGGGGTATAACCCGCAAGACTTGATTAGCGGCAAGGTTCGCCTGACGGAATCAGAAATTAAGCGTCTTTACAATGAGTCTGTCACTCAGGCGTTTAATGACGCTCGCAAGTGGCTGCCTAACTTTGACGAGCAGCCAGCAGACGTAAGGAAGGCTTTGATTGATATGTCTTTCAATCTCGGTTTTACCAAGCTAAACAAGTTCGAGAAGGCCCAAGCTGCCTTGATGCAAAAGAATTACAAGACTGCTGCGGCTGAGATGCTTGACAGCAAGTGGGCCAAGCAGGTAAAGGGACGAGCACAGACCCTTGCCTCAATGGTTCGCAAACACTCTAAGTAATGTCACTCGAAAAATCCCTCGACCACCTCTCTCACATCACTCAGTTCGCTGACTTCCTTGAGTCAATTAAGGATGAGCGTGAGTCTTGTATCGCGGCTTTGTTTAATGCAGAGCCTCATAAGATGCAGCAAATTTCGGGACAGATTCTTGCTTACGACCAAATCCTAAAGATGACTAACTCAGAGGAGATTCTCTTTAGGCATAATGGCCGCTCGCTTTAAGCGGCGGTTAAGAAAGAGAATAAGTAAACTGAAAATAAAAGAAACCCCTTAAAAGAAAGGGGGAGTGTGAGGGGGATTTTGAAATCTTGTCAAGCCTAAAATTGCTTGGCTTTCAAAATAGCAATTACATGAGCCGGCGGATTAGCGCGGGAGTAAGTAAAGATTTCGTGTTCCTCAATTACTAGCTCTCCAAAGGGGTGCATTTTGGCGTGTGCCGCGTTGCCCCTGACCTTAACTCGGCGCATTGTTTGCGCGGCCTTCCAGTGCTCTGGAGCTATCCAGTCATAGGAGGTAGGCTTGCGTGGTTTGGGATTCATTGAATTTCAAGACTTTGCACATAATAGCAAATAAATGTCAAGCAGCAAAAAGGCGTGTTACAATGACCTTATCGCAAATCGCTCAGGCGTTTAAAGAGAGCGTTGATAACTATGTCTAATGAAGTTCTAACACCTAACGCTGCGGGTGAAAAAAGTGCAGTGGAAAGTTCAGACAACCTTGCGTTCGGGATGTATGCACTCCGACGCCGAGGTGGTAAGACGCAACCCGCCGGGGAGCCTAAAATCTCAACGGAGGTAATTAACGTCAAACCAGCAGAACCGCAACCGAAGGCGGAGCAGGAGGATAACCAGGTTGAGGTAACTCAGTCTGAGTCTCAGAACGACACCCAAGCGGAGACCGTTACTGAGAACGAACCTGTAAGCCAAAAGGAAGCAGATGTTCTTTCTAAGAAGGAAATCGACCTAGAATCCATGTCAGAGGCAGAACTGCGGGAGCTTGCCGACAAGCTCGGTAGCCGCGCAGTAGCTCGATTCGGTGAACTTACCGCAAAACGTAAGCAAGCCGAGGAACAGATTAATGCCCTGAAGCAAGAACTAGCGAATCGGGAATCGCAAAAGAATCCCTTGGAGACTAAGCGGATTGAAAACAATCCGTTTGCCGACATCGACAGCGTTGAGAAATTGCAGGGTAAAGCCCGCGAAATCGACGAGGCTATCGAGTGGGCCGAAGACGTTCTCTGGACTAACGAGCATCTGGCAGCAGATGACATCGTTGCGACAGTGGACGGCAAAGAGATTACCAAGGCTCAGGTGCGTAAAGTTATGCGAGATGCTCAGAAAGCACGCAAAGACTTTCTCCCGGCGCAGCTCTCTGAACTCCAAGCCCGTCAACAACGTGCCTCCGCCAAGCAACAGCTTAGTGAGGCCATTCGGACGGAACTGGATTGGATGCAAGGCGAAGATAACGATACCCGCAAGCAGTTCGAGATTCTGCGCGAAAGCCCGCTTTTGAAGCAGGCTATCAAAGCAGTCCCGGACCTTGAGCCTTACATGGAATACATGGTGGCTCACGCGGCTAATTCGATTTATGGGCGCAAGCCCGTGAGCGAACCCCGGCCTAGTGCGCGGATTAACCCTCCTTCGATTCAGGTAAGTTCTTCTGCTCAAAGTGAGCAGCCAGAACCCCGAGCGGCTAAGGCCGTGAAAGACATTCAGCAACGGTTCTCTACGTCAGGTGCTACGCAGGACTTCATCGCTCTCCGCGCCCTTCAACACTCTAAACGTAAATAACTCTTAACTACCGCCTAACATGGCTTTTACTAACACTTACGACACAACCAATCCGGGTTCGGCTGTCTCCAATCGTGAAGACCTGACCGACATCCTGACCATCCTCGCCCCCGAGGAAACCCCCGTGCTTTCGTCCGCTCCTAAGAGCAAGGCGACAGCGACATTCGTTGAATGGACCGTTGACTCCCTCGCTTCCCCGGTGACATCCGGCGTGGCCGAAGGTGCTGACGTTACATCGTTCACCGACAAATTTAGTGGCCGCGCTCGTCTCGGCAACTACGTCCAGAAGTTCCGCCGTGACTTCATGGTGTCTGACCTCCAGAACGCCGTTGAGTCCGTTGGTCCTGCGAAGATTGCTCAGGCCGAGGCCAAGGCCGTCCGCGAAATCAAGCGCGACGTCGAGGCTACCCTGTGCTCCGCGAATGACCGCTCGGCTGAAGACGGTGCTGGCACCGTTTATGGCCTCCGTGCTCTGGGCGACTGGATTGACTCGGGTGGCCCGAGCGACGTTCCGGCTGCTTTCCGCACTCCTACTGGCTCGATTCATTCGAGCGGTGCGCTGACTGAGAGCGGTTTCAATGACCTGATTACGTCGATTTATCGCGTCACAGGCACAACGAACAACCTGACGCTCGTGGCCGACACAGCCCTGCGTCGCGTTATCGCTGACTATGCTCGCACATCGGGCAGCACAAACACGGTTTACCGCCAGATTACCCAGGCGGCTGATTCCAAGACCATCAAGCTCTCGGTCGAGATGTATGAGTCCGACCACGGCATGGTGAGCATTGTGAACATGAACCCAGACTGCGCTCCTGACACCACAAACAAGGACACTGGCTACCTCCTCAACCCGGATTACTACGGCGTTGCGGAGCTTATCGGCCTTGGCTCGACCCGTCTGCCGAACCTCGGCGGTGGTGAGCGTGGTTATGTGGACACAACCCTTACGCTGTTGGTCAACCATCCCGGTGCCCACGGCAAGATCACAGCCCTCAGCTAATAAATCAAATGCCCCAACTCACAGTTAATGAGTCCGCAGGCACGCTTATCAACTATGTTGCTAAGCTGTCCTTCACGGATCTTCAGGCCATTGGCAACGGTGGCCAGAAGGCCCTGTTCAAGCTCCCGGCTGGTTCCGGTGTTCTGTCCTGCGTAGTCTGGGAGAAGACAGCCATTGTTGGCTCGACTTCTCTCGTGATCGACGTTGGCACAACGCTGGCCGACCCAGACGAGTTTATCGATGCCCTTGACGTTGACGCCATGAGCGCACCCGTTGCCAACACTGGCGATGCGTTTGTTCAGGCTGACGGCACAACGACCATCAAGGGTGGCGTTCTGCCGGTCAAGATGGTTGCTACTGCCACCCCGGTTTACATCGAAGTGAACGATGCCGCCATTGCGTCGATTACTGCTGGTGAGATTGTTATCGCGCTTCAAGTGGTGAACTTCTCGCAGTTCTAACCTACTAGACTAGCGTGTTATAATGGGGCTATCCTTCGGGGTAGCCCTTTTTTTATGCAACTGATCACAGACTTCCCGAAATACAGCGATGGAGAAATCCATGATGCGCTGATGCGCGAGCTGAAAACGGGGCTGCAACTAAAGAAAGAGATGGAGCGTGCTAACGAAATCAAAGCCGCTCACCAAGCTAAAGAGCTGGTTAATCAACGAGAAGTCCCCGGCTTAGGTCGGTGTATCGGGGTTTTCCCCGAGTGGGAATTTTTCCGTATACAGCAGAAATACGGAGCTAAAGAGGTTCACTCTAAGGAGTTTATGAAATACTTCCAGAAGAAGTTTCCTCACCTTTCCCCTAACAAACTGTGACTAACCGAACATACAGCGACCTTTATTCACTAATTAGCTCGCTTTCGGGCGTGAGTGACTTCACGACCCAAGAGCAAGCGAACATCCTGAACTTTGTTAATCGTCGCATTTATCAGGCGTATCGGCAAAGCCAGACTTGGCCGCGATACATCGTAGGTGCTCAGGCGCGGCCTATGGTCGATTCGGTTATCCCTGTTACCTTTACGCCAACTACTTACAATGTCGCCTCGGCGTCCCGTAGCGGGACAACCGTGACGTTCGTTTGCACGGCTGGCGTGAACTTTGTGGCCGGTATGTATGTTACGGTAGCGGCTCTTAGCGGCACCGTGAACGCTAACGGTAACTTCCAAGTTGTCAGCGTGGACACAACCACGACGACCAACGACACCTTTACTTACCAGCTGACTTCTGGGACAGGCACCGAAACTTACACCGGCTCGGCTACTGTTATCGCGGACGCGGTTCCTGAGATTGATAGCTTTAACCGCATCTGGAGCAGCAACCCCCTGAATATTAACTCGGCCATCGAATACGAGTTCTGGGTGGATTCTGACGGTGCTCATGTGGTGAACAATTACAGCAACCTAGGCGGATTCTGGGTTGGCTTTATCAAGGAATGGGGCGGCCCTTATACGTCCGCCGCTACGGACATTCCCGGCGAGTTTTTTGAATACGCTGCTCATGCTGCTTACGCCGACTTTCTTCGGATGGACGGTCAGATTGACAAAGGCATCGCTGAGGAAAACGTGGCGCAGCAATACCTTTTGGTAGAATTAGACAAAGCGGAATCGCAACGCAATAACAATACGCTTTACCGCCGAATCTCAACATACGTCTCCCGCCAGTCTCGTTAATCTTATGGCTAACACATTCACAGTTAATTTATATCCAGTTCCAACGCCAGGTGGTATTGATGAGCGTTTAACTGTGTCCACAGACCCAGTATCATTCTCTTCAACGTGGTATGGCGAAGAAACTAAGTTTGTGTTCGTTAATTTCCAAGATGCGGACGCTATGGTTACTTTCGACGCATCGACCCCTTCAGCTTCGAATGGCTTCCTCTATGAAGCAGGATGGAAGGGATACTGGTCTGCACGACAAGCTGATAGTGCAATTATGATTCGCGCTGGCGACACCGACGCTGCGGTGCAGGCTTCACCCTTTACAGTTTAATCTCATGCCTAACGCACGCATTGTTAATACGCCGTCGCAGGCGATTTCGCAGAACAACACGACTCATAAGCAGAACACGATTAGCTCGTCTGCCGAGGCTATCGTGAACTGGAGCTTGAACGCTGGCACTACGCACGTTCTGGTGCAAGTTACTGGCGATACAATTCGCGTGACTTTCGATAGCGCGACTGACCCGACCGCTTCGCTTGGCTTCCGTATGCCTGCTAATAGCTCGGCTTACTGGACGCGGGAGATGGCTTCTAAGGCCAAGGCTATCCGAGAAGGTTCTGGCGATGCCGTGGTTGAAATGCAAGAACTGAACTACCTCTAAGATGGACGTTTTCAAAACTCTGATTCTCGACACGCCGGTAGTAGAAGGCGCGACTGGCACAGTCACTAGCGTTGACCTGACCGCTGGCACAGGCATCAGCGTTAGTGGCGGTCCTATCACAACCTCGGGTAGCATTACCGTAACGAATACGTCGCCTGACCAGACGGTTAGTATTGCGGCAGGAACCGGCATTTCTGTGACGGGAAGTTATCCTAGTTTTACCGTCACGAACTCCTCGCCTTCCTTGGGTGGCGATGTCGTCGGCCCTGCGTCTGCTACCGATAATGCCGTTGTTCGCTTTGATAGCACGACGGGTAAGCTGATTCAGAACTCGGGTGTTAGCATCAGCGATGCAAATCTGCTCACGACTACCGCGCTAACGGTCAACGACAACACGACGCTTGGCAGCAGCAACACGGACACGGTGAATTTCAACGCTCGGGTAGCGTCTGACATCAACCCAGCAACTGACAACACCTACGACCTTGGCGTAACAGGGCATGAGTGGCGTAATCTAAACATCGACGGGACCGCAAACATTGATTCGCTCGTGGCAGACACTGCGGACATCAACGGCGGGACGATTGACGCGACGGCCATCGGTGGCAGCACGGCGGCGGCAGGCACATTTACCACTTTGGCCGATGCGATTGGCGACGTGCGCCTTATCCCGCAGAACTCGCAGAGCGCGGCCTACACCCTCGTCCTAACCGACTCGGGCAAGCACATTCTTCACCCAAGTGCGGACACGACTGCTCGCACGTTCACCATTCCGGCCAACGGCTCGGTTGCCTACCCAATTGGAACCGCCATCACGTTCGTAAATCAGGCGAGCGCGGGCGTTATGACCATCGATATCACGACCGACACAATGCGTCTCGCAGGCGCGGGCACGACTGGATCGCGCACGCTTGCTGCAAACGGCATTGCTACTTGCCTA
>Ga0105102_10000440_pt1 | contig 12304 bp, 6 predicted proteins | sample PPLLaktember2015_FD_87032 | JGI IMG/M metagenome (GOLD analysis project Ga0105102, IMG submission 87032) | Freshwater sediment microbial communities from Prairie Pothole Lake near Jamestown, North Dakota, USA - PPLs Lake P7 Core (6) Depth... | ecosystem: Environmental > Aquatic > Freshwater >...
AATATATTTGTTGGATAAAATATTAATAATTAATACTTTAATACATTTGCTTATGAAATCAAAATCTCTACTTCTTACGTTTTGGCTTGTTCTCATTTTTGCTGTTGGCCTGGTAGCCCAACCGCTCAACTGGAAAGAATCTTTGTATGATCAGGCCAAAATATCCACGATTGTTAAGGAATCCACCCTTAAATCGGAAGGTAATTACTCAGTGAAATATACTTTTACTGATCCGGGCACCCCATATCTGCTGTGTGATACCTTTTTGGTCACTCCCGGCGCTACCTATGATTTTGCCATCGATTACCTCGACAACGATCCCAATGGTCTGATCAGTGCGAGGCTCTGGTTCCATGCCTCTCCGACCACCGCTTACCTGGAAAGGAAAACAACAGCAAACACCGTGGATTCCCCCAACTGGCAGACCCTTACCCTGACCGGAACTGTTCCGGCTACCGCTACCATTGCAGTAGTGGCCATTCGCATGAATGTTTCCAATCCCTCCACTTTTACTTCTGCCCTGTTCTATGCGGACAACGTGAAATATAAGGAAAACAGCGGAGCCAACAAGATCAGGAATCCTGGTTTTGAGAACTGGTTTATTCCTGTGGGATCGACATTGAAGAACTGGACGGAATCTCTTTATACTCCGACCAAAACTTCTGTGATTACTCCTGAGCAAACCAAGGTAAAAGATGGTGCCACATCTGTTAAATATACTTTTACCGACCCCGGAACTCCTTATCTGTTGTGCGATACCTTCAATGTCACAGCCGGTCAGGCTTACAATTTCGCCATTGATTACCTTGACAACGATCCTAACGGGGTGATCAGCGCCAGGCTCTGGTTCCATGCCAGCCCCAAAACGGCTTACCTGGAAAGGAAAACAACTGCCAATACCGTTGATTCACCCGACTGGCAAACGCTGAGTCTTACCGGGACCGTTCCTGCAACAGCAACCATTGGAGTAATTGCCTTAAGGATGAATCCTGCCAATGCCTCCACCTTTACAACAGCCACCTATTATGCCGACAATGCAAAATATACGGAAGGTACCAGTACCACTAACCTGATAAAAAATGGCAGTTTTGAAGAATGGAAGGAACCTGTTCCGACCGATTTTCTGACCTTTACCTTTGCAGGACTTAATCCTGTAGTTGGCGGAGTAATCAACAAAACGGCCAAAACAGTCGCTTTGGAAGTTCCGTTTGTCACCAACCTCAGCGCTTTGGTTGCCACTTATACGGTTTCTGAGGGTGTGACGGTGAAAGTCGGCGCAACAGATCAGGTGAGTGGCACCACTCCCAATAATTTCACCAATCCGGTAAAATACACCCTGACCAAGGGAACCGCTACTCAGGACTGGACCGTTACTGTTACCAAAACGGCTGCTTCTGTAGCAAAGGATATTCTTACCTTCAAATTCGAAGGACTGACTCCCCCGGTGACCGGTGTGATTGATGGTACAGCAAAAACGGTCAGCCTGGAGGTTCCCAATGGCACCAATGTTACTGCGCTGGTTCCCACGGCAACCATCTCTGCGCTTGCCACCTTGTCCCCGATGTCTGGTGTTGCCCAGAATTTTACCTCCCCGGTAAACTACTCAGTAACCGCACAGGATGGCTCCACACAGGTTTATAAGGTTACGGTAACTTTTGGTGTTGCAGGACAAACCACCCTGTTTTTCGAGGACTTTGACAAGCTCACCAAACTTCCTGCGGGGTGGATCGTCATCAACAACGACAAGTACACCCAGGCTTCCGGAGAAGAAAGATGGCAGGACAGCGCCTGGGTTGTTGGGGTTTCCAGCCGTACAGAGCTCAGAAATACAAAGATAGCCATGTCTTCTTCCTTCACCTCTAACATGCCCCTTACGGGAAGGGCCGACGACTGGATGATCCTGCCGGCGGTACAACTGGGAGGAAATTCCACATTAAGCTGGAATGCCCTGTCCACCACTTCTTCCGGAAACTACCCCGATGATTATGTGGTTTACATTGCCCCTTTTACCCAGGGAGTGACACCTACGGTTGCCTATTTCGAGGAGAATGCCAATGAACTGATGAAAATCGCACCGGAAAACTGGTCGGCAACGGTTTCCAATCCCGGAGCCGGACTGGCCTCCAGGTCAATCAATCTGAAAAACAAGAAAACTCCGGATGCCCCAAATGGCTGGTTCGACAAGAAAGTCTGGATCGCCTTTGTTAACATCACCGACCAGTATACCAATCCGAAGACCGGTATCCCAAATCCCAGTGCGGGTGGTTCCAACCTGGCCATTGACAACATCAAAATTGTGAACGATGCCAACACAGCTATCCGTGAATTTCCTTCCTTAATCACCAGGATTTTCCCAAATCCTGCCAGGGATAAGGTGTATGTGGAGATGAACATCAACGGAAGAGAAGATTGCGTGCTCAGCGTCACTGACCTGACGGGCAGGGAAATCATCTCTATCAAGGAGGACAACATTTCAGGGCTCTACCGTAAACAGATCGATGTTTCCGGGTTGCGGGAAGGGATCTATTTTGTCAGGGCAAGAGTGAACGGGAATTCAGAAGTTGTAAAACTGCTGATTCAGAATTAATCAACATCAATACTATTTTGAGAAAAGAGGATGTTCATGGCCATGAACAGCCTCTTTTCCTTTGTCATTTATGAAGAAAACGACTGTTATTCTGATATTGCTGGGCTTCATGTTTACGGCTAAGGAGCTTTTCTCCCAGGGATCTGTGATGATTGCAGGCGGGGGAGGGGAAGCAGCCGGAGGATGGAGTGATGCCCCATACCGCTGGGTGGTAGACCATACCGTCAATAAGCGGATTGCTGTTCTGACCTATGATACCGGAGCCAGCAACTGGATACCCGATTATTTCAGATCGCTCGGGGCGAAGTATGCCCGGAACTTTATAATCAGCAGCCGTTCGGCAGCTGATGCACAGGCGGTGTATGATTCACTGGTTACCTATGATGGCGTATTTATCAAAGGAGGTGACCAGGCAAAGTATTATGAATATTATAAAGGAACAAAAACTTTAGCTGCTCTGCAAAAAATCTTTGACAATGGCGGGGTGATTTCCGGCACTTCAGCGGGGGCAGCCATCATTTCTCCTGTGGCATATACTGCGGAAGTCGCCTCTGTTGATGCAGCCACTGCACTGATGTATGCTTACAGCTCTCAGATAACGCTGTCGGGCGATTTTCTCCGGACATGGCCTGAACGATACATCTACGACACCCATTTCATAGAAAGAGGTCGTTTCGGCAGATTGCCTTCCTTTATGGCCAGCTGGTACAAACTGAAAAACGAACCAGCGACCGGAATTGGGGTGGATGACCATACGGCCCTGTGCATGGAGAAAAGCGGGGATGCCCTGGTTTTCGGGACGGGAGCAGTCACCATCATCCGCAACAAAGCGGTAATAAGCCCTTATGATCCTGATTCTGAAGTGATGAGGGCGGCAAATATGGAGATCACCCAGTTGCTCCACGGATGCCGCATAAACCTGAAAACCGGCCTGATTTCGGGATTTGCCAGAAACGTACGGCCTCCCTCCGGGGGGGAGACGGGTTATTTCACCCTTTACTTTTCCGGGACCGATTACCCCGTCGAGGAAGCCCTCAGTTACTTCGTTAAAAATGCAGGAAGCCCGGCCGACCATATAACCCTGGTTACCGGCTCTCAACTTTCCAGGGCGACAGACATCAGGACGGTATTGCTTGCCAGGGGAGCAGGTGAAGTGAATATTGTTCAGGCTATCCCGGGAAAAGAAAACGATCCTACTATGAAGAGCGCCATTGAAAAAGCCCGTAAATTTCTTTTTATCTCCAACAGTTATGAGGTATTAATGCCTTTCATGAAGTCGGCTGGCAATGGCACTCTGCTCAGCAATAGGCTAAAAGAGGATGGCATGATTTCATTCTTCGCCGGCGACAACGGGCGATTTGCCGGGAAAACAGTGATCAACAAATATACAGGGTTCGGAACCTCATCCTACAACGGCACAATGGAGTTCCTTCCGGGCCTGGGCTTGCTGAAAACCTCGGCGCTGATGCCCAATGCTTTCATTAGCAGCAATACCTATGAAAACACCGTCTCTGGATTACCCTATGCCATGGTGAGGGATACCCTGGCCTTTGGGTTCTACATCACGGGAACCACTTTTGCAGAATATAAAAAAGCAGGTACTTCTTACCGCATCAAGAACATTTCCGGCAGTTTCCCCCTGATCTTCCTCGTTAACAAAAGCAGCAACTCTGGTTTTGCCAATCAGGGACCTGGTGCTCTATCCAGGAATATCGCAGGGTTTGATCAAATGGAACTGAAGTTTCTCGGGGTTTCCGATTCGGCAGAAGTGGGCAGACCTGTGGTTTCCATTAATGAAAGAAGAAACCAGACAGATTTTATCGTTTATCCCTCTCCGGCCAGTGATCGCATTTATATTGATGGCCCAGTCACCGGTGGATATTTCGCCATCTTCGACAGCACCGGGAAAAGAGTGAAATCGGGAGTTTTCAACGGTAAAGCTGAAATTCCGGTTACAGATGTCTCACCCGGATTGCTGCTTGTAACTGTATGGACGGAAAAGCCAGCCGTCCGCTTTGTATGTAAAATACCTGTGAACCGAAACAGGTAAAACCATCCGGAATTATGAATATCAGAAATTTTCCTCATACCCTGGTGATCATACTGTTTATCATGATCGGGGTTTGTTTGTTAACCTGGATGATTCCTGCCGGGGAGTTTGAAAGGATTTTATCAGGCGGCAGAATGGTATTGGTACCGGGAACCTTCGAAGCCCTGGAAAACCGTCCTCAGGGTATTGGAGCCCTGTTAACGGCGCCCATCAAGGGAATCATTTCCGGAGCTCAGATCATCGGCTTTGTCCTGCTGATCGGAGGTGCATTCGGCTTGATCAACAAAACGGGGGCTATAGCTTCAGGGTTGTCGGGACTGCTGAGGTTCAGCATCAGGAGGCCGGAATATAAAAAAATGGTCATTCCACTGGTAATGACTTTTTTCTCACTTGCCGGGGCTACCTTTGGTATGGGAGAATCGGTGATTGTTTTCGTGATGATTACCATTCCTCTGGCACTGGCCCTGGGGTATGATTCCATCGTGGGTATTTGTATGTCGTTTATGGCTGCTGCAGTTGGTTTCGGCGCTGCAATAACCAATCCCTTCAACATCGGGGTTGCCCAGGGAATAGCCGAACTACCCCTGTTCAGCGGCTGGGAGTTCAGGATCATCCTTTGGGTGATAATGACTTTCACCGCCATTCTGTTTGTCATGCTTTACGCCAGGAGAATAGAACGAAATCCCCAGATCAGCCCCGTCTTCACCTTGGACAGGAACCGGCAGGAACTGCAAAGTGACTCTTACGCACCGGGAGTTTTCACCCTCCGGAACAAATCCATTGTGTTGCTGCTTTTCGTTTCCCTGGCCATACTCGTTATTGGCGCCGGAAAATGGAACTGGTACATCAATGAGATATCCGGGCTTTTCCTTGCCCTTGCCCTGGTTTCCGCAGTTATCGGTAAACTGACCGTGAAAGATTCGGTCGATGCGTTCATCGGCGGGGTTAAGGAGCTCGTAGTTGCCGGATTGATCATTGGTTTTTCCCGGGGCTTGCTGGTGCTGGCCTCCGATGGGAAAATCATTGATTCTATACTGTATTATGTGTCGGGATGGGGAAAGGACCTGCCTGCCTGGGTTTCCGTCCAGATCATATTCCTGTTTCAGTCCGGCTTCACCTTCCTGGTACCTTCCGGTTCCGGTCAGGCGGCGCTTACCGTCCCCATTGTGGCTCCCCTCAGCGATTTACTGGGCGTCGGACGACAGACGGCCATCATCGCTTTCCAGCTGGGCGACGGCCTGATGAGCATGGTAGTCCCGACCAGCGGTATGACCATGGGTGTTCTGGCCATTGCCAATATTCCTTACCCGGTATGGGTAAAATGGTTTTATAAGTTATTGATGATATTAATGCTGATCTCAGCTGTGATGTTGTTGTTCTCCCTCCTTTATTTTGAAGGGAAAATGTAGCTTGCTCCTGATGTCGGGGTTTGTGTTGTTCCCATCAGAAACTTAAGTTTCCGGAAAGGAGAGTATAGGGCTTAACCGAATGATTCAAAAAAGGATAGGTTTTAGATCAGCAGGAAGGAATAATCGTTAATCAGAAAAGAGATGAGAAAGTGTATTTTGTTGATGGCAGGCATTTTACTGATTGTCATTCTTGGGGCGAAGAATCCGGTAAAGGGAAAGCTTTTTATTATTGGTGGAGGGAAACGTACCGATGCCATGATAAACCGGCTGATTGAAGAAGCAGGCATCAGGGAACAGGGGTATGTTTTCATATTGCCCATGGCCAGTGGGGATCCTGATTCGGCCATTATGTGGTCGGGAGAGCAGTTTCTGGCCAATGGGATCTCCCGGGTTACCGGATACAATTTCAAAGAGGGAGTATTGCCCGATCCTGTTTACCTCGATTCGCTCAGGAAGGCGCCCCTGGTATTCATCAGCGGGGGTGACCAGTCGAGGTTTATGAATGCCGTCAGGGGAACGGAAATTTATGATGCCATTCATCAGGCATACAGAAATGGGTCGGTTATTGCCGGGACCAGTGCGGGGGCAGCGGTGATGAGCCTTTATATGATCACCGGTGATGAACTCCGCCATCCTGAATACCATGAAACCTTCCGTTGTATTGAAACCCGGAACATAGAATTCCGGGAAGGCCTGGGACTTCTGAAAACGGCCATCATCGATCAGCATTTTGTGGTCAGGAGCAGGCACAACAGGCTCATCACCGCTGTTTTTGAAAAACCGGAGCTTCCGGGAATCGGCATCGATGAAGCCACAGCCATTTTGGTCAGCGGAAGGAAGGCTGAGGTAGTGGGTGATTCCCAGGTGCTGGTTTTCCGGAACAGGGCAAAGTCGGTGAAGATCCTTGGCGACAAGATGGGACAAGGCAAGATTTCCCTGGAGATCCACCTGCCCGGAGACCGGTTCAACATCCTCTGATTTATTTATCCAGCCAGATCTTTTCCTGTAAAGTAGGTATTTTGGCAGGAAAGTTCTTATTGTAAAGCCTTTCCGTTTGTGGATAAGCAAACCTGCGGGGGATTCCTCCTCCCGGATTTTGGTTGTGGTCTCCGTTGATGTTGGGAACCAGTTCAGGAATCCCGGTTCTTCTGTAGTTGGTCCAGGATTCAATCGAAGAAAACAGCGCCACGTACTTTTGTGTGACGATGGTTTTCAGATCGTTGTTCAGATTCCCCGTAAGTTTGGCATTCGCATCCAGGTAGCTTGCGATGGTGGCGTCGCTTGTGCTGCTGCCCGTAATCCGTTTGATGCTTGCTTTTACCCCTTCCTGTAAGGCTGTTTGGGCTTTCGGGTCACCGGCATTTATTCTCAGCAGGGCTTCTGCTTCCGTCAGCTTAAGTTCATGATAGGTTGACAAAAAAACCGGAGAACTGCTGGAGGTAAGGAACAATCCGTTCAGCGTTGCTTCACCAAATTTCTTTTTATAATAGAAAGACCTTCTCGGATCATTTAGTTGAAGCATCAGATTGGTGAAGAACAGGTTGGGTACAATGTAATTCAGTAAGGTAAAGGAATAGAAAGGATTGTACTCGGCTGCATTAAAGCCGAAGGGGTAAAACATGTCAGCATCACTTGACTTCATGGCTTTGGCAACCGCTTCCAGCGCTTTCTGGGAAGGATTGTAGCCAACTTCATCAGCCCGCTTTGTCAGGTGCATATAATATCTCGCCTTCAGTGCATAGGCATTTTCCATCCATTTGCTGATGTTGCCGTTGAAGATGATGTCGTCAGAACCTGGTTTCTTGCCGACGTAACTCTTTCCGAGCTCCGCAATTCCGTTGTCCAGCAGTTGCTGAATGGCGGTATAGATGTCTTTTTGGGCATCAAATTTCGGGTGGCTGTTTAACGATCCTTCTAATGCTTCGGCATAGGGAATGTCGCCATAAAGGGAGGTCAGGTTTCCAAGACACATGGCCAGCAGGATTTTACCGATTCCGACATAGTAAAATGAACCTTCCTTCTCCGCCTGGTTGATCATAATCTTCAGGTTGATCATGGGCCCGTCGTAATAATCATTCCATATCCAATCCACATACAGGGCTTCATTCAGGATGTATTGCTGAACCTGGATCGGGTGATTGTCAATACCGGTATAATACTGCATGAAAATGCCAGTGCATACCTGGCTGGTTCCGCAACTCAGCCGGGCTATCGACTCCTCAATGTAAGGGAGCATGACATTGGGTGGAACTTCTGTAGGACTGTTCGGGTTGATGTTTGATTCTGTAAGGTCACATCCGCTGATCAGTGTAACCATCATCAGAAAAAGCAGTTTTTTAATATTGTATATGGTTTTCATTTTCATCTCCTCCATTCATTAAAAAGTTACCTGAAGACTGAATTCTAAACTCCTGGTGTTGGGCATGTTAAAATAGTCGCGACCAAGGCTGTTGGATACTCCGGAGAGATTTGTTTCAGGATCAATACCGGAATATTTGGTCCAGAGGAACAGGTTCCTGCTGCTGATCCCGGTTTGGATGCTTTTAACCGGCCCTTTATTAAGCCAGGCAGAAGGGAGGCTCCAGGTGAGGGCCAGTTCTCTGAGGCGGATAAACGAACCATCTTCTGTGGCAGCCTCGGATAATCCAGCCAGACCGCCCTGTGCGGAGTAATATGCCTGGTTACGTTTTACTTTCACCGTATTGGGCTGGCCTGTGTTTGCGTTAATACCTTGAAAAACAAAGTCTTCCTCTCTGTTTTCTGTTTGTTTGCCGGTTCCCAGCGAATTCATCACATTTTTGGTACCGTTGTAAACATCACCTCCCTGGCGGACATCAATAAGGAAAGTAAGTTCCAGTCCTTTGTAACTGAAGGTATTGCGTATTCCCATCAAAAAATCTGGATTGGGATCACCGACTATCCCTGGAAGAACATCCACCAGCGGGTAACCATTGTTGCCAACCAACACCTTTCCTTCGTTGTTCCTGAGAAAACGTGAACCATACAATACTCCGTATGGCTGCCCTTTAATGGCCACTGAGCGGGTGCTGCTGACGCCGGTAGTTTCGAAATCGAGCAATGGCACACCTTCCGGAAGGTCCTCCACCATGTTCTTATTCTGTGTGAAGTTAATGAGCACATCCCAATTGAATCCTTTGCCCTCCACCGGAGAGGCAGTCAGCTGCGCTTCAAAACCATTGTTGGAAATTATCCCTGCATTCAGTATGATGTGGTCGTATCCTGAAGCGTAGGCAACGGGAACACTGACAATCTGGCCAATGCTCTTTGATCGGTAATAGGCCAGGTCAAGGCCCAGCCTGTTATTCAGGAAACGGAGGTCGGTGCCGATTTCCGTTGAACGGGTCGTTTCCGGTTTAAGATTTTTATTCCCGATGGTCCTTCGGGTGGCAAAAGTGGTTTGACCGGCAACACCTCCCTGAATGGCTGTAAAGTAGTTATCCAGTGAGTAAATCGGTGCATCATTTCCCACTTCTGCCCATGAAGCCCTGAGCTTTCCGTAATTGAGGAAACTTCCCTTATTCAAACCGAGGAGTTCTGAAAAAATCAGACTGAAGTTGACGGAGGGATAGAAAAAAGAGTTGTTGCCTTTGGCCAGTGTGGAAGACCAGTCGTTGCGCCCGGTGGTGTTGAAATACAGAAAATTTTTGTAAGAAAACTTGACATCATAATAGATCCCGACAATCTTATAAAGAGTCTCATAATCATCTCCGGAAGTGATGGCCGTATTGCTCAGGTCGTAAAAGTTCGGCAATATCAGGGAGTCGCCACGTTCTGAGAGACTGTAAGTAGTACGCGTCAGTAAGTTGTGACCGGCGACTACGTCGAGTCGCAGGTCTTCTGTAAGCTGTTTGTCTGCGCTGACCACAAAATCGGAGTTGATGCTGCGAAACTGGTAGCTGTTTGCCGTGACATAACCGTTGGGGGTATCGCTTGAATTGTTGTCGAAATAAGATTCCCGTTTCTCGGTGTAGGTATCAATCCCTATCCTGTACATGGCTTTCAGCCATTTCAGGAGGGTGTAATCGGCCTGGCTGCTTCCGATCAGCCTTTCTACCTTTGCATTTGCCCTGTTTTTATTGACCGTCCAGTAGGGATTGTCGTAGTTGCGGTAGTAGTTGCGCTGTGTACCGTCGGGGAACATATAGGAAGAGGCATCTTTGACCGGGTTCCTCAGTCCGTTGGTGATATCAAATGTAGTGGTATTGCGCATAAGTCCGACCATTACCGCGGAAAGGTTACTCCCTTTCTGGGTAAGAGCGTTGTCGGAGTTGGAATAGGTGGCAGTTCCTGAAACTTTCAGTTTTTCCGACAATTTGGTATCGCCTGAAATCTTAAACGTGGACCTTATAAACTTGCTGAGCGGGACAATGCCCGATTGGTTCAGGTGGCCTGCTGAGAAGAAATAGCTGCCGCTCTGGTTGTTACCCGACATGCTCAGGTAAGTATTGCTGGTTATGGCGGTTTCAAAGAAGTTATTCACCGGATAAACATTTACCAGCTTATCACTTGCCGAAGGATTGCTTTTCCCGACGATCTGTCCGTTTTTGTCGAAGGCGTAATTGGGGGAGCCATCGTAGCGGAGTGTATCGACCCTTGGTCCCCAACTCAGGTTGGAAGTGGAAGAATAGATTCCGCCGGCACCCTGTGCAAATAGAGCTTGCCTTTCCGGAAGTTTGTTTACCTCATCAATGCCCATGGTGGTTCTAAAGGTGATGTTGGTTTTGACCCCGGTGGCAGATTTCCCCGATTTGGTAGTGATCAGGATGGCCCCGTTGGCAGCCCTGATGCCATAAAGTGCTGTGGCAGCAGCCCCTTTCAGCACCGATACCGATTCCACATCGTCTGAATTCAGGTCAATGGCCCTGTTGGAATAATCGAGATAATAACTTCCGGAGTAGCTGTTGTCGATGGGTACCCCATCCACCACGAAGAGCGGTGAATTCCCTGACGCCCGCAAAGAGCTGCGACCGCGGATGGTAATACTGGATGAAGCGCCGGGCGTTCCGGATGAACTGATGACCTCCATCCCGGCGACTTTCGATCCCAAAGCATTGACAATGTTGCTCGTCTTTGCTTTTACCAGATCGTTCCCTTCTACCTGCTGTGCTGCGTATCCAATCGATTTTTTGTCTGCTTTTATCCCTATGGCAGTGACAATGACCCCCTCAATTTCTTTGGTCTCCGGTTCCAGTGCGATAGTCATGAAACCCTCTCCCCCTATTTTTACTGTTTTAGTAAGGTAACCCAGGAATCTCACCTGAAGCTCTTTATTCCCAGAGGAAATCGTAAGGCTGAAATTCCCTCCGGGATCGGTCATTGTTCCGGAGGTTGTCCCGCCAATAATGACCGACGCAGCAGGGAGTGCTTCTCCGGTGACAGCGTCCGTAACCTTACCCGAGATTTTTAATTGTGCAACTGCCTCTGATGAAAACAGAAACAGCATTAAAACGAATAACAAAATTCCCTTTTTCATAGGACATTAAAGTTCATGGTTGCATACATAAGCGATCTTTCCACACTGCGAAAAGTGTATAAATATAAGTTATTGGGTTCAGACAAACAAAAAATGGAAAGAATTTCAAAAAAAAACAATAACAGCAAATGACAAATAATCAATGCAATATTAAGGGGATCAATCGAATCGGATCGAATAACTGACAGAAAAACAGGTTATTGAAGTCCACTCAAATTATGCATAATGTGCATCATTCTCCGGGAGGAAAAGTAAACCCCAGGTTCTGTAATCCTTTCTTTACCTCTTCATTCTTCATGAACAGGTTCCAGCACCGTCCCGACCGGTAATTTTCGATCATCACCGGGATGGGGCCCTGGTCGATGGCCAGGTATCTGGGCAGGTACCATTTATGGGTGTTGCTGTAGGCGTCGTAAGGTCCGTATTCTCCGATCAGTGAATCGGCTTCTTCATAAAGGTAACGCAGGAAACGCATGGATTCAGCAGGTGTATACGGGAATGAAGACAAAGCAGCGGTTGGGGAGATCACCCCCAGATCTTCATTCCCCGGGTGATGCCCGGCATAACCGTCTATGGAATAGCTGGAAGTCAGGCCCCATTGTTTCCCGCCATAGCCTTCAAATCCTTTAGGATTGTCGAGTGCATAGCGGTAATGGATCAGAGCATGGTTGACGTTCAGCTTCCAGTAATCGGCATAGCGGTCTTTCAGCCCTTTCGGATTCAGTCCCAGGTAGGAATAGTGTGCCCAGAACAGAGGCCCGGTC
>Ga0105102_10000441_pt1 | contig 12297 bp, 8 predicted proteins | sample PPLLaktember2015_FD_87032 | JGI IMG/M metagenome (GOLD analysis project Ga0105102, IMG submission 87032) | Freshwater sediment microbial communities from Prairie Pothole Lake near Jamestown, North Dakota, USA - PPLs Lake P7 Core (6) Depth... | ecosystem: Environmental > Aquatic > Freshwater >...
ATTTGGATATGTTATCCTGCAAAGCTCCGACGAGCCGTTTAGCATGTTCAGGGGTGAGGATAATCCTCGACTTCACCTGCGCCTTTGGTATTCCGGGCATGATACGAACAAAGTCAATAACAAATTCTGAAGATGAATGAGTAATTACTGCCAGGTTTGAATAGGTCCCCTGAGCCACCTCCTCATTCAGTTCGATGTTGATCTGATTGGGATTTTTCGGATCTGACATGTTGTCCACTTTTTAGCGTTTTATCTTCTGCTTTCCGATTCAACTCCAACAGCAGAATCCGTAAGGTTTTCAAGATCCTCGAGCGATCCCACGATTATGCTGTTGTACTGGCGCTGACCTGTTCCTGCAGGAATTAAATGTCCTACGATTACGTTCTCCTTCAGCCCCTCAAGCTTATCTACCTTGCCAAGGATAGCTGCTTCGTTGAGCACCTTGGTAGTCTCCTGGAATGATGCTGCCGAGAAGAAGCTGTTTGTCTGAAGTGCTGCCCTGGTAATACCCTGAAGCACCTGGTTCGATGTGGCAGGGACTGCATCCCTTGCCTCGACAACTTTCAGGTCACGGCGTTTCAGAACAGAATTCTCATCCCTGAGCTTCCTCGCTGTCACAATCATACCTGGACGAAGTGTTTGCGAATCACCTGAATCGACAATATATTTCTTCCCATATATCCAGTCGTTTTCATCCATGAATTCAAGTTTATCTACAACCTGCCTTTCAAGGAACTTGGTGTCGCCCGGATCAACTATCTCAACTTTCCTCATCATCTGGCGGACAATGATCTCGAAATGCTTGTCATTTATCTTGACACCCTGCAAGCGGTACACTTCCTGGATTTCATTTACAATATATTCCTGGACCTTTGTCGGACCCTTTATCGCAAGGATGTCGGAGGGAGTTATTGCTCCGTCGGAAAGGGGTACGCCGGCTTTAACATAATCATTTTCCTGAACAAGTATCTGTTTTGAAAGGGGCACAAGGTATTTCTTGACCTCATCGGTTTTTGACTTTATCGTGATTTCCCTGTTGCCTCTCTTTATCTTGCCGAAAGTGACTTCGCCGTCGATCTCTGAGACAATTGCTGGATTTGAGGGGTTACGCGCCTCAAATAATTCAGTAACCCGTGGAAGTCCGCCGGTGATGTCACCCGACTTGCCAACGGCCCTCGGGATCTTGGCCAGCACGTCACCGGGATCAGCCATTCTGTCGGATTCAATTACCAGGTGAGAGCCAACCGGGAGGTTATAAACCCTCAATTCCTCATTCTGGGGACCCATTATCTTGATTGCCGGATTCTTGGTTTTATCCCTGCTCTCAATAATAACCTTTTCCTTAAATCCTGTCTGTTCATCCGATTCCTCCCTGAAGGTAATACCCTCAATAAGGTGATCGTATGCAACTTTACCGCCAAGTTCTGCAATGATTACCGCATTGAACGGGTCCCATTCACATATGAGCTTTCCTTTTTCAACCTCCTGTCCCGGTTTCACATATAACTTTGAACCGTAAGGGATTGTATGGGTTGTCAGGGCAATTCCTGTCTTCTTGTCAATTATCCTAAGCTCTGCAAGACGTCCGATAACAATTTCAATATTTCCTTTTTCGGGATCCTTCTTCGGAACCGATCTTATCTCCTCGATCTCCGCAATACCGCTGTAACGGGCTACCAGCCTCGATTCAGTCGTGATATTTGAAGCGGTACCTCCAACGTGGAATGTACGGAGGGTAAGCTGAGTACCGGGCTCACCGATACTCTGTGCAGCAATAACCCCGGTTGCTTCACCTTTCTGGACCATCCGGCCGGTTGCAAGATTTCGCCCGTAGCATTTTGCGCAAACACCCTTTTTGGATTCGCATGTAAGAACTGAACGGATTTCAACCTGTTCAATCGGGGAATCCTCAATCTTACCGGCCAGCTCTTCTGTAAGTTCCTGTCCCGACTCTACAATCAGTTCCCCTGTAAGCGGATGGAAAACATCGTGAACGGTTGTTCGCCCAAGGATCCTTTCGTAAAGTGACTCAACAACTTCCTCATTTTTCTTTATGGCCGTGGCCACAAGTCCCCTCAGAGTTCCGCAGTCTTCCTCATTTATGATTACATCCTGTGAAACGTCGACCAGTCGCCGCGTCAGGTAACCGGCATCGGCTGTCTTCAGAGCAGTGTCAGCAAGACCTTTGCGGGCGCCATGGGTTGAGATAAAGTATTCCAGAACCGAAAGGCCTTCCTTGAAGTTCGAAAGGATTGGGTTTTCAATAATGTCCGATCCTGCCGACCCCGATTTCTGAGGCTTGGCCATAAGGCCCCTCATGCCTGAAAGCTGGCGGATCTGTTCCTTCGATCCCCTTGCTCCCGAATCAAGCATCATGTAAACCGAATTGAAACCCTGCTTGTCGTTTGAAAGCTGCTTCATCAGCGATTGGGTCAGCCTTGCATTGACGTGTGTCCAGATATCAATGATCTGGTTATACCGTTCGTTATTCGTTATGAATCCCATGCTGTAGTTACTCAGCACCTCCTCAACCTGCTCATAACCCTCGGTGACAAATTTTGTTTTTTCCTCGGGAATGATGACATCATCGAGGTTGAATGATAGTCCGCCCTTGAATGCCGAATAGAATCCCAGATTCTTTATTGCATCAAGGAAAGCGGCAGTTTTAGCAGTTCCTGAGAGTTTCAGAACACGGCCGATAATATCCCTGAGCGATTTTTTGGTAAGGATCTCATTGATATATCCCACCTCCTCAGGTACATACTGATTGAATATTACCCTTCCGACAGTGGTTTCAACAATGTGGTTAACCAGTTCGCCATCCACCCTGTCGTTTACTTTTACCTTGATAATGGCATGGAGGTCGATCTTATTTTCATTGTAAGCGATATTCACCTCTTCGGGAGAATAAAAGACAAGCCCTTCTCCCCTGACCTTTTCCGTTGCCGTGCTTTTTCTTCCTTTTGTGATATAGTACAGACCAAGAACCATGTCCTGCGAAGGAACCGTTATCGGGGCTCCGTTTGCCGGATTAAGGATATTGTGGGAAGCAAGCATAAGCATCTGTGCTTCAAGGATGGCTCCATTGCCCAGGGGGAGATGGACTGCCATCTGGTCGCCGTCGAAGTCAGCATTGAAAGCTGTACAGCAAAGGGGATGCAGCTGGATTGCCTTCCCTTCAATTAATTTCGGCTGAAAAGCCTGGATCCCGAGTCTGTGCAGCGTGGGAGCACGGTTCAGAAGAACAGGATGACCCTTGAGAACATTTTCAAGGATATCCCATACAACGGGATCCTTCCTGTCGACAATTTTCTTTGCCGATTTAACGGTCTTTACTATGCCCCGTTCAATTAGTTTTCTGATGATGAAAGGCTTATAAAGCTCGGCTGCCATATCCTTAGGCAGTCCGCATTCGTGAAGATCAAGTTCCGGACCGACAACGATTACCGATCGTGCGGAATAGTCAACCCTTTTACCAAGCAGGTTCTGGCGGAACCTTCCCTGCTTCCCCTTAAGACTGTCGCTGAGCGACTTAAGAGGCCTGTTGGCATCAGTCTTGACTGCATTTGCCTTTCTGGAATTGTCGAACAACGAATCGACTGCTTCCTGCAGCATCCTTTTTTCATTCCTGAGAATAACCTCCGGCGCCTTGATCTCGATGAGACGCTTCAGACGGTTGTTCCTTATAATTACCCTTCTGTAAAGGTCGTTCAGGTCGCTTGTTGCAAACCGTCCGCCATCGAGGGGAACAAGAGGTCTGAGTTCCGGCGGGATGACCGGGACAACCTTGATAATCATCCATTCCGGCTTGTTGACATTCTTTGAATCCCTGAAGGCCTCAACAACCTGAAGGCGTTTGAGGGCCTCATTCTTGCGCTGTTGCGAGGTTTCAGTATTTGCCCTGTGGCGCAGTGAATATGAAAGCTCATCAAGATCGATTCGGCCAAGAAGTTTGTAAAGCGCCTCGGCACCCATATCCGCAACAAACTTGTCGGGGTGGGTATCTTCGAGATACTGGTTTTCCTTCGGAAGCGATTCGGTAATTTCAAGATACTCCTCCTCAGTAAGGAAATCGAGGTACTTGACCCCGTCGACTGCCTTGATACCCGGGTTAATTACAACATATCTTTCATAGTAAATAATGGAATCGAGCTTTTTTGTCGGGAGTCCGAGCAGATAGCCGATCTTGTTGGGCAGTGAACGGAAATACCAGATATGTGCTATCGGGACGACAAGCGAAATATGTCCCATCCTTTCGCGGCGTACCTTTTTTTCCGTAACCTCAACTCCGCAGCGGTCACAAACAATTCCTTTATATCTTATCCTCTTGTATTTCCCGCAATGACACTCATAATCCTTAACGGGGCCGAAGATCCTTTCGCAGAATAATCCGTCACGTTCAGGTTTATAGGTCCTGTAGTTTATTGTTTCAGGCTTCAGTACCTCCCCGCTTGAACGATCGAGGATTTCCTCGGGTGAAGCAAGACCTATTGAGATCTTTGAGTAACTTGTTTTTGCCTTGTTATCTCTTCTGAATGACATATACTGATTTTTATTAATCCTGTAATTAAAAAAACAAATGGTTCTGGTTAGTCAAGTATTACACTCAATCCCAGTCCTCTCAACTCGTGCAGCAGCACATTCAGCGATTCCGGAATTCCAGGCTGCGGCATTGGTTCCCCTTTCACAATTGACTCGTAGGCTTTCGCGCGGCCGATCACATCATCCGATTTAATTGTAAGAATCTCCTGGAGAATATGTGCGGCGCCGAATGCCTCTAGTGCCCAGACTTCCATTTCTCCGAATCTCTGGCCACCGAACTGTGCCTTACCACCCAATGGCTGCTGGGTGATCAGGGAGTAAGGTCCAATTGAACGGGCATGCATCTTGTCGTCAACCATGTGCCCCAGTTTAAGCATGTATATCACACCGACTGTTGCAGGCTGGTCGAACCTTTCGCCTGAACCTCCGTCATAAAGGTAAGTCTTGCCGTATCTTGGCAATTTGGCCTTTTCAGTGTATTCCGTGATCTGATCAATGGTGGCCCCGTCGAATATCGGAGTGGAGAACTGGAGTCCCAGTTTCTTTCCGGCCCATCCAAGAACAGTTTCATAGATCTGTCCAAGGTTCATCCTCGAGGGAACACCAAGAGGATTAAGAACTATATCGACAGGGGTTCCATCCTCAAGGAATGGCATATCTTCCTGCCTTACAATCCTTGCAACAATACCCTTGTTTCCATGGCGGCCGGCCATCTTATCACCAACCTTTACCTTGCGCTTCTTGGCAATATAGACTTTGGCAAGACGCACTATACCGGCCGGAAGTTCATCACCGATTGTAATATTGTATTTCTTGCGCTTGAAGACGCCGTCAATTTCCTTGTACTTAATTATGTAGTTATGAAGGAGCTGCTTGATGCTGTCGTTCTTCTTCTTGTCGGTGGTCCATTTATTGGGGTTGATATTGAGAAAATCAATCTCCTGGAGCTGCTTGAGTGTGAATTTGCTCCCTTTAGGTATAATATCAACGTTCAGATAGTCTTTTACTCCCTGTGATGTTTTACCGTTTACGAGGATGAAGAGCTTGTCAACAAGCCTTGCCTTAAGGTCATCGGTACTTCTGTTGAAATCGGCTTCGATCTTGTCGAGAAGCGGCTTTTCAACTGCTTTTGCCTTCCTGTCCTTTATTGCGCGGGTGAAAAGCTTTTTGTCGATTACGACTCCTTCGAGCGACGGACCTGCCTTCAGGGATGCATCCTTTACATCGCCAGCCTTGTCACCAAAAATGGCGCGAAGGAGCTTTTCCTCAGGTGAGGGATCTGATTCCCCCTTCGGAGTGATCTTTCCAATAAGGATATCACCGGGTATAATATGAGCCCCGATCCTTATAAGACCGTTTTCATCGAGGTTCTTTGTGGCTTCCTCGCTGACGTTCGGGATATCTGACGTGAGTTCCTCAAGACCGCGCTTGGTATCACGGACCTCAAGAAGATACTCATCGATATGCACTGAAGTGAACATGTCCTCCTGTACGACCTTCTCGGAAATAACTATTGCATCCTCAAAGTTATAGCCCTTCCATGGCATGAAAGCCACCTTCAGGTTACGCCCGAGTGCAAGTTCACCGTTCTTTGTTCCGTATCCTTCAGTAAGGACCTGTCCCTTTGTGACTTTCTCACCTTTCCGCACAACCGGCACCAGGTTGATGCAGGTATTCTGGTTGGTCTTCTTGTATTTTGGAAGAGTATACCTCTTTATATCGTCATCAAAGCTTACAAATTTCTCCTCATCGGTACGTGTATACCTTATTACTATTTCGTTTGAATCGACAAACTCAACAATACCATCGCCTTCAGCCGCATAGAGTATCCTGCTGTCGCGGATCACCTGGCCTTCGAGGCCTGTTCCGACTATCGGAGCTTCGGGACTGATAAGAGGAACAGCCTGGCGCATCATGTTCGAACCCATAAGGGCCCTGTTGGCATCATCATGCTCAAGGAAAGGGATCAATGATGCTGCAATTGAAGCTATCTGGTTCGGAGCAACGTCCATAAGGTCGACTTTTGTCACCTCCTCAAATGGATAATCGGCTTCATACCTGCATTTTGCCCTTGAATTCTCAAAATGGCCGTCTTTCAGGACAGGGGCATTTGCCTGGGCAATCATTTTTTCTTCTTCCTCCTCAGCGCTCAACCAGACAATCCCCTCAGGGCTGAAATCAACCCTGGCATCAGTCACCCTGAGATAAGGTGTTTCTATGAATCCAAGATCGTTGATCTTGGCAAATACACAGAGAGATGAGATAAGTCCGATATTCGGACCCTCAGGTGTCTCGATCGGGCAGAGCCTGCCATAGTGTGTGTAATGAACGTCCCTGACCTCGAATCCGGCTCTTTCGCGCGACAGACCTCCTGGCCCCAGGGCTGACATACGGCGCTTGTGCGTCATTTCAGCAAGAGGGTTGGTCTGGTCCATGAACTGCGAGAGCTGATTGGTTCCGAAGAATGAATTTATAACAGATGAAAGTGTCTTGGAATTTATAAGATCAACCGGGGTGAATACCTCGTTATCCCTTACGTTCATCCTTTCCCTGATTGTACGTGCCATGCGGGCAAGGCCGACCCCGAACTGGGCAAACAGCTGTTCTCCCACAGTACGTACCCTCCTGTTGCTCAGGTGGTCGATATCATCGACTTCAGTCTTTGAGTTAATGAGCTCGATAAGGTATCCGATAATCTTTATGATATCTTCCTTTGAAAGGATTTTAACATTCATATCGGTATTGAGACCGAGCTTCTTGTTGATCCTGTAACGGCCGACTTCTCCCAGGTCGTACCTTTTATCTGAAAAGAAGAGCTTGTCAATAACATCCCTGGCGGTTGCCTCATCGGGCGGTTCAGCATTGCGAAGCTGGCGATATATATAGATAACTGCCTCTTTTTCAGAGTTGCAGGGATCTTTCTGAAGAGTATTATATATTATGGCGAAATCCGAAAGGGAAGAATCCTCCCTGTGAAGGAGAATTGCCTTTGCGCCTGAATCGACTATCATGTCGACGTGTTCAGCTTCAATGACTGTTTCCCTGTCGAGGATCACCTCATTTCTTTCAATTGAGACCACTTCACCCGTATCCTCGTCAACAAAGTCCTCGACCCATGTCTTAAGCACCCTGGCGGCAAGCTTCCGTCCGACAAGTTTCTTGATACTGGTTTTTGATACCTTGTGTTCCTCGGCAAGGTTGAAGATTTCAAGAATCTCCTTATCGCTCTCGAATCCGATAGCTCTCAGGAGTGTTGTCACCGGCAGTTTCTTCTTCCTGTCGATATATGCATACATGACATTATTGATGTCTGTGGCAAATTCTATCCATGATCCCTTGAACGGGATTATCCTGGCGGAATATAGCTTGGTTCCGTTTGCATGGATGCTTTGTCCGAAGAATACACCGGGTGACCTGTGCAACTGGGACACGACGACCCTTTCTGCCCCGTTGATAACGAAAGTTCCTCTTTCGGTCATATAGGGAACTGTTCCAAGATAGACATCCTGGATCACTGTATCGAAATCCTCGTGCTCGGGATCGGTGCAATAGAGTTTTAGCTTTGCTTTTAAGGGAACGCTGAATGTAAGTCCGCGTTCAATGCACTCTTCTATTGTGTAGCGGGGAGGATCGATGTAATAATCGAGGAATTCGAGAACAAAATTATTTCTTGTGTCGGTAATCGGAAAGTTTTCTGTAAAGACCTTGAAAAGTCCTTCCTTCTTCCTGTTTTCGGGAGTTGTTCCAAGCTGGAAAAACTCTCCGAATGATTTTAACTGAACTTCCAGAAAATCGGGGTAATCAAGCTGATTCTTCCTGGAGGCAAAACTAATTCTTTCAGTATTTTTTGAATACATTTATAAAAGGATTAAGTGAACTTATGATTAAAAGAACGAAAAGGCCTAGTCCCGAAAAATCGGGACTAAACCTATAACCCAAAAATCAGGTATAACTTATTTAAGTTCAACTTCGGCTCCTGCGTCTACTAATTGACCTTTAATAGCTTCTGCTTCTTCTTTTGATACACCTTCCTTAACAGGGCCCGGAGCAGCATCGACTACTGCCTTGGCTTCTTTCAGTCCAAGACCGGTGATATCCTTTACAAGTTTAACAATCTGTAATTTCTGACCGCCGGCTGCCTTGAGGATAACATCAAATTTTGTTTTCTCTTCAACTACCGGGGCATCGGCGCCTGCTGCCGGGCCGGCAACTGCCACTGCGGTTGCGGCTGGTTCAATGCCATACTCGTCTTTAAGTATTTTTGCCAGTTCATTTACCTCTTTTACAGTCAGATTTACAAGTTCTTCTGCAAATTTCTTAAGATCTGCCATTTTTATAGAATTTTAATTTGATTATGATTTAATTATTGTTCTTTTTTTGATAGTGTTTCGAGAACACCGTGTAATTTATTTCCACCTGATTGTAAAGCCGATATAACATTCCTGGCCGGTGACTGAAGCAGGAGAATAATATCTCCGATCAGTTCCTCTCTTGTCTTCACGGAGATAAGTGTGTCGAGCATCGACTCTCCGATAAAAACTGATTCCTGGACGTATGCGCCTTTAAGAACAGGTTTATCATGTTTTCTCCTGAACTCCTTAATTAATTTGGCAGGACCGTTTCCGGTTTGTGCAAACATGATGGACGTGGTACCTTTGAGAACCGGATAGAGTTCTTCAAATTTACCTTCAGACATGTCGAGTGCTCTCTTGAGGAGGGTGTTTTTTACAACGATAAGCTTAATATCATTTTCAAAACATTTTCTCCTGAGATCACTGGTGTCAGCGGCATTCAGCTGAGCAGTATCAGTCAGATAGAAGTGGCTGTACTCTTTGAGTTTCTCAGCAAGGCTGTCTATGATAGCATTTTTTTCTTCCCGTCTCATAATTCTTTTTCGAGTTTAACTTAACACATTATTCATCAAGACCTTTAGGATCGACCTTAACGCCAGGGCTCATTGTGCTTGAAAGGAACATGCTTTTAATGTAGGTTCCCTTGGCAGCAGCCGGTTTCAGTTTGTTTACCACATGGATAAACTCCCTTGCATTCTCGACGATCTTTTGTGCCTCGAAAGAGACTTTTCCGATTGAAGTATGAATGATTCCGCTTTTATCAACCTTGAAATCAATCTTACCCTGCTTCACTTCTTTGACAGCCTTACCAATTTCCATAGTAACGGTTCCACTTTTCGGGTTGGGCATCAGTCCGCGGGGACCGAGTATCCTACCAAGCTGACCGACTTTACCCATCACGGATGGCATGGTTATGATAACGTCAACATCTGTCCAGCCAGCCTTGATCTTTTCGATATAATCGTCAAGACCAACATAGTCAGCTCCTGCGCCTTTTGCTTCAGCCTCCTTGTCGGGAGAGCACAAAACAAGCACTCGTGTCACCTTTCCCGTTCCATGAGGAAGGGAAACGACACCGCGGACCATCTGGTTGGATTTTCTTGGATCGATACCTAACCTTACATCCAGGTCGATGGAAGCATCGAATTTTGTCGTGGTAATTTCCTTTACCAGCGACGATGCCTCTGTCAACGTATAAAGCTTGTTCTTGTCAATTTTCCCGACAGAAAGCTTCTGGTTTTTGGTAAGTTTAGTCATTTTTTCTCTTAATTAATTATTTTTCGGGAGTGCCTTTAATGGCGATTCCCATACTTCTTGCGGTACCGGCCACCATCTTCACGGCCGACTCGAGCGTAAAACAGTTCAAGTCTTCCATTTTTTCCTCAGCAATTGTTTTGACCTGGTCCCAGGAAACGGTTGCCACCTTGTCCCTGTTAGGTTCCTTTGAACCTTTCTTCGACTTGGCAACCTCAAGAAGCTGAACAGCAACCGGCGGGGTTTTTGTGACGAAATCAAATGATTTGTCCGCATAAACCGTGATAACAACCGGTATGACTTTTCCAGCCTTGTCCTGAGTCTTCGCATTAAATTGCTTGCAGAAATCCATGATATTCACACCCTTCGAACCTAAAGCAGGTCCTACCGGGGGAGATGGATTAGCCGCTCCGCCACGAATCTGTAACTTGATGAGTCCAGCAACTTCTTTTGCCATAATTTAGTATTTGCGTGTTTATTGCGAAAGCTTGACAGTCATTCAGGAAGCATTATGAATATTACAACCGTCAATATCTTCTGTTAATTATCTTTTTCCACCTGCATAAAACTCAGTTCAAGAGGTGTTTTTCTGCCAAAGATCTTCACCATGACCTTGAGTTTCTTCTTCTCATCATTCACCTCTTCAATAATTCCGGTGAAACTGTTGAAAGGGCCGTCGATGACTTTTACCGATTCGCCGACAAAGAAAGGAACGTTGAGTTCCTCATCACTGGCGTTCAGCTCGTCAACTTTACCGAGGATCCTGTTTATTTCCGATTTCCTCAGCGGCACAGGATCTCCGGTCTGGGAACCCAGAAATCCGATTACATTTGGTATGTTTCTGAGAAGGTGAGGTATTTCTCCTGTAAGGACAGCTTCGACGAGCACATAGCCCGGAAAAAAAGTCCTCTCTTTGCTTATCTTTTTTCCTGACCGTATCTGATAAACTTTTTCTGTCGGGATCAGAACCTGTGTTACAAATTCTTCAAGTTTCAGGCGGGCAACTTCATTGTCTATATACTCCTTAACCTTCTTCTCCTTCCCTCCAATAGCACGAAGCACATACCACTTCTTTATATTCTCGCTCATCGGAACTGATCTCCTGATTAATATAACAAACTGTAAATAAATTCCATAATCTTACTGAACCCCAGGTCCATGAAAGCGACAATAAGCGCAATTATAAGTGTTGCCACAAGAACCAGGACTGCACTGTTCTGCAATTCGGCCCATGTCGGCCAGGTGACCTTGTGAACAAGCTCCGTGTAAGATTCCCTGAAATATCCTTTTATATCCATAATACTATGTTAAAATTGCACGGGAGGAGAGACTCGAACTCCCGACACCTGGTTTTGGAGACCAGTGCTCTACCAACTGAGCTACACCCGTGTGGTGTAATAATTACTGCAGAATTTCAGTTACAGCACCGGCACCCACTGTCCTGCCCCCTTCACGGATGGCAAAACGAAGTCCGACATTAATAGCAACCGGATATATGAGGTCAACCGTAATAGTTACGTTGTCGCCCGGGATCACCATTTCCCTTCCTTCAGGGAGAGAGATTTCGCCGGTTATATCGAGGGTTCTGATGTAAAACTGAGGCCGGTATTTGTTATGGAACGGTGTATGACGTCCGCCTTCCTCTTTCTTCAGGACATATATCTCGGAATTGAACCTCGTATGCGGTGTAATGGTACCCGGTTTGGCAAGAACCATTCCTCTTTTGATCTCTTTTTTGTCAACGCCTCTAAGCAGAAGTCCGACGTTGTCGCCGGCTTCACCCCTGTCGAGGATCTTGCGGAACATTTCAACACCGGTACATACTGTTTTGCGTTTCTCGGCTCCAAGGCCTATCATCTCAAGTTCGTCACCAGTAAGAACAACTCCTGTTTCGATACGGCCTGTGGCAACTGTACCGCGTCCGGTGATTGAGAAAACGTCTTCAACCGGCATCAGGAAAGGCTTCTGGTTTTCACGTGGAGGAATCGGGATATATGAATCGACTGCATCCATCAGTTCCATAACCTTTTCTTCCCATTTTGCCTCGCCGTTCATTGCGCCGAGAGCTGATCCGCGGATCACCGGGGCATTGTCGCCGTCGAACTTGTAGAAATTAAGAAGGTCGCGTACTTCCATCTCAACCAGGTCG
>Ga0105102_10000442_pt1 | contig 12296 bp, 29 predicted proteins | sample PPLLaktember2015_FD_87032 | JGI IMG/M metagenome (GOLD analysis project Ga0105102, IMG submission 87032) | Freshwater sediment microbial communities from Prairie Pothole Lake near Jamestown, North Dakota, USA - PPLs Lake P7 Core (6) Depth... | ecosystem: Environmental > Aquatic > Freshwater >...
TAGCTAAGGGCTGCAAGATCATAGACCATCTCCTCTAGCTCACTTAGTTTCTTCATCGTTTAGTTTCTCTAAGGTCTTCTTGTGTTTCTCATTTACCTTCTTTGAAGAGTTAAAAATAGCATCGTAATTCTTTGCATACTGCTTGAGGTCAACAGGACGATACTTATCACCCTTTCCAGCACCAGTAGTATTATTACTTTTCTTAGACATGTTTATCCTCCGTAATTAGATAACCCCAACCTCTTGCTTTAGCAGCTTCGACTACTGAAAGCTTAAAGTGTATTGCATCATAAGCAACAAGTTCTCTTCTTGCCTGATCTCTTTCGTAAGTAACCAACTCTAACTCTTGAACAGCTTGAGCTAGAGGATCGTCACTCACCGTCAGTTACCCTGTACTTTTGATTGTTGTGGTTGGCTTCTAGTTCCTCGCCCAACTCCACTAGTCGATCCATAGTTTGCTTACTCTCAGGGAGCAGCCATGAATTCTTACCATTATCAAAGCAATCCCATCTCCATTTCTCAGCAATCTTTTGAGGATCTGCGGGAGACAGTCGCTCACAGTACAAGGCTCTTACCTCGTCTAGTTCGTTCTTCAGATAATCAATCATACTATACAACTCAGCAAACTTCTTTGCAAGAGCAATATGCCCATCAGTAAAGCCATATTCATAAGCATCGCTCACTTGCTGTCCTCCTTGAAGCAGTCCCAGCCACGAACTTTAGCAACCTCTTCTGACTTTTTTCCTGTATCCAGTCCTTGCCAAAGACACACTTCTTTTCGTGCTTCATTGCGCTGAGCAGTCAGCTGTTCAACGAGCATCCTCAACTCTTGGTTTCGCATAAGAATGTCTTCATATTCCATGCCCACATTCATTTGTCATCTTCCATTAAAAAATTTTGCTGATTAATTTCTTCAGACCGCTTATCAAGTTCCTCTTGCAACTTTTTGCCAGCACCGGATTGTTTCCACGCTTCGATGGCGGGGTGATCGCAGGAGCAGACAAGAGCCTCGTCCGTATCGGGTCCAACAAGCATCCCGTCCCACTCGTTACACCAATGCCATCCGGCTTCCCACTCCTCTTTGGTGAGTCCTTCTCCGCTGCGGTCAAGTTCCATGTAGCGTTCTCTGTTCACTTGCCGTCCTCCTTGTAGCAATCCCAACCCAACGCCCGTGCAATATCTTCCTTTGATGAACTTTCTGATCCCCGTTCGTTGTACTCGGCAAAGCCACAGTACATCTTCCTCGCCTCGTCACGCTCCTTGCGGAGTTCCTTGATATACTCAACTACTTGATTAAAGACATCTTCAGTCACGCTAAATTGCAGGAACCGATTCTTGTAAGCCAAGAAGCGATCAAGGATATCTACACCATTTGAATCTTTATCAGGCATTTATAATCTTACCTTCCTCGTTAGAGTAAACGATTCGATCAAATACATGGGAACACCAAGGCATGCAGAACTTGCACGGCTTAGACATCCCCAACCTACCTGTCTTGCTAAATCGAAAATTGTAAAGAACCATCTTGTCATGCGGTGTCTTTATCTTTCGGAAGGCATCCAACTCAGAATGGAGATACGGATACATGTACCCATACTCAGCGGTCTTGGGATGCGTCTTCCAGTTATTGGTTCCGACAGCAAGCAGTCTATTCTTTCTGACGATCAGCGAGATATGCGCCCTGTCTCTATCGACAGTCGATGCGATATGCTTAGCCAGTTCAATCCAGTGTTCCATTAAGAGCCTTCCAAGATATCGGGAATGCTTCAGCGCATGCCTCATTGAGACACATGGCAACCTGTCGGCATTCATTCTGGGCATGGGAATCAAGCCGCAGCTGGCACACACGGGCAAAGCCATACAGAGATCCCGTCCAGTACCACTCGGTCATCATAGACTGAGGAAGCACGGCACGGGCTTGCTCCGGGCATACACCGTTGGCAAGCATTAGATTGTAGGTCAGCATGCAGTAACGCATGGCATCCTCAAAGACATCCTGAGACTCCATAGGATCATCGACCAGATCATCCATAGATCCCTGCTTCTTGTTCTCAGCTTTCTTTCTCCAGTTACCATCTGGATTCCAGAAGGTTGGATCATAGTCAACATATCGGCGGCTTACTTCATTCCAAGCAAACCCTACCTGATGCTTCTGAAGCTGTCGGGCAACAAAGATGGGAGCCTTGATTCTGAATTGCAAAGTACAATGAGCGAAAGGACTCCAGTGATTGTGCTTTGCCAAGTACTTGATAAGCTTGCTGTTCTGCTTCTCTGTGTAGTTGGCAGCTTCTTTGCTGAACGACACCCTAGCAGCATCAACAACCGTGTTGTCTGTTCCCATCTTGTCGATCAATTCAACTGAAATCTTTTCGTACATGATTCTCCTTTTGAAAAAAAGGAAAGGGGATTTCTCCCCAATCCTTTTAGGTATTTACTTCTAAAGTGAAGTAACCGTCTTCACCCTTGTCAGCCCACTGCTTGGATACATGAAGGGAAGTTATCTGGGAGTCATCCTTCCAGATCTTTCCGTTCATGGTATCCAGAACAGCCTTGGCAAAGTTGTCAATATCTGCCTTTGGCCATTCCCTCTCAGTAGTTTTGGGACGCTTTACATATAACTCAATACTTACTGCTAGTTCTGTGTCGATAGGTTCAAAGTCTTTACCGATGGTTTCCCATACAATCTCTGATGCCTTCTCCCTGAACTCCTTGTAAGTGCCTGTATAGTAAGCACCCCATTTACCAACCCGTGGTCTTGATGCAGCCACGGGATTGATATTAAATTTCCAGTTCAATTAGAATGGAAGGTCTTCGTCCTCAGTCTCTTCGACTTCGGGCGCAGACTTTGGTGTGGCTGCACCAACATATCCACCATCGACAGCACTAAAGCCACCGCCAGTAGATCCGGTCAAGTTGTTGGCGTTCTTCTCTACAATTTGAATACCATTAAGGTAAACAGATAGGCTGTTATCACGGGCGACAACAGCGGGAGCAAGCTTCAAGCGAACCTTGTCACCGCCAAAAGGAACTGCATCAGTTTCCTGTGCAGCAGAATCTACGCAAGGGAACTTACCCTGCTCGACATATACTCGGCTCTTTGCCTTGAATGTCTTGACTCCATCCTTCTCCATGATACCATTGATCTTCTTAGCACCAGACTGCTTGAGCAACTCAGCGAGCTTCTTCTCAAGAGTCTTGTCAAGAAGAATCGTAATGTTGTGGTTAGCCGAAGCCTCACCAAAAGCCGTATCTGGCTTAAGAAGATTGCTCCACTTAACTTCAACAACCTCAGTCACAAACTGAGGCATCTTCTTCATCTTCTTATTAACCATTAGTGGTCTTGTCCTTATTCATTTCGCTAGTGATCTGATTCACTTGCATGTTTAGGTCATTAACAATAGCACTCAGACCGGAAGCAAGTCCGCTGAGATACGCAACTACGCTATCACTACGGATAGCAGGAACCATTTCCTGTGCGGGAGTGGTAACTTCAGTAACAACTCCATCAATCATTTCAGTTTCAGTGTTCATAATTTCTTTTCTCCTTTCTGATATACAGATATATCTGTAGCCCCAACTATAGGGCTAACTTAAAGACTCATCATTTCAATATACGGCTTACCATCAATTACAACGCCACAACTAATTACTGGTTTCTTAATATGGTCTTCACCATACTTCATAGCAAGGTGCTTGCGGTCAACACCGCAGCCAACATTCATTCCGAAGAGGGAATGCATTGGGCTGACTTGCCAGTTAATTCCGGCGCAAGAGTGGTGATGACCAGCAACCACAGAAAGACCCATACCTTTAGCAGTGTTGAAAGCAGGATACAAGCCGCCACCCCCAACACCATGATAGTAAAACACACTATCAATAGTGTAGTTCTTAACCCATTGCCAACTTGTGTTATAAATTTCATTGAAGCTCTTAATATAAAAGTCGGGGATACCAGCATCTCCCGCAAGTCGGCGCACTCTATCATCGTGATTGCCTATAGTGACAACCATGTTCTTGAAAGAAGCCTTCCATTCTTTGATGCATTCCATTGCTTGCTTATACTCAGACACAGCACCGGGATGATCCGGATGCTTAGTGTGGAATGAGATGCAATGGTGGTCGATCACATCCCCGATATGAACAACCTTGTCACACTTGTATTCTTTCTTGACATCCTTCACAAACTGAAGGTATCCATCTAGAACTGCGGGGAAGTGTGTATCCCCAATAACTAAAACCCTACTCACTTATGCTTCCTTCGCTTGTAGTCTTCTTTCCACTGCTGAGCAAGCGGAGGAAGACCATTGATTGGAGAATAGACATCAATCTTTCCATCAAAGTGATCCTTCTGTAGCTGATTCCAGCTATCATAAAGATCACCCCAACGCCAACTCTTTCCATTAAGCATTTTATTCGGTTTCCAAATCGTCTTCACTGTCACCTCCAATAAAGATATTAATGTTCATGTTAGGCTGCGGCGGTATGTTCTTAAGTGAAAACTCCGTATACGCAGCATTTAAAAAGATATCGCTGAATGCTTCAGTTGCAAACCATAGCGACAATTTCTTACGCTTTTTCTTTGACATAGCTAAAGCAGTAAACAACTTAACAGCCTCTTCCATGTCTCCTTCGCTTGTTATTTTATACACTTTATTTTTCATTGGAAGAAGTACTTTGCTTCTAGAACATTATCAATATTAAAGACTCCAACTTCGGGAGTCTCAGGCAACTCAATACCGATGTTCTTCATAAGTTCTTCTCGCATATCAGCCAGCAAATTAGTGCTGTGCATCTTATGAAACTCTTCGTTAGTGAAGGCTCTCATAAGATTTACATCTGGAGCAGGGCAACCATATGAGTCGTGAATCATACTAAATTGAGTGATACCTGAATCAATCATGCGCGTGACTGTAGACCACATATGACTCGCATCCAACGAGTGTATGTAATTTGGAGAGATAGCCAGATTAACTGAGCTTCCATCTATTGTTTCCTTATCTGGAGCACCAAAATGTAACTCCTTCATGTCGAACAGTTTGGCTACTGATCGTCTAGTTAGTATTTCATAGTACTGGTGGACAACCTTAAAGCCACATGGCGTAGTCCACTCAACATTCTTACCTACTTCAGAGAACATATCAGCTGTAACCTTGAGCCAAGCCTTACCCTTATTAGGTTCAATCAATGTACCCTTAAGGGCTTGGTCAATAAAGGTAGCAAGCTCCATAACTGCGCCAGCAATTTGGTCTTTACCTACCCAATCAAGATGTCCTTCAGTCTTACAGTATCTGCGAATACCATAGAATGTAACACCATACGGATCAGTCATCACCGCTCTCTTAACTACTGAGCGATCAATGTCCCCTTCCCAATACTCAAGAAACTTACTTGCCCACCGCCCCTTGTTGCTGTCTTCCTCTTTGACAAGAATCATATTATCAGTCATACTATCCGCAACAAACTGATATAGATCCTGTGGCTGTTCCGTCTTGATTAGGTTAACCTTCTTGGCTAGGGCAGGGTCACGCATAAGCGCAGCCCAATGCTGTACACCATTACATGAACCATCCATCTGTACGGCAACCTGAGTCATACCATCAGTACGACAAAGATCAAACACAGCAGCAAGTCTCTGGAAGGAAGGATTCTTTTTCTTCTTGTCAGATACCCATAGCTTGCGTGTCTCATAAGGATCATCGTTAATCCGTCTGAACATATCCATATTGTCCTGAACCCACTTGGCTCGTTGATCGAAAGGAACTTTGTCCTGATCAAATAGATTGGCAACATGAACTTGTAACCAATACTTACCAGTTGGTGTCTGCTTTCGTGGCTCAGCAAACATGATAAGACCACGATCAAAGTCAGACGCTTGTGGAGATAGCAGATCACATGCAGAATTAGCACGACCACGGAAGTCACAAGTAAAGATATGGTAGAAGAACTTTTGAGGAATCAGATACTTGGCAAGCTGTAGCCTGACAAGCATACGACCACGCAACTGCTCTTCTTTATACCAACTACTATAAGCTTCTTCCTTTTGGGCGCACCATCTTGCTTGCTCTTCCTTAGTTCCATTAGCTGGATAAGGTTCAGCAAAGTCAAACGCTGAGAAGTCATACGCAGGAAGATTAGCTTCCCGTGTATTGTTCTTAAACAAAGATTCCATCACTTCAAGAACTCTAGTATTAATAGTCCATTCGGTATGCATCATTGCATTAAGACCATCAACTACAGTCTGTGATGGGGTACTACTTTGCTGATGTACTTTCTCATCCCATAAAACATCCTTGAACTTCTGAACCACAGGCTTACGAACATACTGTAGGAGATTACCTCCACTGCTGGTAAGCGTATGAGCAACAGGAGGAACAATCATAGGTCGGTAAAGTAGTGCTGCTTTAGCAATAACATCTTGATGTCGCTTATGCAACTCACTAAGAATATCATCGGTAAAGGTAACAACTACTCGCTCGGTCCAACGCTTTCCTGTATGCTTACGAATGTTCTTGAGCTGAATGATCTCAGACATCTCTGCAATACGCAACATATGATGTCCAAAGTCTTCTCGTTGCTTTCTGTTGAAGTTCTTTTTGTTTAGCGTACCCATCTTGTAAGCAAACGCCTTGCATCGCTTGGCTGTCCACTTCTTTTGATAATGAGATTGCTTAAGCCAATCTTCGCGGAACTGTTTCTTAGCTTGCTGATAAGCAACAATCTCAATCACCATGTCAGATATTACATGCGCAATATGCTGAGCAGTAGGAAGGGGAAATAGATCTCCTTCATACTTACGCTCCCAGAAAGATGAGTTGAACCACTCAAGAATCAAAGCTCTAACTGTAATGTCAGCCATCTTTGCCGCACCTACCGCAAACAAAGGCGTTGCCCAATCGGGTGTCTTACGATTCTGAGAGATAGTATCAATCCATTGCTGATAGAACGGAGTTAGATGGATAACACAAGCATCAATTAGTGTTTGCTCTGGAATACCTTCATCGGGATTAGCATTATATGCGTCCCAATATTTATTTTCCGATAGAGCAAGCATCTCTTCTTCAGAAACTATCTGGAGTGTTGTCCTCTTCTCTTGCTCCGTCTTCGTCATCTGATTCCATAGTCTCGTCAAGCATAGCCTCCTCTTCTTGCTGTGCATCTACATAGTTCTGACATGAAGGACAAAGCATTTCATACGGATCTCTTGATCTCAAACAATCACATACATATCCGTGCTCTTCAGAATAACCATATGCATTACGACGAATCCTGCGATTATCTTCATCATAATCATACCACATACTATATTCCTTTAGTTAAACCAATGAGGTTTATTGTTAAGTTTCCACTTGGCAAGTCGTGCCTTGTCATTAATATAATATCTACGATAAGCAACTACGGGATTAACATCTTTGTATTGATCAGGCATAGCTTGTGCAAAGGGCAAGAGTCCAAGGTCAAGAATGTTAGGCTTGTTCTGCCACGCCCATTCAATAACCTCGGTGCTCTTGTGTATCTTATTATACCTGAAAGCATACTCCCTTGCAAGTGCGAGTCCATGCCGCACAAGCCAATCATAATTACTAAGACTTGATCTAGTCCAGACTGCACACGGATGATTATAGTGAGTGCGCTTATAGGGCGCAGTATCATGGGCTGAGCAAAGAAGCTGAGCTGTTTCAAGAACCATCTTTACAACATGCTTATCACATTGGTATTTAGCTGCAAACTCCGGGCTATTATCAAGTACAAAGATATTCATTTAGTTCTCGCCAGTACCCTTTTCATACTTATCCATAGTATTTTCAAGCTTATGGCAGATAGCGAAAAGATCATGGATCAAATCCTTGTTAGTGATTTCTCCATTAAGAGTCATATCCTTTAGCTCAAAGAGCTGGAACAAAACATCATCAACATCTGCCGCAAGTTTCTCAGAAACTTGACGGTAATCAATCACAGTCTTCTTCTTCTTAGTAGTCATTTGTTTTTCCTTAAGCGAAAGTAAGAGCATACTTCATCACATCAATAGTGGCATCCTGATTCTTACCAAGCAAGTTGTTATAAGCAGCCGACTCAAAGGTAGGCTTCTTACCACGGGCAGGAATACGATGCTGCAATTCCTTAGTCACAGCATTAGCAACAAGCCACAGATTGGCAGTGCTGTTAAGAGACTGCCGCTCACTATCAAAGGTATCAGACCACTTAGCAATAGTGGTAGTAGCCTTAAGATAGTTAGTGTACTCACTCTCAGTCTGAGGATTAGTAACAATAGGAGTCTCAATCATACCCCATACATCCATCCAGAACTTCTGAATGTCAGCCTTGGTAAGCTCTTTGCTAACAAGAGCAGACACCTTCTCTTCAAACAACTTACCAGTCTGCTGATAGAACTTAAGAGCATCAGCCATAGCTTGCTGCTTCTTCTTGATATCACCAGTATGAGTAATACGGAAAGCCTTCTTAGAACCAGATGCCATAGCCATACTCAAAGTATTCTGGCAAACAATGCGAATGCTGGTAGGCATAACAGAGTGAGCAAGAGTACCATCATGGCTGTTAATAAAAGCCATGTACTTTTCAATAGGATCATTGCTGCTAGCACCATCCATAGTTCCCGTGTTACAGAGAACAACAAGGCGGCGACCACCATTCATTGACAGAGCAGATTCAACCTTGATGTCAGCACCAAGATTGTACGCCATATCAAACACTTCACTATTCTGAATCACCTGATAGTCAGGAGACTGGATAGAAAGAATAGTGTTATTGTCATCACGAATAATCGCGTTGTAATCATCAGACTGAGCATCGCCAGCATACACAGAACTAGTCTTAGAAACAGTCCAGTTAAGACCAGAAATTTCCATAGCATCGGTGGGACTCATATCATTCTGAATAACAATACCAAGTCCATGCCAAGCAGCCTTCCTGTTAAAGACCGCGCTATCAGTTTCCGTAATATTGTGAGCCATTAGTTTCCTTAATAGGGTTACTCTTCATCTTCATAGCGACCATGACGATCATTGTCGCGTACTTTACTTCGTCTATAGGGATCAAGCTTTGGCTTAATCCGCTCCGCTTCTTTGTGCTTCTGCTTCTCTTCCAGCCTCTTCCTTCTTTTCTCTCTGTCTTCGCTCATAAGTACTAGTTGCATCCCAAATAATAAGTGCAAGTTGCTTTAGATCATCATAAGTAATTCGCTGCGTAGTTGCAGTAATACCATTAAGATCGTTCTTAATCACATTAAAAGTAAAAACATTCTTTTCATCGGCATAACCACAAGAAAAATCATCATAAGTAATGTCCATAATAGAGACAATACTATAGTTATCCGGGCGTTCTCCAATAGTTTTTGTATACGATTTATTAATCACTTGTACCTTTCCGCATATAAGGGGTTAACAAAAACAATCTTAGTAATACAACCAAGAGGAATGCAGTTCACATCAGAAACAATAGTCTTAGCATCATCCCATGTAGCAACGATGGTAAGATACTCTTCAGTCATCTCAAGAACACGACCAATTGATACGCAAAAGTGTGGACGCATATCAATAATATCATTGCGATCCATCCATGAGTCAGAATATCCTGCAATATCTTCCCAATAAATATAGACATCGTGATCTATAAATTTCTCAAGCATTTCATCGTACTTCATTTACCACCACCCAATAACTGTTCCATTGTTTTCCTTTACAATTATAAACCACATTAGTAGAGCAGCAATTTCCTCATAACTAAAGCCATTATAATTAGGCTTCTTAAATGGATTGTCAGCGACATCCATCAGATACATCTGAAGTCTAGTAATGATACGCTGAAGTTCATCAGGCTTAAGTTTTTCTTGATAAAGATCTACATCACACACATCATCAATGAGGTTGGCATATACTTTACCACGAATACTAGACTGTCCATCTGTAAACATGCTGCCACACAGCAGCGGAGGGATACGCTCAAACTTCTTAGGATCAACACCATGCGCGAACAAGTCAAGTCCCATTAGTTTTATCCTCACAGTTATCACTTACGAATGAACCAAAGTATTCCCACCAACAATCATCTGGCAAGGCTGCTTGCATACTATGCACAACCTGTTCCCAACCATCATCGGTCATTGTCTTTCCTTCTGGAATGAAACCCTCGGCATCCTCTCTGGTAAAGATGAACACACAAGCCTTACGATCTAGTGACCTTAGAAATTTAATAGTATCTTCGTGGTGCATATGATTCCTTGATAGTGGGTCGGGAGAGACTTGAACTCTCAACCAATTGATTAAAAGTCAACTGCTCTACCTATTGAGCTACCAACCCGAAGTAGCACTGGTGGGAGTCGAACCCACACTTTGTCGATTTTGAGTCGATTGTCTCTGCCTTTGGACTACAGTGCCATAAAGATTCTATGTACCTTGGCGGGTTCAAAGTCCGCTGTATACACAGAACCCGTAAGAAAAATGTCATAGTATTTCTTACAACATCCCTGACAGGGATCGAACCTGTAGCCTATGACTTAGAAGGTCATTGCTCTATCCAATTGAGCTACAGGGACAAACATGGAAGGGGCGGGAGTTGCACCCACATATTCACGCTTATAAGGCATGCGCTCTATCTACTTTTCAGCCACCCTTCCTAATAATTACTTAAACAAGTGGCAAGTACCCATCTTACGGCAGTTATCCTTAAGAATATTATAAGCAACCTTTGCCTCAGAATTATTCCTGAGAAAAATAATCTCATCGTTCTGCTTAGAAAGATTAGCCTTTAGAATACCAATCTGTTCCTGCAGATAGTCAATATGCTTCTGATTCTTAAGATTATAAACCAACAGATAAGTCATAGGAGCAAAGATAGCAAGTGCTCCAACAAGTCCATAGATCATTTAAAATCCTTTCTTAGTCTTCGTGATCATCATCTTCTTCGTGGGGCAACTCTTCCCACTCATCGTCATCATCACCAAGAATATCTTCATCAAGCCACTCATCTGGAACCAAGTCCATGAAGTACTCACCAATAGACTCTTCCATACAATTCATCCACTCAATTAGATCCTTGTTAGGAATCTTGGTGTAATCAATACGATGAGCATCCAGCCAATCCATCCAATAATTAAGAGTATTATCCTGATTAGATTCGCTCATTAGTCAACCTCAATCCGAAGAGAAATGTTGCCGACATGCTCCTCAACCAGTTCAGTAAGCTTATCCTTGACAATATCATCAAGCGTATACATAAAGTCCTGACTCTCAAGATAATCCTCAACACAACGCTCCAACTTACTGTGAATACTTGACTCAATATTCTTGATAAGTTCAGCAGCAATAGTATCACTAAGAGCAGACAGCGATTCCGACAAAGCAGACTTAGTAGTATTAATAGTATCCATTAGCAGCAACTTTCAACAATGTGGGTAATCTGGTCGATAAAAAGTTCCTCATCATCAGTCAACCAGTACTGATCGTGAGTCATCTGATCAAACTCATTTAGCATACTCATAAACATATCCCTCTTCTTGGGATCGTCCATCCAGTTATGCATGTTATCAAAAACTTCTACAAAGAAACTAATGTTATCACTAGTAATAAAGGTTGTCAAAGTTTTTCTCCAAGCTGACAATCAATCTCTTCATCTGAATCCCCTCCAAATGGATCGCAGTTATAGATGGCATAGTCAATAACATAATTGACAAGAGAACTATAATCAACACTATCATTATCATAATCAATGACATCAATATTACAGATTGTCCAGTTACTATGGTTATCCATAGTCCACATAACCTCAAACTCTACATCAACTTCACCATAGTTAGTATCAATTTTTGTATTGTGTCTATTAGTTCTCGTCATTCGGGATCTCCCTGTAGTACTGTATCAGTAGCCCCAACCATTCGGCATAGGGCAGAAAGTGCGGCATCGGGAGTTTCACCCACCGCTTTCACCACCCATGCAGGACGGTCGTATGTCATTATTGAAACCACATGCACCATATTTTCGTGCATTTGAATAGCCTTCACTTGAATCTGTGTACCATTTACCAAAGAGATTTGCATCTCCTTGATCTCTGAACCCAGAGATTTGCTGACCATTGACATACACGGCATACCACACTCCATCATAATCATATTCTTTCTGAATATTATACAGCATTCCAACGATTCCTTTCATTCAGGCAGTGATATCCAAAGTCAATACACACAGGATTGCCTTGCCACATACCAACATTACCTTCATGGAGGTCGCCACCCATGTATGATCCATCTGGATACTTTGAACCGATGGTAAAGAAGTCGTGTTGCA
>Ga0105102_10000443_pt1 | contig 12295 bp, 7 predicted proteins | sample PPLLaktember2015_FD_87032 | JGI IMG/M metagenome (GOLD analysis project Ga0105102, IMG submission 87032) | Freshwater sediment microbial communities from Prairie Pothole Lake near Jamestown, North Dakota, USA - PPLs Lake P7 Core (6) Depth... | ecosystem: Environmental > Aquatic > Freshwater >...
TCCGGCATTAATAATATCAGTCAGCCTTTTCCTGCTATCGAGAAAAGCATCTTCGGAAAAGGTTCACCCCAGGGAAGGCTTCCTGTCAGTTTCGCTGGCCTGGCTCGTTTTTTCCTGTTTTGGTACTCTGCCCTATCTTATGGAGGGTTCTATTTCTTCCTTTATTGATGCATTTTTCGAATCAGCCTCCGGTTTTACGACGACGGGTGCAACAATCTTCGGTGATGTTGAATCGCTTCCCTATTCAATTCTTTTCTGGAGAAGTTTTACCCATTGGATCGGGGGTCTGGGGATAATAGTCTTTGTAATAATCATTCTTCCCACACTTGGCATAACAGCCAGTCAGCTTCTGCCTCTTGAGTCATCACTTAAGGAAAAGACACATCCGAAAACCAAGTCTGTCGGATTAAGACTTCTCTATGTTTACCTCGGGTTAACTGTGACCGAAGTGATCCTTCTCTGGTCGGGCGATATGAACCTTTTTGAAAGCATATGTCATACTTTTGGCACTGTCGCAACTGGCGGCTTCTCCGTAAAAAACAACAGCATTGAAGGATATTCGTCTTACAGTCAGAATATTATAACATTATTCATGTTCCTGTCAGGGGTCAGCTTCGTTGTTTATTACTACATGGTTAAGCTCAACTTCAGGAAAGTGAAGCACAACGAAGAATTATGGTTTTATCTTGGAACTACTCTTTTTTTCGGGACACTTGCCACAAGTGTTATTCTGTCAGGAGCAACCTTACCGGTAGGAGATGCCGCAAGGGAGGGTTTCTTCCAGGTTGTATCCATTATAACAACTACGGGCTATTCATCTGTTGATTACCTTAACTGGCCATCGGCAGGATTAATCATTATCTTCCTTCTGTTGTTCTCCGGGGCTTGTACAGGGTCCACTACCGGAGGAATTAAAATGGTCAGGCATCTGATAATAACAAAGAATATCCGTAACACTTTTACCAGACTCGTTCATCCAAATGTCATAAGTCAGATAAAACTTAACAATAAACCTCTGGATGAAAAGGCCAACATATCTGTTTTGTCCTTTGTGGTTTTATATCTGTTCATTTTTCTGGCAGGAACAGTTTTGATTATCATTCTGGGAAGTGATCCTGTTACTGCTGCCAGCGGAGTTGCCTCCTCCCTTGGAAACGTCGGACCCGCTCTGGGATCATTAGGTCCGATGTTCAATTATTCGCACATGCCTGAAGCCAGCAAGTTGATATTCAGTATTTTAATGATTATAGGAAGGCTTGAGATCAACACCTTTTTCATACTTCTTTCAAGGTCTTTCTGGAGGCTATGATCTGTTATTTAAGATTTGAAGATCTTACCAGAGCAAGGTTCTCAGGAGTACCGATATCAAACCAGTAACCTCCGTTATGTCTGAAAGTAAGGATCTGATTATCTGATGCAAGCTCCAGATAAAGTGCCGTAAGCGAAAACCTGCCCTCTTTCATGTAATTAAAGATCAGAGGATCAATAATTTGAATTCCGGAAAAAGCAATTTTCCTAAGGAGTCCTTCACTGCTTCGGACAATAATCTCCTCCCCTGTTGCCACATTGGTCCAGCCACACAGGATGCCTTCATTATCAATCAGAAAGAATCTTTTCCCAGTCCGGTTTCTGACTGCAAGCGTGGCTATTCCTTTTCTTTCGAGATGATAGCCATAAAGAAGTGACAGGTCCAGATCAGTTATAATATCACAGTTGTAAACCAGAAAAGGTTTTTCATCAAAGAAATGCCGGGCTTTAAACAAACCCCCTCCGGTTTCCAGAAGATCGTCCGATTCATCTGAAACAGAGACCTTAAAGCCTGACTTATTCAGCCGGTCTACCTCTCTGATAACATCATCCGCGAAGTGATGAACATTTATTATCAAATCATCAAACCCATACCGGGTACAATTCTCAACAGCAATTCTGAGGATAGTCTTACCGTTAATGTCCACCAGGGGCTTTGGAACCGATTCTGTGATTTTTCCCAGGCGTGTCCCTTTCCCTGCAGCCATTATCATTGCTTTCATAGGGGGAAGGATTATAAATGCCTCTGTAGTTTAAGGCTGATAAAAACAGATGTTTCGGGTATTACTTCTGCCACGCTATAGAGCTCATCAAGACGGATATGGGCAGATGCTTTCTCGGTAAGTCTGTTAAGCAGTTCCACTCCGGGAACTATGCTTTCAGTAAAAGTAGGTTTCTTTTCATATAGTCCTCTGAAGCCGAAAGCCCCGAGAGCCTGCATTACCCTTACGATGCTGAAGGCAAAAAAGTAACCCCTGAATTTCCCGGGATCCTCTCCCGTCCGCTTACTGAACCTGACGATATAATAATCAAGCAATGATTCCCTGTCCTCCTCTGTCATTGGTATTTTTGCATCATACAGCAGTGAAGCTACATCATACTGCGGAGCACCTTTCCTCCCTCCCTGGTAATCAATAAACCAGGGGTCCCCGTTCATAACCATCACATTAGCTGTCTGAAAATCCCTGTAAAGGAAATATTCCTGACCGGCTTCGAGAAGAAAATCCGCCAGTCGTTCGAAATCGTTCTCGAGACGGCGTTCGTTAAAAGGAACAGCCAGAAGCTTCAGCAGCATGTATTTGAAATAGTTCATGTCCCACATCATTGACTGACGGTCGAAGCTCCTGTGAGGATAGCAAAGATCGAGATTAAGGCCTTCAATGCCTTCAGTCTGGAACAAAATAAGCTTGTCGAATATCTTTCTGTACAGGGTAAGGCTTTCATCATCAAAAGGGCTTATCACTTCACGGTTATGAAGCCAGGTATACAGGTTCTCATTGCCCAGATCCTGAAGAAAATAAATAAAGCGGCCGGGGTAATAGCCGAAAAGTTCAGGGACAGGAAGCGATTTTGAGAGGAAGTGCCTCGTAAATCCTATAAAAGCCTCATTTTCTTCCTCATTAGGATTATAGGCAGCGATCACAGGAGAGTGCCCGACGTTTATTCTGTAGTATCTCCGGTCAGAGCCAGACCTTGGCAAAGCAGTCACATATTCGGGGCTTCTGCCATAAAGGTCCTGACATCCTTCTGAGATTATCTTTACTATTTCAATTTCTTCCATTTGTATCAGAGCTTTTCCTGTGTAACCAAAAAACTATAATCTAATAAATATTTTTCTTCTGTACAAAACTAAAGCAATACTCCAAATGAGTATAACCTGGATAATGGCAAACAGAAGGCTGCCATTAAGATTTCCTGCAACCGGAACGCAAATCTTTTCATAAAACCATGAGTAAAGGCTTGCCGAATGAGGATCTCCGCCTGTTTTGATTGTTAAGAGCGCCTTAGCCAGGATCCCTGCCAGAAAATATGACGTCAATGCATTCATTCCGAAAACCAGGAAAGGGGTACCCCAGCTGCGGAATTTGAGTACATCGGTCAGCCAGTAAATTAATGAGAGTAATATCATAGCCAGCCCTGATGAATACAGAACATAGGAACTTGTCCACAGGGGTTTGTTTATGGGAAAGATACTGCCCCATAAAAGGCCAAGTCCGGTCAACCCTGCTCCTATAAAGACTATCTTTAATATATTCCTTACCGCTGAAGACTTCTTCGTCAGAAGTTCGGCTGTATAATATCCGATAATCACGTTAGCTGTTGCAGGAAGGGTGCTTAGCAGCCCCAGCGGATCAAAGGGTATTCCAAAGGCTGTACTGAGATGGTTTTCTCCAAGAATGAGCTTATCAATCCTGAGAACAAGATTATTCTCAAGGGAATAGGGATCACCGTCTCCGGACAAGGCAAGCAATGCCCAGTAAAGGAGGAGGATCACTCCGGTAACAATCCACAGGTAGTCTCTTCTTACAGTAATACATATGATGGTCCCGATGAAATAAGCAAGTGCAATACGCTGAAGAACCCCCATTATCCTCAGTGTTGAATAGTCTCTTCCGAAATAAGGGAAGATATTCAGAAAAAGCCCAAGGGCAAAGATCGCGATTGTCCGCCGGACAATCCTTAATAAGGAATCGCCATGAAGTTCATGTCCGTGTTTTTTCATGGAGAACCAGACCGATACACCAACGATAAAAAGGAAGAAGGGGAAAACCAGGTCGGTTGGGCTGCATCCATGCCATTTTGAGTGCCGGAGGGGAGCATATACGTAATCCCAGCTTCCGGGAGTATTTACCAGAATCATGAAAGCTACCGTCAAGCCTCTGAAGATGTCAAGAGAAACCAGTCTGCTTTTTGCCATGGTAAGTCAGGTTACTGCACACAAAAATAGATTTTTCCGGCTTATTGATGCCGGAATTTTATAGTTTCCCTTTCCCGATGTATTTTTTAGACATTCTGTCGTCAGGATGCTTCTTTGAGAAATCCGACCAGTAATCGGAAATAGTGCCTTTTACTTCCTTATGCAATATCCAGAGGCCAATAAGGTTGGGCACTGTCATAAATGCAATTGTTATATATGAAAGGGACCAGATTATCGTTGTATCTGTAAATGAAGCAATAAAGAATGCCCCAACAAAAATAATCCGGTAATAGATAACGTATTTCGGGCCCACTAGATAGGTTAAGGCCCTGTCGCCATAATAGGACCATGAGATTGCTGTGGAAAATGCAAAAAGAAGAAGTCCTATCGAAACAATGTATTTTCCAAAACCTCCGAGAATGCTTCGTTCGAAGGCAATGGTTGTGAGAGGGGCACTATGGATAAGTGATTTTCCCGTTACATACAAAGCCGATGACGCAGGTTTCCATTTGCCATTTACAACTTCTATTTTCCCGGTATACAACGCCTTGTTCTCATAGAATTTGAAATCTTCAGCCACCGATCTGGATGATATAAGCGTTATTTCATTGTTCATCTCACCGTTAACAACATCGAGCTGTCCTGTAAACAGAGGAATTGCCTCTCCCTTTGTTATAAAATCCACAACCAGGTTCTTCTGTACGGGATCGTTTTCATCGTACCTCTTGTCGAGGAATATCATATCCGCGGTCTGGAACTGGTTCTCTATCTTCTCGGTCCACACTCCGCTTGATAGCACAACAAGCCCCGTCAGAGTACATATTATTATTGTATCGATAAAAGGCTCAAGAATTGCTACCATTCCTTCTGATACAGGCTCAGGTGCACGGGCTGCTGAGTGCGCAATTGGTGCAGATCCCTGGCCTGATTCATTTGAAAACAGGCCTCTGTTTACACCCCTGTTGATGGCAAAAGCTATGGTGGCTCCCATGAAGCCTCCTGTTGCTGCAGTCCCGGTAAACACTGTTGAAAATAATGCGATAAACGAAGGAATAATATTCTCATAGTTGGTAAGGATAACAAGGATTGCTCCGATAAAATAGAAAATCGCCATCCCGGGGACAAGCTTTTCGGTTACCTTGGCTATCCTCTTTATGCCGCCTATAATAATCAAAGCAAGTATTACAGCAAGAACAGCTCCCGTAATTATCTGCTTGATACCGAATGTAGTGAATATGGAGTTTGCAATGCTGTTAATCTGAGGAAGGCTTCCTGTACCGAATGACGAAAGTACTGTTGCCGCTGCGAAAAAACCCCCTATCCAAAGGCCGGTCTTTATTACCTTTCCATTTTTAGTCTTAATGTTAAGCCTTTTTTTCATGTAATACATTGGTCCACCCGAAACCGAGCCATCGGGAAGAATATCCCGGTATTTATGAGAAATGGTAACCTCAACGAATTTGGTACACATTCCTATCGCTGCCGTAACGAGCATCCAGAAGAGAGCTGCGGGACCTCCGAGATGAATTGCCAGGGCTACTCCTGCTATGTTTCCTGTTCCGACAGTACCCGAAAGGGCTGTTGAAAGAGCCTGGAAATGTGAAGTATCGCCGACATCGAGATGATGATCATATTTACCCTTTACAACATCCACGGCATGCCTGAAATACCTGAACTGGGGAAACTTAAGATAAATTGTAAAGAAAATGCCCGTACCGAGGAGAAGAATAACGAACCATGGTGCTCCTCCGATGTAACCGTCGAGCATTATCAGGAATTCATTTATTTTTTGCATAACAGGATTTAAGTAAGATTGAGAAAAAGCAATGAAAACAAATGTAACGATTTCCTGAAAAGATAAAAGAAACTGAAAAATGTTTCAGAACAAATCCGGAAATAAATGAGATTTCCGAGTGTATCGTATCAATTCAGTTATCACAACGACACAGTTGCCTTAAATGCCGTATGAAATATTTATTATTTTTGACCTTCAGGATTATCCGACCAGTAAGAAATAACCAAAATACTACAGCCATGTTGTTAATAAAAAGAATCCATTCAGCGATTTTCATCCTTGCTCTTTTATTACAGCCATTAGTAACAAAATCACAGACAACTGATCCTCCTTTTATTAAATACATGGATCATCCTTGGGTTGATTCGGTTCTCAAGTCGCTCGACACAGAACAAAGGATCGCCCAGACAATCTGGATAGCAGCCTACTCCAACAGGGATATTTCGCATGAAGTTGAAATAAGCGACCTCATAAGAAAATACTGCCCCGGTGGATTAATCTTTTTTCAGGGTACCCCCGGCAAACAGGCAGAACTTACAAACTTCTACCAGAGTATAGCAAAAGTCCCCCTTCGTATAAGCATGGATGCCGAGTGGGGGCTTGGAATGAGGCTTCAGAATGTTGTGAGATTTCCCTATCAGATGACTCTGGGTGCGATTGGCAACGATTCACTCATTTATCAGATGGGACAGGCTGTTGCCGGGCAGTGCAGAAGGATGGGAGTACATGTGAACTTCGCACCTGTGGCCGATATAAACAATAATCCAGGAAATCCGGTAATAAATTACAGGTCCTTTGGTGAGAACAGAGAGAGAGTGACCAGAGCAGCGATGATGTACATGAAAGGAATGCAGGATAACAGGGTTCTTGCCACACTCAAGCATTTTCCGGGGCATGGTGATACCAACACCGACTCACACCTCGATCTTCCGGTGATTTCACATTCCCGTTCAAGGCTCGACACACTTGAGCTCTTCCCCTTTCGAAACCTTATCAACGAAGGAGCAGGAGCCGTAATGACTGCCCATCTTAATCTCCCATCACTCGATCCGTCATCAAACCTTCCTTCAACGCTTTCACCCGTTATAATAAATGACCTGCTAAAAGGGGAACTCGGGTTCAGGGGACTTGTTATTACCGATGCAATGAACATGAAAGGCGTTACAAAATACTTTAACCCTGGTGAAGCTGAAGCGAGAGCTCTCGTTGCCGGGAACGATGTGGTCGAATTTGTGACAGATATAAATGCGGCTGTAGTCGCAGTAAAAAAGATGCTCACTGAAAAGAAACTGACACAGGCTGAAATTGATCTTAAGTGCAGGAAAGTACTTGCATTGAAGTATTGGTGCGGACTCAATAAAATAAACCCGGTAGAGGAAAAAGGAATCGAAGCTGACCTGTCGTCGAACAGGAATATTGCCCTCATACAAAATCTTTACGCCAATGCTCTCACGGTAATCAACAACAACGAAAATATTATTCCTGCCAGGGACCTTGATAAGACCAGAATAGCGGTAGTCTCGGTTAACAAGTCCCGTTCATCGTCATTTCAGGATAGGATCCTCAGCTACTACCCAGCCGACACCTTCCTTATTGACACATCTGATCCTGATCGATACAATGAACTTACAGTTAAACTCTCAGGCTACGACCTGGTAATTGCGGGGATCTTCTCTGCCGATCAGCGTCCCCAGAATAATTACGGAATCAGAGCAGGCCTTGTCTCCTTCCTCGATAAGCTGGTTGGATCAAACAACACCATCATAACCTACTTTGGAAATCCTTACGCTCTGGCGAGACTGGAACCGCTTCAGCGTTCCAGAGGACTCGTTGTAGCCTACCAGGAGAATGAGTTTACCGAAGACTTGTCGGCTCAGTTGATCTTTGGAGGAATTGAAGGAAAGGGCCGGCTGCCGGTGACGATAAACAGACTCTGGCCTGAAGGACATGGGATAATGACCGGGGGAAAAATAAGGCTCAGCTACGGTATACCTGAGTCCGTAGGTATCTCTTCTGAGATTCTCAGCAGGAAGGCTGATTCCATAGCCTTCTCCGGAATGAATGCCGGGGCTTATCCCGGTTGTGAAATAATGATTGCCCGGAAGGGAACTGTAGTTTTCCATAAGGCATACGGCTACCATACATATGAAAACAGGACACCTGTCAGAAAGGATGATATATTCGATCTCGCATCTGTAACAAAAGTATCGTCCACCCTGGCGGGATTAATGCTTCTCGATTCGGAAGGCAGATTCTCGGTCGACAATAAGCTCGGGGATTATCTGCCCGAGTTCAGAAATTCAAACAAAAAAGACCTTCTTATGAAAGATCTCCTTACTCACCAGGCCGGGCTGAGAGACTGGATACCATTCTGGAAAGAGACTGTAAGGCGCGATTCTTCACTCAGAAGAAATGTATTCAGTCATGTTTATTCTGAGAAATATCCCCTTAAGGTTGCAAATGATCTATTCATTAACAGGAATTACAGAAGAAAGATCTTTGATGAGATCAGGGATAGCCCTCTTGGTGAAAGGAAATACGTCTATTCCGACCTCACATTCATAATATCACCTGAGATAATAGAAAATCTGACAGGTGAACTTTGGCATGAATTCGTAACAGAAAGGATTTACAGAAAGATAGGATCTTTTAATATCGGATTCAACCCCTATGAAAAATACCCGATTGAAAGAATAGTTCCTACCGAATATGACTCTCTTTTCAGAAGGCAGCTTCTTCACGGGACGGTACATGATGAAGGTGCTGCGATGCTTGGAGGGATCTCCGGTCATGCTGGTTTGTTTTCCACCGCCAACGATCTGATGAAACTGATGGAGCTTTACCGCCGGATGGGAAGTTACGGAGGAGAACAGATTATCAGCCGTGATGTACTTGAAAGATACACTACTGTTCAGTTCCCGGAAAATAACAACCGCAGGGGTCTCGGATTCGACAAACCTTTTCTGAACAACCATGAACTGGCCCGGGAGGATTGTTATCCGACAAAGGGTGCATCGCCTGAAAGTTTCGGTCATTCCGGATATACAGGAACGTTTGTGTGGATCGACCCTGTGTATGAGCTAAGCTACGTTTTCCTTTCTAACAGGGTATATCCGACCAGGTATAATAATCTTCTCTCGGAAATGAACATAAGGACCAACATTCTTCAGGCTGTATACGACTCAATTTTCAGCCTGTAACTCAAATACATCAACCCCCCATCAGTACCTACGATGAAGATGTTTAACAACATAGGGGAATAATAGACTGTTTATAATTGTCTTTATTAAATTAACCCGAACTAAACCTAAGAATTATGAATCAGGATCAATCAAAAAACAGACCACCAAAAAGCAAAAGTCTTTCAAGGCGGAATTTCCTCGGGAGGACAGCCACTGCTGCTGCCGCATTCACAATTATTCCACGCTCGGTAATGGGCGGAAAGGGATATACTGCCCCCAGCGACACGGTTAACGTGGCGGGCATCGGCATTGGAAGCCAGGGAGGAGGCGACATACAGCAGATATGTACTCCGGATGTTCCAATTGAGCGTCCATCGAGAAATTCCAACGGTACACCGATGACCAAGGAACAAATTGCCGAGAGGCAGGCAAGGATGGCTGAAATGCAGAAAAGAATGGCAGCAAATGCTCCCGGCGGCCAGGGAGGTCAGCGTCCCGCTGGAGCCCGTCAACAAACTGATACAAATGCAACGGTCCAGATGGGTGACGCTCAAAGGGGCAGGGTCATAAAGCTGGCAAATATTTATGCCCTGTGCGACGTTGACCTGGAATATGCAGGACACATCGTCAAGGGATATCCCAAGGCAAAAGTTTACACCGACTGGAGGGAGATGCTCGAGAAGGAACCTTCGATCGATGCAGTTGTCATCGGAACACCCGATCACAACCATGCTCCCATCGCTGCAGCATTTATGAGGGCTAAAAAGCATGTATATCTCGAAAAACCAATGGCAAAAACGATTGTTGAATGCCGTAAGCTTGCCGAGATAGCCAAAGAAACGGATGTTGTTACACAAATGGGAAACCAGGGACATGCCACCGAGGGAACCCGTAAAACTGTTGAATGGATTCAATCGGGCGTAATCGGCCTTGTGAGGGAAGTACAGCTTTCTACCAACCGGCCCATGGGCTTCTGGCCACAGGGCGACATGAAACGTCCTGCAGGGGTAACAGCACCCAAGAATCTGAACTATGACCTATGGCTTGGTCCGGCACCCAACAAACCCTATCATCCCGACACCCTGCACTTTTACTGGAGAGGCCTCTGGGACTACGGAACCGGAGCGATGGGCGATATGGGAGCACACATTTTCGATGCACCGATATGGGCACTTAATCTTGGAATGCCTACCAAAATACAGGCAACAAGCTCGCCTTACAGCACCGACTACATGCCTCTCTGCGAGCTGGTGACCTATGAGTTTCCTTCGCGCGGCTACATGCCCCCTGTAAAGGTGACATGGTGCGACGGAGGTTTAAGACCACCCCGTCCCGAGCAGCTTGAAGCCGGAAGAGCAATGCAGGATGCAACATATTACGGCGACAAGGGTATTATTTCACATGCAAGCCATGGGGCCATGCCACAGCTTATACCAGCAAACCGCGACTTTACAGGTCCCGATCCATGGCTGCCAAGAACAGGCAACATCTTCGAGGACTGGATTGATGCAATAAAGAATGGAAAGAAATCATGCAATGATTTCTCAACAGCATCAAAGCTTACTGAGATAATGCTTCTTACCAACATTGCTGTTCTTCATCAGAGGTCGAATATCACACTTGAATACGATCCAGTTAATATGAAGATCACCAATCTTCCCGAAGCAAACGACAAGTTCCATTACGAATACAGAAGTGGCTGGAGCATATAGTACTCAGAATTTCAACATTATAAAAGAGAGTGTCAGAAAGGCACTCTCTTTTTATTTATTCATTGTCACAAAAAGCCACTCAGAAGTTATGACATTGCCAGATCGGCTCTGAAGGGGCTGCTTTCAGAATGTAAAATTTAACTGCATTCTTCTATTTAATATTCAATCCGCTTACTTTCAGCTTCAGCGATCTGCTGCTGAGGTCGTTCAGGTAACAGTAGCCCCCGATAGTTCTCTTTTCTCCCGGCAGAAGGAAGAAATAATTATCATCGAGATAAACCGGAGCAACAAATTGTCCCGTTTCGGCATCCAGAAGCATAAGTTCGACCGATAAGGCAAGGTGATCAGACGGGTTCTCCACCTCCATTACCAGATATATCTTTTCGTTGACCGGCATGAAGTGAAGGATATGAATTAATTGAAAAGAACAAGGGCCTGAATCTTTTCGATTCAAGCCCTCATGATCTATTTTTCTTTTTGTGCCCAGAACAAGACTCGAACTTGCACACCGTAACCGGCACCAGCCCCTCAAGCTGGCGTGTCTACCAATTTCACCATCTGGGCAGAGCTGCAAAGATAAAATACAAAAGCTGAAAGTTAAAAACTATTCTCAATTTTCTTCCTTGTACCTTGAGTCTTTCACCTTGCGTCTTCCTTGTGCCCAGAACAGGACTCGAACCTGCACATCATTGCTGACACTAGTCCCTGAAACTAGCGCGTCTACCAATTTCGCCATCTGGGCATTTTTCCAACTGCGGGCACAAAAATAAGAAAAAAATTAAAAACAAATGCCTGCGATTTGTATAAAAGTATATTTTTGCTCCCTGATAACAAAAGAAAGAATGCCGGTAACAAAACACATAAAACCTTTTTATTCCCTGAGTGTCAGGTCTGCGTAATCATTGCACAACAAAAAAAATAATATAACAGACCTGCAGGATGATGCAGGTCTTTTTGTATAATTTAATCTTAATAGCGACGAAATGAAAATTATGAAATTCGGAGGGACCTCTGTCGGAACCCCCGAAAGGATGAGATCGATAATTCCCCTGATAAACGGGGAGGAAAAGGTGATTGTCGTACTCTCGGCCCTTTCAGGCACAACAAATTCACTGGTTGAAATCACTGACCTGCTGTATGCCGGAAAACAGGATGAGGCCGTAGGGAAAACGGAAACACTTAGATCAAAATACCATGATGTGATCAGCGAACTCTATTCAACCGATGAATATAAACATTCGGTAAAGGGTCTGATTGATTCTCATTTCGACCTGATTGGAAAGTTCCCGGCAAGGAGTTTTTCAAGACAGGATGAAAAATCTATTGTCGCCCAGGGCGAACTGATGTCGACAGCAATGTTTCATAAGCTCCTGCTTGAGAA
>Ga0105102_10000445_pt1 | contig 12286 bp, 8 predicted proteins | sample PPLLaktember2015_FD_87032 | JGI IMG/M metagenome (GOLD analysis project Ga0105102, IMG submission 87032) | Freshwater sediment microbial communities from Prairie Pothole Lake near Jamestown, North Dakota, USA - PPLs Lake P7 Core (6) Depth... | ecosystem: Environmental > Aquatic > Freshwater >...
CTCGTCCCCTCGTCTTTCGTCCCCTCGTCACTTCCCCTTTCTCCACCGCTGGCTTTCCGGCTTTATGTGGAAAATGCCTTTGTTCACCGATTTGACCTCTTCGACTGTATAAAAGGCCTGGGGATTGTGCTGGCTGATGATTTGCTGTACTTTGGGCAATTCTGTCCGTTTTACAAAAGTATAAATGATGCTTACTTCTTCACTGCTTCCCTTGGCATCCACATGGGTCACCCCGTAACCGGCCTGCTTCAGTGCCTCGATGAGCATTCCTGCCTGTTTGCCGGTAATGACCTGGACTTTGGCTATCCCCAGCGCCAGTTTTTCTTCAATCAGCAGTCCGACCAGGTTTCCGGTGGCAAATCCTCCGGCATACCCCACATAACACATCCAGTTATCGAGGTTCTGCATCACCTTACTCATGGTAATGATCCAGATAAACACCTCGAAAAACCCCATAACCGGTGCCAGAAACTTTTGTCCTTTGGCCACCATGACGATGCGGATGGTCCCAATGGACACATCGAAAATCCTGGCCATGAAAATTAAAAGGGGAAGAACAAGGTAGGTGAAAAGCCCACTATCGTAAAAAGCCTGAAGATCAGTCATTATCATGAAATGAGATTAATTGTCAAAGCACGACATTCCTTGCAAAGGTATCACCATGGCTGTAGTCGCCGGTATCAATACCCTTTTTCAGCCATTTCCGGCGTTGGTCGCTGGTTCCATGGGTAAAAGCATCGGGAACCACATAGCCCTGGGTTTTCATCTGAATCCGATCGTCACCGACAGCTGCGGCAGCATTCAGTGCTTCCTCCATGTCGCCGGGTTCGAGAAACTTATGCTGTTTTTGCCCCCAGTGAATAAATACCCCCGCAAGAAAGTCGGCCTGCAATTCCAGCCTTACCGTGTATTCATTGACATCTTCCTGAGAACGGGCGGCAGCCTGAGCCTGCCGTACCTGGTCCATGGTGCCCAGCAATTTCTGGACATGATGGCCTACCTCGTGAGCAATGATGTAAGTGACGGCAAAATCCCCGTTGGCTCCGAGTTTCTTTTGCAACAACTGCAGGTAATCCAGATCGAGGTACAATTTTTCATCACCCGGACAGTAAAAGGGGCCGGTGGCCGATTGGGCATATCCACAGGCTGAACTGACGGAACCGTTGAAGAGAACCAGTTTGGGTTCACGGTATTGCAGCCCGCTTTCCCTGAACAACTGGTTCCATACATCCTCCGTATAACCCAGCGCTACTGAGACAAATTCCGTAAATTCCCTCTCCCCGGCAGTCAGTTCCGTGGTGCCTCTTCCGGAAGAATCCACTCCCTGGTCCCCAGAAGGAAGAAATCCGGAAATGTCCACATTGAAAATCAATCCGAGTATAACCAGAATCACCGTTCCGATACCCCCTCCGATGACCCCGGTTCTCATCCCTGACCTGCCCCTGCGGTCCTCTACATTGTTACTTTGTCTTCTACCCTTGAATAGCATATGCGTAAGTTTTAATGATCAATCAACTTAATTTAAAACTCCCCATCTTTCCAATATTCCACCTTTCCTTTCAACAGAGCCTTGCCCTCTGCTCTCTGCTCTTCGCCCTTCGCCTGTAAATTTATCAAAATTCGGAGGTAAAATGAAACTTTACCTCTTTAAATTCCTCCTGGGCCATCTGAAGGATAAAAGCAGAATCAGCCATGAAAACATCCCTTCCTCTTTTGTCGACACACATTTTCTGATACTTGCGCTTTTTGAACTCGGTGAGGACTTTCTGGTCGTGAGATTCTATCCAGCAGGCCTTGTACATGGTTACAGGCTCGAAACGGCATTTGGCCCCATATTCATGTTCCAACCTGTACTGGATGACCTCGAACTGCAATTGTCCGACCGTTCCGATGATTTTCCTGCCATTGAACTGGCTGGTAAATAGCTGCGCCACTCCCTCATCCATCAGTTGGTCTATCCCTTTGCCCAGTTGTTTGGATTTCATCGGATCGGCATTTTCCACATAGCGGAACAGCTCAGGTGAAAAGCTGGGTAGTCCTCTGAAATGGATGACCTCCCCCTCAGTCAGCGTGTCCCCGATGATGAAATTCCCGGTATCAGGAACTCCGATGATATCGCCGGGAAAAGCCTCTTCAATGATTTCCTTCTGATCAGCCATAAAGGCAGTAGGGCTGGAAATCCTGAAAGTCTTGCCCAGTCGGACATTCAGATAAGAGTTGTTCCGCTCAAAATGTCCGGAACACACCTTGACAAAGGCAATCCTGCTCCGGTGGTTGGGATCTATGTTGGCATGAATTTTAAAAACAAACCCAGAAAAAGAGCTTTCCTCCGGTTTCACTTCTCTTTCCTCCGTATGGCTGGGACGTGGAGAAGGAGCTATTTGAACAAAGGTTTCCAGCAGCTCCTGCACCCCGAAATTATACAGTGCACTTCCGAAAAACACAGGGGCCAGGAGACCCTCCAGGTAGGCAGGCCTGTCAAATTCAGGATAAACACCCTCTACCAGTTCATACTCCTCCCTAAGAATGATGGCATCCCTGCCAACGTACTTCTCCAGATCGGGATGATTGATATCCCCGAACCGCAAGCCCGGCTGAATCTCCTGAATGCTGGGGTTGAAGAGCTGCAGACTCCGGTTGTAAAGGTTGTAAACCCCTTTAAAGTCAGGCCCGCTGTTGATCGGCCAGCTCAGGGGTCGTACCCTGATCTTCAGCATCTGCTCCACTTCGTCGAGCAACGTAAAGGAATCCCTGGCGGGACGGTCCATTTTGTTGATAAAAACCATCACCGGGGTATGCCGCATCCGACAAACATTCATCAGCTTTTCTGTCTGCGGTTCCACCCCCTTGGCAGCGTCAATCACAATGATTACGCTGTCGACTGCGGTAAGGGTGCGAAAAGTATCTTCCTGAAAATCCTGGTGACCCGGAGTATCCAGAATGTTGACCTTGTACCCGTTGTATTCAAAGCCCATCACGGAGGTGGCCACGGAAATGCCACGCTGCCGTTCGATCTCCATAAAGTCGGACATAGCCGTCTTCCTGATTTTGTTGCTTTTTACTGCCCCTGCTACACGAATGGCGCCGCCAAACAGCAATAACTTTTCCGTCAGGGTGGTTTTCCCGGCATCGGGATGACTGACAATGCCAAAGGTCCGGCGGCGATTTATCTCTTCATTTTTGTTCATTACCTGTATTTTATGGTAGAGACGCCATGCATGGCGTCTCTACATTTAATATGTATTCATTATTTGTTTTTTACCTGTTCCAATCCAGCAACTTCTTCTCGCCGGTCAGGGTCTGTATGGCAGAAATCACCTGTGTCACCTCGACAACACCACGGTAACTACCCTGCTCATCGCGGCATGCAAAATACTGTATCAATACTTTCTCCTCCTGAAAATCTATCCAGAAGGTGGCTGAATCCCTCTCCCCTTTTCTGAAAGCATCCAATATCTCTTCCACCACCCGGATGCTTTCAGGAGGATGACAATTGCGGACATCCCTGCCCAGGACGGCATTGGTCCGGATGAAAATCCGGTCGGGAGGTGTAGAATAATACTTCACCTGGTCGTTCTCATCCACATAGGTAATATCCACCGGAAGGTGGTTGAAAATAAGCATGATCTGCTCCGGCGTCACCAAACCGCTTTTCAGGTCAACCATCCCGGGAAAGGGAGTCTCCTGACTCCCTTCTTCCACATTAATCTCCGGTTGTACAAACGGAAAACCGATGGCACAAGATTCACGGATCAGGGCATTCAGTGTTTCTTCAGGAATGGTCTCCATTATGACCGGGAACAAAACTTTCTCTTCCCGGAAACGGATGGCATACATCTGAAAGAAAATGTCACCGGCCAGACTGTTAAAGACGCTGATTTCCGGAGCCTCCCCGTTCAGCAACTCCAGGATTTGCCGGAGGTTTTTCCGGATATCATCATGCAACGACCACATCACCTTCAGGCACCGGTAGTCTTTCCACTTTTTCTCCAGCAGGGGGAAGAGGACATTCTCCTTGATCTGGTAGTAACGACCATACCCTTCCAATTCACCGAAGCGCTCTGCAATCTCCTTACAGACAGAAACATCCGATGGCTGGTCATTCCATTTTCTGATCAAGGGACGAAGGGCTTTCAAACGGAGATCAAGTTCCTTGTTGTTCCGGTTGCAAAAATCCAGCAGGCTGTCGGGCAAAGGCTCAGGGTGATCCTGCTCAAGCAGTGTTTTATGCACAACGTTGAGGAACTTACTGATTGCTTTTTTCAGCCCGGCCATGGGTAAGTTGTTTTTCACCAGCATATCGGTCAGCCTGATGATGTCAGCCGGTGTGACAGAACGAAGCCAGGCATCATTTTGCCTGATCAGTTGAAGACCATATTTGCCGTGATAAAGGGCATAAAAGACCTCAGCCAGCTTTTGCAGACGCAGTTTATCTTCCATAATCAACTCTATTTGTGTATCCTGCTGTTTTGTTAACCTGTTTTTAAATATTCCATTCAGGGAATTGATTTATCCATCTCACCCCTGCTGTTTATACAAAGCAAAATAGCTCAGTTATTCGCTTTCCATGATTTCCTGAGACCAAGTGAAATCTGGTGCCAGTATTTACGATGAAACCTGACGCTTTCCGGTCCGATGATCCGGTGATAGGTTGCCGGAGCATCGGTTGGTTCAAACTTCCACTCTTCCCGGTTTTCATATAAGGCAGGCACCTCGGGGTGGAACTGAACGGCAAAAACATGCGGAAACTCCCTGTGCGTGATGGCCTCAATTACTTTTCCATCGGGTGAAACGGCCGTAACATCAAAACCGGAACCCACTGTTTCAATAGACTGGTGATGACTGCTGTATACCTTAGGATGAAAACCCTCAGGCACTTTTACCCGCTTTCTGAAAAAAGGATGAGCAGTAAACTGAATCGTATGCAGGTTAATACCCATCAGCAGGCTGTCGTCGTTCAATTCCTGCCAGTAGTTGCGGTGAAGGTTATTCCTGTCAATGGTAACCGTTTCAGCCGACGTGTTCTTTCCATAATACTGGAAAGGAATGTCCTGCACCAGCGTTCCGCCCGATGCCACATTCATGGTTTGCAGCCCCAGGCAAAAACCGGTCACCAGGTAGTCCGGCCTTGCTCTGAGAAATGGAACATAGGCAGGATTTCGTGAACTCCCCAGCAAATGAAAAAGGAATGAGGTTTCCATGGCATGCCTGGCGGGATCGGTCACTTCCGAATGTGTATTCTCCTCTCCGTAAAGCGCGGGCTGAATGTCGGGGCCGCCGAAAAACAAAACTCCGGAAGAACATCTGAAGAGTTCCCTGAAGTCGGCAGAACATCCGTTGTCGCCATATACCTCATTATCCTTCAGATTTCCCGTCAGTTCATGCAATAAAAATTCCTTATGACCCTGATCTTCAATATATTTTGAACTCCTGGAAAAATCATAGGCCTGCTCTCTGTGGTAAAAGCCTACAAAAATGGTCTTTTTACCGTTTACTGGAAAAACCCTGTTCCTGACCAGGGATCGAACGGTCTCGATGTTGCTGATGGTAGGATTTGCCAGCAAAATAACCTGGTACTTTCGTGAATTGAGTTCCGGCAGGTTCCCCAGGGAAAACCCCTGTAAAGAACATACGGCAACCAACAAGAGGGTGATGAGTAGTTTCATGACTATTTGTTAAATTTGTCAAAGATACAGAATGCTGTTTTCCCGGCAATTGAATGAGGAATTTTTTCCCACGGCAGGCAAAATTCATTAAAGAATAACGGCACCCGGGTTTGACAGATGGTTTCTTTGTTTAACTTTGTTCAATATACCAAACCAAAGAAAAATGTCGTTTAGAATTTTTATCCTTCAGTTGACCGGTAAAATAAAGGAAACGGAAAAAATCGAAGCTTCCCGGAAATTGTTACAGGAAGAATACAATGCCTTTCTTGAGGCGGTAAAGTCGGCGGAACTCCGGGAATATAAAGAAATGGAGCAATGGCTTTCGACGGGAGAATATGAGCGCAAAAAGAAGGAAGTGGAATCACTTGTTTTCAGGGGGAGTTTGGAATTCAATCAGTTAAAGGAATTCAATTCCCTCCGGAAAAGTAAATCGCTCCGGAATTTCCTGGCCATTCAATCCTCCCCGGATTTGTTGAGATATCAGGGGCTGGAAGGATCTGACCGTCTGAAACTTTACTATGAATTAGAGGATTACGTGAAAGACGGACAGTACCGTGTAGATAAAAAAAATCTGCAGGCACAACAATTCAGCGGATCAGCTGAAGAAGGACACCTGAAAGAATTGGCACAAATTGTCAACAGCAAGGCATACAAAACCTACCATCGTCTGAAAGGATCCGCAGAGCTGGACCACCACCTCCTTTTCGGTCAGAACGGGAAATTAAGCCGCTATTCGGAGTTGAAGAATGCCCCGGAAAAAGATAAAGCCGCCAGAAAGGAGTACAGGAAACTGAAGAACGATCCGGAAATCAGAAACTGGTTCAGGTTTGAGCGTTCACGGGAATTGAAGTATTTCCGCGAAATGGCGGGCAGTCACCTCCTGACAAGGCTCGGGGAACTCAGGAAACTGACCGGCTCAGAGGAATTCAAAAAGAAGGTGGAATTTCTGAAGGACAAGCAAAAACTGGAAAAAAGTGAAGCCTGGAAAAGATACTCCGAATTCAGGAAAATGGAAGCCGATGAGGATGTCAGGTTTTACCTCCGCTTCGGGAAATCCCCACTATACCGTAACTACCTGGAAATAAAGGATTCCTACCAGCTGAAAAGATACATCGAGTTGAAAGAGCTGACCACTTCGGCGGAATGGCTTCAAAAAAAGGCTTACCTGGACGATACCCGGAAATGGGAAAAGACGGATGATTATGCGAGATACCAGAAACTGCTTCAGCTCAGGAAGCATCCCCGCGTGCTGCATTTTAAAAAATATGAAAAGAGTTCCGCTTTCGATTTTCTGAAACAGTGGGAAGTTAGTTTCGAAGATCGGTTTGAGGGAAAGTCGCTTGACCTTTCAAAATGGACGGCCAATTCTTACTGGGCTGACCGCATGGTTGGGGAGAATTTCTCACAGGCCGGGGATTTACAAGCATACACTGGCGGGAAGAACAGCCAGGTCGGTAAGAACGGTTTAGCCATTCAGGTTAAAAAAGAGAAAGCAGAAGGGAAAAGATGGTTACCCGCCCAGGGTTTTGTTCCCGACAGCTTTGATTACACCTCCGACACCCTCTCCACCTGCCGCAGTTTCAGGCAGAAGGAAGGGATCTTTGAAGCAAGGATCCGGTTTAATCCGTGCAGGCAGGTGGTGCAGTCGTTCCATCTGTTGGGAGAAGCAGTCACCCCGCAGGTTACCCTTTTGGAATCAGGCCCGGAATGCCGTGCAGGTCTCCTCGGTTTCTCCGGAGGAAAGAAACCTCATTTTCAGGGAATTGACCTTAAACATCTAAAAAAAGGAGTGGAATATATTTTCAGGCTGGAATGGAAAAACGATCATTTAACCTGGAAACTGAACGATAAGGCCATTTACGAGGCCCACGTTCCGGAACTGAAAGGGGAAGTCCACCTGAATCTTACCTCCCTGGTGATCAGGGAAATTGATTCATCCTTACTGCCGGTTTCTTTTGAAGTCTGCTGGGTGAAATGTTACCGGAAAAAAAGTGATTAAAGGGAGTAGGGAGCCGGGAGCCGGGAGCCGGAGAATCCCTTCTCCGGCAGTTTCTCCACAGATTAAACAGATTTTCGCGCTCCTGTCTCCCTCCTCCGTTCTCCCTTCTCCCTTCTCCCTTTTTCAGAACCCTCTCCTGTTGAAAAGAATGTATCCGAAATTAAGGGTAAAAAACCATTTGGTATTGGGTTTCTCATAATAATGGATGCCTACGCTGGCAGGGCCAACTCCTGTTTCCAGCACAAGGGCGGTCATGGCCTGAAAATTCACCGAATTCAGCAACTGTTTGCTTTTTACCGCCTGCAGCTTACTGCCTTTTTTCATTTCATGGAAAGGAACGAAAGCATAGCCTTCCAATCTGAGATGGAGGGAAGGCTTAAGGTGGTATATCCCTTTCATGCCCGCGGCAATAAAACTGTTGGCATGAAATTTTTCCAGGTACAGGGTGGCGCTGTGCGGAGTTGGTGCGAATCCGGGAGAGTTCAGCATGCTTGAGGTATAATTGGCAAACGGTTTCCGGTTGCTGAGCACACCTTCCAGTCTGGTCCCCAGTGTTATGAAACGGCTCACCTTATTGTATTTCTCCCACAATCCCTTCAGCAGAAAAAAGCTGTGGCCATTCTTCACCACCAGTGAATCGATGGAAGTGGTTCCTGGCATGTTTTTTTCCAACCCGGAAATATACCGCAAAGACAACTGGGAAAATGTTCCGTCGGTCGCGTATTGTTTCTGATTAAGGGAGTTTTTCTCATAACCCAGGTGTGAAACGAAGGCATTGAAACTGGTTCGGTCAGGGTCGTCGTCCTTTTTAAAAGCATAAGTCTGGTAATAGCTGTCCCAGGAGCCAGCCCAGGCCACCCCGGCGGTGATTTTATCCTGGTTACCAACAGGGAAACCCACTTCATTCCGGAAATTGGTCTCATTCTGAATGATATAGGGAGGTCTTACATCTTCAAAGAAGAGCTCGTTACTGGTGGAGAAAAAGTCCCACCGGTTATAGGTCAGGTAACTGGCAAAATAATAGGGCCGCACAGCAGGAAAATCAATTCTGCCGCCCACTTTGAAGGAACTGTAAAACCTGCCGAAATAGAGATTGGAAAGCAAGGTATAGGAGTTGTCTTTAAACAACCTGTATTCCATATTTACAAACCCCTGATTGATGGGTTTGGTGGATATGTTTCCTCCCACGCTGATCTCTGCCTTTTTCTCCGGCTCTACTTTCAGGTGAACATCAAAATAGCCTGTCTCCTGGTTGAAAGTAGCCAAAGGTCTGATCGATTTGATTTGTTCATTGGCTATCAGCTTGAAATACTCTTCCTTGAAGGCTTCAATGGTAAAAATCCTCTTATTGTGCTTGATGGAATTGATGATGTATTTCTGCTGCAAAGGATCTTCAATTCCTTCCACCTGAATATTCTGAAAGAGGAGAGCAGGTTTCCTCGCATGGAAAGCTTCGCGCCGGTGCATCAGTTCCACCGGATCGGCCCGCCTGCTTATCCTTGTTTTGATGCTGTCGATGAAGACCAATGCCGTCTTTTCACCCGCTTTCACCACATCATCCAGCCTGTCGAAATCAAGAAGGCCAACATCCGACACATCGGTTTCCAGAAAAATGCCATCTTTAGGGTCTATGCCATAATCTGTCGGGCGCTGTACCAGGTTGGCTATCTGCCTGACCACATCGTCGGCATCTGCTGATTTTGGAGCATTGGCTACCTTATGGCCGATGATGATGTCGGGATGAAAGGTGGCCTTCATCACATCGTGCGGGAAGTTGTTAACAATTCCTCCGTCAAAAAGCAATTGCCCGTCAATCTCAATGGGACGGAAATAAAAGGGAACGGTCATGGAGGCCCGGATGGCTTCTCCCAGGTCGCCTTTGGAAAGCACCACCATCGTATTGGTATTCACTTCGGTGGCCACACACCGGAAAGGGACCATCAGTCGGTCAAAATCCCCGCGGATGATGGCATTGGTGGGAGCCATCAGTTGCATAAAGGCAAAATCCATCTGCCATTGCGGGATCACATTGGTGGGAGGTAAAATCCGGAGCTTATCCTCTTTTTTTTCCATCCTGACTTCTATCCAGGAAGGGTTCTGATCAGGTTGATTGAAATAATACCGGTACTCTTTCTGAATTTTTCCGGTCGACCAGAAATAGAAGTCATCGGAGCGAAACAACTCTTCCATTTCATCACAGGTATAACCGGCCGCATACAATCCTCCGATTATGGCGCCCATGGAAGTGCCGGTGATGTAGTCAATGGGTATGTTGTTCTTCTCCAAAACCCTGATGACGGCAATGTGAGCCAATCCTCTGGCCCCGCCCCCACTTAGCACCAGGCCGACTTTCTGACCATAGGAATAAAAGTTGAAAATCAGGAAGATAAGGATCAATAACTTTTTCATAAAATTGCTGATTTCACTTCTCTAAAAGTACTAAATTCCATGCAGGAAAAAATGTGGCACCAAGCAATCGAATAAAATAACAGTAATTTGATAATATAAAGATGAGGTAAAATTGGAATTGAATCAAACCAGATTTCAGGTAACTTTTTTGGCCTTCAGCGATTCGAAGCCTTCGCCCAGGATTTCTTTGGTATCCATTATGGTGATGAAGGCCTCGGGATCTTCATGGCTGATGAATTCCTCGAGGATGGCCACCTCGCGCCGGCTGGCCACGCAAAATATCACCTGTTTCTCCTCATCAGTAAACATTCCCCGGCCGTTGAGGAAAGTTCCTCCCCGCTCCAGATCGAACAGGATTTTATCCCTTATCTCCTTGTTTTTCTTTGAGATGATGAATAAAGCCTTGTTGTAATCCGCCCCTTCCATGGTCATATCGATTGCCCGCCCGGTGATGTAAATAACTACCCAGGAATAAAGAGGAATGGCCCAATCCATGAAGGAGACCAGGGCGATCAGCACAATGACGGAATCTATATATATCATCAGTTTTCCCAGTGGCAAACGGGTGTATTTGGCCAGGATCATGGCGATGATATCGGAACCGCCGGAGGTAGCCCTCGATTTAAAAATCAGTCCCAATCCGAAACCGATCAGAACACCTCCGAAAACACACGACAGAAGGACATCGCTGACCAGGGCGGCATCACCCACCTCCCGGAACATGGTGATCCCGTCCATAAACACGGAGGTAAGGACAAATCCTATCACCGTTTTTACGCCAAAACGTGGACCGAGGATTTTTATTCCCACCCAGGTGAGGGGGATGTTTAGGATCAATCCGAAAAGACCAATGGGGAAACCATCAGGCCAGAAAGAGAACCATCCCTTGGTCATGTAATGGACAACGATGGCAATGCCATACACTCCCCCCGGGACAATTTTATGGGGGGTGATGAAATAGACAAATCCAACGGCCAGAATAAATGATCCGACCAGGATAAAGGTATAGTCAATAAACCACTGTTTACTGAAAATTTTTATTTTGGGAACGAAACTCATGCCTGATTATTTTGAATGATTTGACATTGACCAGGGATAACTTGCCGGATCTGACCACAAGCGGAGGTTTGGCTGTTCACCCATCCGGAAAAAAACTTCACCGCCACCAGAGAGTTCCTGGTGGGAAAGCCACGATTTCTGAAGAGGCTGGCCATTCAGAATAGCTTCCTGAATATAGGGATGCAGGGAGGCCCCTTCTGCCCGGATGGTCAGCAGTTCACCCGACGGAAGGGTAATCACCGCCTTTTCAAACAGGGGGGATCCGATAACATACTGGCTGGTTCCGGGACAAACCGGGTAAAAGCCGAGTGCCGAAAAGACATACCACGCCGATGTCTGCCCGTTGTCCTCGTCACCACAGTATCCGTCAGGAGTTGCCTGGTAGAGGCGGGTAAGCACTTCCCTGAGGTGTTTCTGCGCTTTCCAGGAAGCCCCGGCGTAGTTGTAAAGGTAAATGATATGCTGTGCCGGCTGGTTGCCATGGGCGTAATTTCCCATGTTGACCGTCTGCATTTCCCGTATCTCATGAATGGGGAATCCATAATAGGAACAGTCAAACACCGGGGGTACCCAGAACAGGGAGTCCAGCATCCGGGTGAAACCGGGTTTTCCGCCCATCAGGCGGATGAGCCCTTCCACGTCATGAAAAACGCTCCAGGTATAGTGCCAGCTGTTGCCTTCGGTAAATGCGTCCCCCCATTTATAGGGGTTGAAGGGAGACTGAAAGGAGCCGTCGGCATTCCGTCCGCGCATCAGACCAGAAGAACTGTCGAAAACATTGCGGTAGTTCAGCGCTCTTTTTCTGAATTTTTCCACCTCATCCATTGGTTTCCCCAGCGACAGGGCCAGTTCAGAAATACAGAAATCAGCATAGGCATACTCCAGAGTCCGGGCGCAGTTTTCATTAATGCCCACATCATAAGGAACATACCCCAGCTTATTATAGTATTCAGCGCCATATCGTCCCACAGAATTTACCGGCCCGACCGATCCGGTATTTTTGAGGATGGCCTGATAGAGGGTTTCAATGTCAAAGCCCCGGATGCCCTTCAGCCAGGCATCGGCAATCAGTGAAGCAGAATTGGATCCGATCATACAGTCGCGGTGCCCGGGGCTGGCCCACTCGGGAAGCCATCCGCTTTCCTGGTAGGTA
>Ga0105102_10000446_pt1 | contig 12263 bp, 8 predicted proteins | sample PPLLaktember2015_FD_87032 | JGI IMG/M metagenome (GOLD analysis project Ga0105102, IMG submission 87032) | Freshwater sediment microbial communities from Prairie Pothole Lake near Jamestown, North Dakota, USA - PPLs Lake P7 Core (6) Depth... | ecosystem: Environmental > Aquatic > Freshwater >...
AAAGTAAGGAGAAAGCAACCTTCCATGCCTGATCTTTAAAAAGTTCGCCGGAAGCGCCGTGTAAATAAACAATGGGTAGAAAAACTACAATAGTGGTTAATGTAGATGCTGTAATTGCTCCTCCTACTTCGGCAGTTCCGTTTATGGCTGCATCGCGGGCGCTCATTCCGTTTTCGTGGTTCCTGAAAATGTTCTCCATTACCACTATGGCATTGTCAACCAGCATGCCCGCACCGAGCGCGAGGCCTCCCAATGTCATAATATTTATTGTGAGATGATTGAAATACATTAAATTAAATGTGGCAATAATAGAAATTGGTATTGCCAAACTAACTATTAAAGTGGTGCCAAACCTGCGAAGAAATACAAACAAAACAACAACTGCCAGCAGGATTCCGATTAACGCTGTTTCCTGCACTTCGCCAATTGCATCGCTGATAAATTTACCCTGATTTGTAACTTGTGTGAGCTTGTAGCCCGGTAAAGCCTTTTCAATTTGAATCAAAGCTTCCTTAATCTGTTCCACCGATTTAACGGTGTTGTATTTTGTTTCTTTATAAATCGACAAACCAACACTTCGTTCGCCATTAATGTGCACAATATTAAACGGGTCTTTGTTTCCGTAGTAAACTATCGCAACATCTTTCAAAAAAATGGGAGTTCTTTCAATAATGGTTTGTCCTTCGACTGCAACGCGGGTTGCTTTGTAACCAACAATCAGGTTTTCAAAATCTTCCTTGTCGCGCAACATACTTACCCCTTTTACAACGTATTGCATTCCGAGCTCGCTAATACGACCACCGGAAACATTTCGGTTAAAGTTTTGAATTCGGTTGCTTACCTCATCGAGTGAAAGATTTTGTGCTTCCAACCGGTACATATCGGTTTCAATAACTATTTCGCTTTCTTCCTGGCCTGAAAGTTCAACTTCGGCAACTCCTTCCAAACGAACCAGTTCGTTGCGGATATAACCTTCGGCAACTTTGCGAATTTCGTTCATATCGGTAATTTCGGCATGGGTTAACCCAATAACCATTACCGGCGAAGTATTTGGATCGTGCTGGGTAATTTTCAGATCTTCGATATCAGAATTCTGGGTGAGGGTATTCAGCGATTTCTGCAAATCGAGAAAAGCTTCATCCATATCTTTATTCCAGGCGTATTCAACTGTAATTTGAGCCGTACCCACTTTTGAAATGGAAGTTACCTGGGTTACTCCCGACTGGCGCATTGCCAACGATTCGATATCCCGTACATATTGCTTCTCCATTTCCTCGGGTGGCCGCTCGCCCGATTTTATTTCCACAAAAATTCGTGGAGAATTTAAATCGGGGAAAAGGTCAACTCCCAGTTTATCGAATGAAATGTAGCCCAGGAGAATCACTGCCAGAACCACCATCATTATTGTTACCGGGTAATTGACAGAAAATTGTGTTAATTTCTTCATGTTACAAATTTTCTAATAGAAGGAGTAATTCTTACAGAATTATTTTCACTTTTGAATTATCACGCAATGTTTCAAACCCTTTGATAATCAAGCGATCGTTTATGCTAAGTCCCTCAATGACTTCAACAAAATCCTTGTTTTCAATTCCGGTGGTAATCATCCGGTCGTCGGCAGCGCTGTTTCGTTCAACTACAAACACATATTTTCCGCGGTTGCCACTTAAAATTATGTTCTTTGGAATTACAATAACACTGTCTTTTTTCGCGGTGATTATGTCGGCCTTAACAAACATTCCTGGACGTAATTTCAAATCAGGATTATTTATTTGCAATTTGCCGCTGAACGTTCTTGTTTCGGAACTGATCATAGGCGAAAGTTCGCTCACGGTTCCAATTAAAGTATCTGCAGCAATAGTATAATTGGTTATAATTACTTCCTGACCAAGATTAATTTCGGATATACTATTTTCGGGAAGGTTGATGTCCATGTACATTTTGTCGTAACTCATCAGGCTAACCATTGGCTGGCCCGAATTAACGCGTGTACCTTTTGTATAATAGGGCAATTCAACAATTACTCCCGAAAATGGAGCAACAACATTCATTTTGGCCAATCGAATTTGTGCGCTTTCATAATCATATTGTGCATTGGTTCTTGACACTTCAGAATTGCGAAGTTCGCGCAAGGTTACTCCCCCTTTTTCGTACAACGATTTTTGTTTTTCGTACTCGTTTTCAGAAATTTCGAGGTTTAATTTCTTTGCATCAATAGCAAGTCCGTTTACATATTCGGCATCTTCGAAACGAACAACTACCTGTCCTTCCCTAACTTTATCGCCCAATTTAAAAGGTCTTCCGGTAGCCGGGTTTGTAAGTAAAGTGTATTGACCGGAAACTTCGGAATTCAAAGTGGTTTCGAACATTGACTTTGCTGTACCGGTAGTATTGATGAACTGACTAATACTTTGCCGTTTTACATTTTCCACCGAAACGGGAACTGCCAACTCGGTTGTTTCAGACTGAGGCTGATTGTTGCATGACACGGCAGCCATTCCGGCTGCGACCATTAATAACAGTAATTTTATATTCTTCATTTTCAATTATTTTTCAGTTTCTTTTTTATCATTCAAATATAATTCAGCGGGCAAAATGGGTTCGCCTTTTTCAAAATCGTAAAGTGATTGTATTTTTAAATTTAACAGTTCAATTTTGTAATTAATCAACGATTGTGCAAGTGAAAGTTTTTTCTCGGAAAGCTGTGTTTGATAGAGATTTAAATCCATACCTGTAAGGTCGCCGTTTTGGTATCTTTCAAGGTTAATTTCGTAGGTTAATTGCGCGTTGGTTTCGTTTTGTTTTGCAATTTCGATTTGGTTTAACTGGTTTTGCAAATTACGGTAAACCTGACGGATTCCGATTATAATTTGTTTTTTCTCTTCCGATAAATTTAACTCCTGCGATTTTATGGTTGCATCCTGGGCTGCAATCCGTGCTTTCCTTTCGCCCCAGTCGAATATTGGGATACTAAAACTTAAATTAGCTGAAGGACTGCGGGTTGGTGAATCGAAAATCTGTCCGAGGTCTTCGTTGTCACCGGTAACACCCAACCGTAAATTTATGTCGCCGCGAAATTCATTTAACGATTTTGTACGAATCATATCGAACTGGCTTGTTTCAATATCAATCTCACGCTGACGCAGTTCCATTCTCGAACTCAGTCCGTTTTCTATGGCCAAATCCATGTCAACCTTAACCGGATTAGCCGCAATATCGGCCAAAACAAGAATGTCTTCATACAAATCCATTCCCAAATAAAGCTTTAGCTCATCTTTTGCATTTTCGTATGCTACTTCGCTGTTTTGCAACCCCGATTTCGAAGTTGACAGGTTTAACTCGGCCTGGTAAAACTCCTCTTTCGCTGCCAATCCGGCATCTACTTTGTTTCTAATGATATCGTAACTTTTTTGTGTGTTTACCAATTCTTCCTGGGCGATGGCCAAATTTTTCTGAGCCATAAAAACATTGTAAAAAAACTGGGTTACGTTTCGCTCCAGGTTCAGTCGCTGCATTGCGTAACTAATGTTTGCATTTTCCAGACTCAGTTCCAGTTCTTTCAATTGTAGTTTAAGCCTGTTGTAGGTAAACACTGGTTGATTTAAATTTAAAAACAGATTATTATAAAACCTTTTACTAGTAGTTGTGGTATTGTTGGCATCAGAAGTACTGTTTTGCCATCCAAAGTCGTTTGACAACGAAATAGTTCCATCGGTGGGTAAAATTGGTTGCGAAATTAAAAATCGTGCATTTGATGTCCAACTTTCGTTTGTGTACCACTCCGATACGCGTGTATCGAATCGTCGCTGGTTGCTGTAATTTACCGGAGTAACATCAAGCGAAAGGCGCGATTTTAAGGCTGCCCGCTGTGCTTCCAGGTTTTTTTGCGATCGCTCAAGATTCAATAACGACATTTGCAGGTCGGGGCTACCTACTTCCGAAATTTGCAGGGCTTTTTCGAGGGTCAGCGCTTCCTGAGCCTGTAACCCTGTAAAACCAAGAAATATTAACATCCCCAGAATTACAATTTTTTGCATTAGTTTGTATTTTATTAAGTTAAAAATTTCGTTCAAAAAACTATTGTTCAACAAGCTTTACCGCATCGGCAAAAATCATTTTAAGATTCGATTTATTTGAAAGCTCAACCAATGCTGTATCTGAAGTAAAATAGAATGTACCCAAATGATTCCAACCGGTTTGTGCATTGTTTGTTGCGAGCGTTGCTTCCTGGGCACCCTCGTCACCATGAACAGTGATTTGATACTCACCATTTTCTTCGGTATTTCCTCTACCCCGACCAAACATTCGTGCTTTGTACAGGTGAAAATAAACATCGAAGTAGCCAGCCTTTTTTATAGGAATATGCCATTGAGCTTTTAAATCGCCGGTACCTCCTTTTATGTAATATGCCGAACGCACATATTCGCCGTAAAAATCGGAATTGGTTATGGCTGTCCAGTTGGTTGGTGGCCGCCAGTAATTAATTCCTGCATATTTGCTTTGGCCCTTTTTCTCTTTTACAATCCATTTCTCGAGCAAACTTTCCTTATCTGTTTTAGTTACAGTAAACTGTTTATCCTCATTGTCAACAATTACTTCGTTTGGTAAAACCATTTGTACCGGAACTTCCGAAACTGTTTCACTTTCAACAGGTTGTACCTTAGTATCTTCTTCAACATCCCTGAAATTCACCATAATAGTTTGAGGAATATTTTTGGATGTCATGGTATTCAGTATCATCATTCTTGGATCCACATTCAGCAGGTAACTTAAGTCTTTTGTTTGATGTGGCTCAAGATAAACCAGTTTGTTTATCATATCGGTTCCACCCATTCCACCGCCGCGACCACCGCCACCACCACCAGGCCCGCCACCCAGTCTGAATGAGACTTTAACCAATCCTTCAGTATCGGAAAAGTTTGTGGCTTTAAATGTTACCATCGTCTGCATTTTATCTTCCGATTTAACTTTAACCGCTTTCACAGTCGAAAATAAATAACCCGGCAATGTTTTGGCTTTAAACCATTCGTCCATCAACGGAATTAATTCGAGATTAAACTTATCGTAAATTTTCTGAGAAAATACTTCGAATGAAATATTTTTGTGTGTGTACTCATTTAGTAAATCCCTCAAAAAATTCTGAAATTCTTCCTGTCCGGCTTTCCATTCAATTATAGAAAACAACACATCACCTTTCAGTTTAATAACATTATCTATAATTCCCTTCTGTTTTGGATCGCCCAGAATCTCCTGAAAGGTACTATCCTGAAGTGCGATATTTGCAAGCTCGTCGGCACTTTGTCCCTGCATACTGCTCATAAATACCGCGCGCATATCGGTTACCTGGTTTTTTAAATAGGCTTCAAAAATACGGTTGGTTATTGGCCATTTATCGCTCTGTATGTTGTTCTGAAAATTGTACAGCATCGGGAAAATAAAATACGGACTCAAAGTTGTAACCTGTGTTCCTCCTCCGGGGCCACCTCTCCAGTTGCGTTCCTGCTCAGAAGTAAAAGTGCCCAGAAAATCGCCAAAAACACGCAATTCCAAATCCATTGGGGTCATGTTATTGTCTCCTCCCTGCCAACGCTGCATATTTTTCTTTTGAGATTCAAAATCGACAGCCCGGATCATAAAACCTTTTTCGGGAATTAGAACCTGTTCGGGCTGAACATATTCCTGGGTGGATGCCCAGCTACGTTTAAATGTTTTAAATTGTGCGGGAACTTCAACCAGCGATAGCTTATCACTTGCATAATTTAATTTATAGGTTCGCTTAAAATCTTCGAACCGTTCGCTGACCACGTTTGTAATGGTATCGTTTATTTCTTTAAATGCATCAGAAAAAAAGTCGTGCCCCTCGATATACCAGATTCCAAATTCAACATTTTTACCCTGAATCGTTTTTTGTTTGTAGTTACCCACTGCAAGTGTAAGTTGTGTTAATGCATGATTGTTTTCGAAGGTAAAATGACCGGACGAAATTTCTTTTATGTTTCCCTGCGAAATGGCTTGTAATCCTTCGGTAGTTTTTACTTCGAGATTAAAATTGATAAACTGCGGCTGAGACCAGCCAACATTTGAGGAGCTGTAGGTAACGCCAGTTTTGGGATACCAGTTGGCTTCGGGTGTCAGCAACAAATAATCGGGTGTAATAAATGCATATCGCTTATCTACATTAATTACAAATTTGCCGTATTTTTCCTGAATTACTTCTTCTTCAATATCGAGGTAACAAAGCGCCTCATTTATATTTCCGGCATAAGTAAATGTTACTTTTATCTCTTCTCCCGGATTTAAATTTACTTTATCGGATACAATAGCAAGGTGTTTTTCGCGCAAAAAAGGAGTTTCGTTTCCATTTATTTTCAAACTGCTGATTTGTAACCCATCGTTTAAGCTAAAAATTAATTCATTAATTACTTCGTTTGACTCATTTTTTAGCGTCATTTCCGAAGTTGCTTCAATCGTTTCAGGATTGTGCTGAATATTTATTGATTGTGAAATAGTTGACGGTGTTTTTACTTCGACATACTTGTTGTTTAACTCCACCGCATCGGCCCTGAATTTTTCAGTTATTTTAAAATTATTGATATGGTTGTATGCCAGATATCCTCCACCGGCAATAAAAACAATACTAAAAACCAATGATAACCAGGTGGTTGCTTCGGATTGAGGAAGCCTTTTCAATAAAAAAATGGTTGCAAAAATAAATCCAAGCCCAAGAAAAAGATAGATTCCGCGGTGAATAATAATTGTTTCGAGGTTTCCAAAACCCACAATATCAGAATTCAACATTGGGATATTGAAGGCCATGTAATCGAAAATATAATAAAACTTGGCTTGCAGCAGGAAAAGTGTAATTCCGATGTAACCCAGAATCAACACAAAAGTGATTGCCTGGTTACGGATAATACTCATCAGCAAAAACGAAAGCCCCATTATAAATACAAGTGTAGGTACACTAATTGCAAGTAAATAAACGCCATACGACACCCAACTAACAGATGTACCTTTTGCAAGTAAATTAAAAATGAGCGCCAGTATTACAACCATCACATTTAAAACCAGAAATACCTGAAGATTTCCCCAGGTTTTACCAATTACATATTCGCCATTGGTCATCGAACGCATATAAATTACTTCGGTTGTATCGAGTTTTTTGTCGCGTTTTAAAAAGTCAGATGCCAGAAACACAGCGATAATCGCCTGAGCAACATTTAAAATTAAAAGATTAAAATACGGAATTGCACTTGGGATAGCACGAATTGCCCAGCCTTCACCGCCGCCGCCTTCAATAATCATCCCGAAATTCATTCCGAAGAGAACAACAAGCGAAAGAATGCTGAAGATTCTGAAAAACCAGCTCCTTAACAATGTTTTACGCTCATATTTGGCAATCGATAGTATGTTGTGAAATGATATCATTTTCAATTTATATTATAATTATACTTTGCTCCACTGATTTAACTTATTTTCCATAAAATGAACATAAGCATGTTCGAGGTTTGGCGCAATCTGTTCTCCGTAATACCCGTTTATCTCGCTGGCAACAACCTGTACTTCCCAGCCACCGTCAATTGGAATGGTTGAAATTACAGGATATTTCTCGTTAATCTCGAGGTATTCTTTTTCGGTTGCCTTTATCAGCCATACATGGCCTTCAGCTTCTTTAACCAATTGCTCGGGAGAACCTGAAAAAGCAAGTTTACCCGCATTCAACAAAGCCATGTTGTCACAGGTACTCGAAATGTCGCCAACAATATGAGTTGAAAGGATAATAATTACGTCGCGTGTGCTGATTGTTGAAAGCAGGTTACGGAAACGTATCCTTTCTTCGGGGTCGAGACCAGTGGTGGGTTCGTCAACTATTATAATTTTAGGATCGTTTATTAATGCCTGTGCAATTCCCAAACGGCGTTTCATACCACCCGAAAGTTTATTGGCATTCCGGTCGCGGGCTTCGAACAATCCTACTTCTTCGAGCATTTGCTCCACCGCTGTCCGACGTTTCGCCGAATTTTTCATGCCCGACAAACGGGCTGCGTAATCTAAAAATTCGTAAGTTTTTAATTTCGAAAAGAAACTGAAATCCTGCGGCAAATAACCTAACATCGACCGTATTTCGCGTCTGTGTTTGGCCAAATCCATATCGTTTACCAATACCCTGCCGCTGCTGGGTTTCATTAACGTAACCAGGATTCTCATCAGCGTTGATTTTCCCGCACCATTTGGCCCCAGCAAACCAAACATTCCGTTTGGTATTTCAAGGTTCAGGTTGTTTAACGCGTAGCTTCCCCCCTTGTAAATTTTGTTAAGATTTTCGATTTTTATCTGCACAATTGAAAATATTGTAATTGTTAAATCAGTGACTTTGACTTTTACTGCTTTAAATAGTTTAAAACAATATATGATTTAAATCAATAAAATATACCTGTCAAACAATTAGTTCAGAAATTGTATATGAATTACGCTTTAAATCATAAAAAAAGGCTTCATAAACTGAAGCCTCCTTATATTTGTATTTTACTGATTGTTATTTATTTACCGAATAATAATGTTCTTTAAAATAATCAGTAAGAACTATTTCATAATTTCCTTTCCCTGCCATCGAAAAATCGATACATTTCTGAATGTCCATATCTTTTCCAAGCGTAAATCCATTATAATGTTCGCCATCTTTATACACATTCAGAAAAACTTTCTTGTTGGCAACGTTTAAAAAAGAAACATTCAATTTATCGTTTTTGAAGCAAAAATAAGGCTCAGTTAATTTAACCGGGGGACCAACTTTTACCTCGTTTCGCGTTATGCTGAGCTCTCTGTTTATGCTTGTTCCTCCATAATTAAGAACAACATTGTAAGTTCCGCGATCAAGTTGCGATAAGTTTAAAAGCTGATTAACCGTTTTCTTTGGAGATTCGGATTTCCAGTAATGCATAATCACACCATCCTCATTTGAAATTGTTAATTCAACCGGACAAGCTGTTTCTGATTCGAATGATACAAGGATTTTGTCATACTCATTGGAAACAATGTTCATTTTAGGAGATTCTGTGGCAAAACCTATTGCTGCAATAAATAATGCCAGGGTTGTTAATACCCAAATTTTTGTTTTCATAGCTGTTTTCTTTAATTGTTCAATATTATTGACACAAATTTAAAGACTCCGTTACAGCGATTTAACTATTATTCTTTCAACAACCGGTATATGAAGTTGAACGGTCAATATTAATCGTTGAACGCTTTTTGAATTTAAAAGGATTGAATGGATTTGGCGGTTGAATCTGAAAATACAAAATTGAAATTGAACCGGAAATTTTTATTTTACTTCTTCAAAATCGACATAATCGCCTTTTGTTTGACTGTTGCTTTTGCCGCCTTTGTTCTTAATTTCTATCGTAACTTCTCCGGGTGGTCGGGTTGAACGCTGATTTTGGCGTTGTTGATCCTGCATTTTTTGCTGCATATTTTTTAAACCTTTATCAACAAGCATAGGCAATATATATCTTGAGAATAAACGAAATCCGTAATAGATGATTAGGATAATAAAAAGGGTGCGCAAAAAATTGACTAAAAACAATATAACGAGTAAATCCATTTCTGTTTTAAATTAAAATCAACGTGCAAATTTATACTATTTGAAACAGTTGAATGCAAAATTGGTTGTTTTTTAATGTCTGTTAAATAAAAAAGACGGGAAATCCCGTCTTTTTTATGTTTTATTTATGAGATACATCGCCACCGCTCGATTCGTCAATATCTTTAACCTGCGGATTTCCATAATACCTGACATCGGCACCGCTACTGGCTTTTGCATACAGTTCGTCGGTAACGTTCACCGATGCATCGGAACCGCTGCTCACACTCACCCTGCAAATTGAACTTTCCAGGTCCTGGGCATTAATGTCGCTGCCACTGCTGGCTTCGGCTTTAAAATTTTTGGTTTTGCCACTAATTTTTGCATCGGAACCACTACTTGTGTCGAGCGAAAAGCTTTTGTAATAAATATCAAGTGTTACATCGCTTCCGCTGCTGGCTTTAACTTCCAGGTTTTCTCCCTTTAGCATATTTTCCGATTGAACATCAGAGCCTGACGATGCATCAATTTTCTGAAGTTCTTTAACTGTTACATAGGCTTTGCGGGTTTGGTTACCGCTGTTCCAGTTAAACCAGTTGTTCGACTGTTTCATGTAAATCCGAAGTGTGCCGTCTTTTACTTCGGTAATTAAATTGTCAATAATATCGTCTTCGGCAACAATTTTTACTTCTTCAACAGTTCCCATAGTGATATACAAATCGATACCGGTTGAAACTTTTATACCATTAAAACTGCTGACATTCCGAATTTCCGTTTTATCAGAATTACCATTGGCGGCCATTCCAATACTGGTTATTAAACTTAATACAAGTGCGAATAATAATTTAACTGTTTTCATATATTTGAATTGTAATTATTTATGATGAATGACGCTGCGTTAAACGAAAAGTTACATGTACTTTAATTTTTGAAAACATTTCCACCCGAGGACTTATCCACATCAAGGGAACCAGGTTCTCCTGAATACCACAAATTACCACCGCTACTGACGCTTGCATTTAGACTTTTCTGCACTTTAATCCAGACATTTGCCCCACTGCTTGCCTTTACCGTGCAGTTTTCCGACAGTAAATCACCGGCTTTGATATTGGAACCCGAGTTGGCTTTTAAATTGATAGATTTTGCCATTCCATTCAAATAAATGTTTGATCCTGCCACAGCGGAAACGTTTAATTCAGCGGTATCAACATCCAACTTAACATTGCTGCCTGCAGTACTTTTAATATCCAGGGCTTTAAACTTTAACGTATCTTCCGAAAAAACATTACTTCCGGCTGTTGTTTTCAATAACTCAAGGTCGGGAACCGTAACAAACACCTTGTTTGATTCTGCTTTTCTGATGCCCCTGCTGCAGGATACTTTAAGAGTTCCACCTTCAACTGTGGTTTCAATTATATCAAGCAGATTTTCATCGGCCCTGATAACAACTTTTGTTGAGCTTCCCTGCGAAATAAACACGTTCATTCCGCGTGTTACACTTATTTTATCGAACTCGTCCAAATCACGGATCTGTTCTACCACCTTCCCGTTTCCTTCAACCGAACCGGTAAAAATGCACGACTCCAGAAGGGCTGAAATAAAAATTGCTGTTAAAATGATTGCTGCTTTTCTCATAGTTGAAATTTCTGAATTAGTTGTTACAAGAGTTAAATTTAAATCATTCCTGTTAGACTTTCTCCTTTTTTTCGGTGAATCACGATTTTTATTCGACGAACGACGTTTAATAAATATTAACGTAACATATTGGAAATAACCAATACTGATAATCGGCAAGAATTTATACTTTTGGCGAATTATATTTAAAAACGAATTTCTGGGTAAATAATCCAGATTAAAAACAGGAAAGATGATGAGGAAGAGAATTTGGATAGGTATAGTGCTGATTGCATTTGTAGGAGTTGGTTTTTACAGTTTTACACAGGATGAGAAAAATTTCGAGGTAGCTAAAAACCTCGATATTTATCATACATTGTTTCGCGAACTAAACATGTTTTATGTTGATGAAGTAAATCCGAATAAATTGGTTAAAACAAGTATCGATCAAATGCTTGAGTCGCTTGATCCTTACACAACTTACATTTCTGAAGATCAAATGGAAGATTTCAGGTTTATGACTACCGGAGAATATGCCGGAATTGGTGCTTTGATTAGTAAACAAAACGATAAAATTATTATTGCCGAGCCTTATGAAGGTTTTCCCGCACAGAAATTTGGGTTAAGAGCTGGCGATATTTTAATTGAAGTGGAAGGAAAACCAACTTCGAATATGAATACCGAAGATGTAAGCAATCTGTTAAAAGGTCCGGCCAACAAACCTGTTAAGATAAAATATGAACGCTACGGAGAGAAAAAACCGGTTATAATCGATGTGGTTCGCGAAAAAATATCAATAGATGCTGTACCTTATTACGGAATGCTTGATAAAAACACAGCATATATTCGCTTATCAAGTTTTACAGCCGATTGCAGCAACGAGGTAAAAAAAGCTTTTCTTGAGTTGAAAAATAATGAACCTCATTCGCTGGTGCTCGATTTACGCGGAAATCCGGGTGGTTTGCTAACAGAAGCCGTAGAAATAGTTAACTTTTTTGTACCAAAAGGTTCCGAAATAGTAAGTACCCGCGGAAAAGTGACACAATGGGATAAAGTTTACAAGGCAACT
>Ga0105102_10000447_pt1 | contig 12248 bp, 13 predicted proteins | sample PPLLaktember2015_FD_87032 | JGI IMG/M metagenome (GOLD analysis project Ga0105102, IMG submission 87032) | Freshwater sediment microbial communities from Prairie Pothole Lake near Jamestown, North Dakota, USA - PPLs Lake P7 Core (6) Depth... | ecosystem: Environmental > Aquatic > Freshwater >...
ATCCCGGAAGGAAAATATGCCGTATCCACCTCTAACCGAAACTTCGAAGGCCGTCAGGGACCCGGCGCCCGCACCCTGCTGGCCAGCCCGCTCACTGCCGCCGCCGCCGCTTTGTCAGGAAGAATTTCCGACCCGCGGGAGCTTTTAAATCTTGAATCTTGAGTCTTGAATCTTGAATGATTTAGATAGTGGTTCAGGAATATTCAGATGTATTATCAAAGTAAAGGTTGCAGCTATGAGTGATTTAGCGTTGTTTAAGGAAGAATTAAAAAAGCGGACAAAAATCTTTGCCCATCGCTGTGTAAAGTTTGCCTTGTCACTCCCTCAGGACCAACTCGGAAATCATATCCGGGGCCAGTTAATCAGGGCATCAACCTCTGTCGCAGCAAATTACAGATCTTCCTGCAATGCGCTGAGTGTTGCCCTTATTATTTCAAAACTTAGCATTTCCATTGAAGAAGCGGATGAATCTGAATTCTGGATTGAATTTGCGATTGATGAAAATATAACCGGCAAAAGTGAAGGAGAACCATTAATAAAGGAAGCTCATGAAATTGCCTCGATCCTCTCCAAATCCAGACAAACCCTTCAGAGTAAAAAAAATACCAGTAAATAACCAAATCTGAATCTGGAACCAATCTCATTCAATGAGCCCATTCAAGATTCAAGATTCAAGATTCAAGATTATTATGAGTTATGAAAAGTTCACCCAACTAACCTCCTCTGCTTATCCACTTCAAGTCGAAAATGTGGATACCGACCAGATCATTCCTGCCCGCTTCCTGAAAGCGGTTGAACGCAGGGGATTCGGAGACAACCTCTTCCGCGACTGGCGCTACGACCGCACCGGACAACCCAAACCTGATTTCGTGCTGAACAATCCGCGCTATTCCGGTAAAATCCTGGTGGCCGGAAAAAACTTTGGAAGTGGCTCTAGCCGAGAGCATGCCGCCTGGGCCCTTTACGATTTCGGACTGCGCGCAGTGGTTTCCAGCTTCTTTGCCGATATTTTCCGGAACAATGCCCTGAACAATGGGATACTTCCGGTTGTTGTATCTCCGGAAATGCTGAAGGAAGCCTTCAGGGCAACAGAGGAAAATCCGGAAGCTGAATTCAGGATAGACCTTGAAAAACAGGAATTTACCATTTTGACTTCCGGGCTGACAGCAGGTTTCGACATCAATCCGTATAAAAAGCACTGTCTGATAAACGGGCTGGATGACATCGACTACCTGGTCGGCCTGAAAAATGAGATTGATCAATTTGAAAAAAAGCAAAGCATATGAATCCAACTGCTTCTCATGGTGAGCACAACCGCCTGCTGATCATGGACACTACCCTGCGCGACGGAGAACAGACATCGGGGGTCGCTTTCACCGATACGGAAAAGCTGAGTATCGCCAGGATTCTCCTGGAAGATGTTAAGGTGGACCGGATCGAGATTGCTTCTGCCAGGGTTTCCGAGGGGGAATTTCTCGGTGCAGGCAAGGTGCTGGCCTGGGCGGCGGAAAAAGGATTCCTCGACAGGGTGGAAATACTTGGTTTTGTGGATGGGGATATTTCCCTGAATTGGATCAAAAGCGCCGGTGGTAAAGTACTTAACCTGCTGTGCAAGGGATCGTTCAAACATGTAACGGAACAACTCCGGAAAACGCCGGAACAACACCTGGAAGATATCCGTAAAGTCATCTCACTGGCTTCCGGGATGGGCATCCTTGTGAACATTTACCTGGAAGACTGGTCCAACGGAATGCGCAACTCAAGGGATTATGTCCATACCATCATAACCGGGCTGAGAAAGGAGAAGATCGGAAGGATGATGCTCCCCGACACCCTGGGTATTCTGAACCCGGATGAAACCTATGCCTTTTGCAGGGAAATGATCGAAACCTATCCGGAAATGGCTTTCGATTTTCATGCCCACAACGACTACGACCTGGCCGTTGCGAATGTTTACCAGGCGCTGAAAGCCGGCATCCGCTGCATCCACACCACGGTGAACGGTCTGGGCGAACGGGCCGGAAATGTCCCCCTTTCCAGTGTGATGGCTACTGCCACAGATCATCTGCAACTGGTCCCCTCAGTCAATGAGAGCATGCTCAATCGTATTTCCAAAGTGGTCGAATCTTTCTCTGGCGTTCGCATCCCCGGAAATAAACCGTTGATTGGTGATTTCGTTTTTACCCAGTGCAGCGGAATCCATGCCGACGGGGATTCGAAGAATAAACTCTATTTCAATGAGTTGCTTCCGGAACGATTCGGGAGAATAAGGAAATATGCCCTGGGCAAAACTTCAGGGAAGGCCAATATTAAGAAGAACCTCGAGGATCTGGGCATCGATCTGGACTCAGAATCACTCAAAAAGGTGACCGACAGGATCATCGAACTGGCCGATCAGAAAGAAAATGTTTCATCGGAAGACCTTCCCTACATCGTCGCAGACGTGCTCAGCAGCGAGGACATTGAAGAGAAAATAAAAGTGATCAATTACTCCATCTCCCATGCGATGGGTCTGAAGCCAATGGCATCGGTCAGCATCGAAATCGGGGGAAATGAGTATCAGGAAAGCAGTTCGGGTGACGGGCAGTACGACGCCTTTATGCGGGCGCTGAGAAAAATTTATGATCACCTCGGTAAGCGATTCCCTGCTCTGATCGACTATGTGGTCACCATTCCTCCGGGGGGCAGAACAGATGCATTGGTTGAAACCCTCATCACCTGGCAGAACGGTCACGAATTCAAAACCAGGGGGCTTGATCCCGACCAGACCACCGCTGCCATCAAAGCAACGGTGAAAATGCTGAACATCATTGAAAATAATTATTTATGAACATTAAACTGGCTATACTACCCGGTGATGGCATCGGGCCGGAAATTATTGAGCAGGCCATGAAAACCGTCAGGGTGGTGGCTTCAAAATTTGGTCATCAGCTGAGCTATGATTATGCCCTTACGGGCGCAGTTGCCATTGACGAAACAGGCGATCCCTATCCGGAAGCCACCCATGCCCTGTGCATGCAGGCAGATGCGGTGTTGTTCGGAGCCATCGGGGATCCCCGTTTTGACAACAATCCCAAAGCGCCTGTCCGTCCCGAACAGGGGTTGCTCAGGATGCGGAAACAATTGGGATTGTACGCCAACATCCGCCCGGTGGAAACCTTTCCTTCCCTGTTGCACAAGTCTCCTCTCCGTCGCGAACTGGTGGAAGGCGCTGATTTCGTCTGCATCAGAGAGCTGACAGGGGGAATCTATTTTGGGGAGAAGGGAAGAAAAGACAACGGAAATACCGCTTTTGACACCTGTACCTATACCCGGGGGGAGGTGGAACGGATTCTTAAACTGGCCTATGATTTTGCCGGTAAACGGAGGAAAAAGCTGACGGTGGTGGACAAAGCCAACGTGCTGGAAAGTTCACGCCTCTGGCGGGAAGTGGCCCAGGAGATGGCTGTGGGCTATCCTGACATCACCACCGAATATATGTTTGTGGACAATGCCGCCATGCAGATCATCCAGTGGCCGAAAAACTTCGATGTACTGGTGACCGAAAATATGTTCGGAGACATCCTCACCGATGAGGCAAGCGTGATCACCGGTTCCCTGGGACTCCTTCCTTCTGCCTCCATAGGCATTCATACTTCTGTTTTTGAGCCCATTCATGGTTCTTATCCACAGGCAGCCGGTAAGGATATTGCCAACCCCGTGGCCACCATTCTCTCTGCAGCCATGCTGTTTGAATATGCGTTGAACCTGAAGGAGGAGGGTAAAATCATCCGCGATGCTGTAAATGCTTCCCTGGAAGCGGGTTTCACCACGGTCGACATCTCCGCGGGAACACCCCGGAGAACTTCGGAAGTAGGGGATTGGATCGCGGAGTGGACCAGCCGGAAATAATTTCGGATGTCGGATTTACGATTTCGGATTTGCCTGCGGTCTCTCCTGTCTTTAAATCCGAAATCGTACATCCGAAATCCGAAATATCATGAATCCTCCATCTCCCCGAGTATCTTCTCCACCTCTTCGCTGGTTTTGTGCAGTTTTTCCCTGCATAAGCGGAGAAGATAGGCTACCCGTTTTACCTTTTCCGATAATTCATCAATGTCGGGCTCTTCCTTCTCGATCTGGGAGAGAATGAGCTCTACTTCTTCGATCGCTTCCCTGTAGGTGATTTTTTTGGGTACCATAGGTTATTTTTTTTCAATTTTACTGAATACTGTGCCATCCTGCAACATGGTTTCGAGGGGAAGATCTGTTTGAACGGCAGCAACCGATTTGACCACTTTCCCTTCCTGGAAGGTAATGGAAAATCCACGTTTCAGAATGTTCTGAGGGTCAAGAATCCTTAGGGTTTCTTCAAATGCTTTCAGCTCTTTCCCCGAGGTGGAAAGAACCGACTTAACCTTTTCCGGAAACATTCCGGCTTTCGTTTCCAGTTTCATCCGGTGGCCATTGATTTCCGCTTTTACCATCCTGTGCAGATCATCCATTTTCCTGCTGATTCCGAATTGATTTTTGTTCAAAACAAGAATGGGGAAGCGCGACAGTTTGATCCGCAATCTCTCCAGTTGGGCCGAATGATCCCTGATCAGTCGGTCAACGGCTGATTTGTGGCGTTTCCCCGACCTCACCAGTCCTGTTCTCTGCGATTCCAGCTGTGCTCTGGTCATCTCCCGGAGTCGTTCACTGCACTCTTCCAGTTCCTCTGTCCCGGAATTCAATATTTCCATGCTCTTGGCGGAGATCTTATCTTTCAGCTGTTCCAGTTGCTCCTTAAACCGAAGTAATCCGGAGATGAAGAATTCCGCCACTGCCGTGGGTGTTTTCAAGCGGGTATGGGCCACCAGGTCGAGGATGGTATCGTCTTTCTCATGACCGATGCCGGTGATCACAGGCAGCGGAAACTGAGCCACGGCAAAGGCGAGGTCGAAATGGTCGAAACAGCTGAGGTCAGCCTGAGCCCCTCCTCCCCGGATAATGGCCACCACATCAAAGCGATCCTCCTCCAGGAAAATCGCATCCAGGGCCTTCAGGATAGAAGGTACAGCTTCGGATCCCTGCATGTACGCTTCAAAAAGACGGTGTTCAAAATGAAATCCGTAAAGGTTGTTTTCCAGTTGGTGGATTAAGTCCTGGTAACCGGCAGCCGTGGCCGAGGAGATCACGGCGATTCTCTGGGGAACCTGCGGAAGCTGCAATTCCCGGTTCATATCAAAAACCCCGGTTTCCTTAAGCTTGTTCAGTATTTCACGGCGCCTCCGGGCCAAATCGCCCAGGGTATAGGTGGGATCGATGTCTTTGATGTTCAGGCTTAAACCGTATGCCGGATGAAATTCGACGGTCAGCTGAACCAGGATCTTGATTCCCTCAGAGAAGGGTTGTCCGGTCGATGTTTCAAAGTAAGGCCTGAGCATCCGGAAGGTGTAGGACCAGATGGTTGCCCTGGCCCTGGCGCTGATGTCATCGCTGGAATCCTTCTTTTCCACCAGTTCCAGATAACAGTGGCCGCTCCGGTTGACTTTCATCTCGCTGATTTCTGCCACCACCCAGTAAGCCTGAGGGAGATTTTCCCGGAGAGTATCTCCGATCAGGGTGTTCAGTTCTAAAAGTGTTACTGGAGAGGCCATGGAAAAGATAAAATGATTTCAGATTTCAGATTTCAGATTTCAGATTGAAAGACGGGAAATGGGTGGAATTATCAGTTGTATTTCTGGTTATTTGTTGGTTTTAACGATTTTATGAACATCTGTACCCTTTGGTGAGGATAGCCTCAGCAGGTAAATTCCGGCGGGGAGCGAAGAAGCATCTATCCGGAAAGGGCCAGACCCGGGGAAGAATTGGTGGAAAACCCTTTTCCCCGATAGTTCGGTGATGTTGGCGGTAATCCCGTTTGGTGAGGCAGTGGGGGAGAGTAAAGTCAGGCTTTCGCGGAAAGGATTGGGAAAGATCAGCCATTTTCCAAAGTTGAATTCATTGGAGAAGCTGGAGCCGGAAAGCAACAAATGGGCCACCTCCATGTTGGGGATGCCGAAGCCAAGCAGAGAATCTGGTTTCTGGTATTGGCTGCCGCTCCTGATCAGTGCATTCCGGATGGAGGAAGCAGCAGCTTCAGGATTGGCCTGCCAGAGACAGGCCGCCATCCCGGCCAGAACGGGTGAGGAGAAGGAGGTGCCATTACCCAGGGCGATATTGCCACTGGTGCTTTGAACAGCAGTTGCCTGCCCCATGGCTGCCAGTGTGGGTTTTATATTCCCGTCGGGGGCTGGTCCGAAAGAGCTGAATGCCGCCTTTTTCCCTGATTTATCGACTGCCCCGACGGCGATCACACTGTCGCCATCGGCCGGTGACGAGAGATAACGCCAGGCCTTGTCTCCATCATTGCCTGCAGAGGAAAAGACCAGGATACCCTTGCTTGCGGCCATATTGGCTCCTCTGGCCACCCTGGTGGTTTTCCCGTCCATCTGGGCATAGGTGTGGTCCATCCCGGCATCGTTAAAGGTGGTATAGCCCAGGGATGAGTTGATGATGTCGGCGCCAAGGCTGTCGGCATATTCTGCAGCCGCCACCCAGTTGTCCTCTTCAATAAGGTATTCCGAACCCGAATCTTCGGAACGCAGGAGGAGGTAGGAAGCTTCGGGAGCAGTGCCGATCAGCTGCCCCGGAATGTTCCCGCCCATCGTCGACAGCACCATCATGCCATGGGTGTGCCCTTCGTAAACATTGGTCGGAGGATAGACAAAATCACGGACACCGGCAATTCTTCCTTTCAGCCGGAGGGTATCAAAAGCCGGCAACTGGTTGACGCGGTAAAACCCTGCATCCAGGACAGCAATCAGCTTGCCCTTTCCTTTAAACCCATTTTTGTGGAGATATTGACCATTCAGCTGACCCACCTGGTAGACAGAATAGCCGTACAGGGAAGTATCGATCCCGGCAACCGGTGAGGTCGTTTCAAATTTGGAAGAGGCGCTTTTGGAAGGAGCAACCGGCTTGGTTAATTCTGTTTCCCTTACGAAAGAAAGCTTTTTAATGGCATTGACCAGCGTGTCGTTCTTCAGAATGACCGTTACTCCGTTTAACCACTTTGAGGTGTGAACCGGAGTTGCGCCCAGCCGAATCAGGCTGTCGATATAAGGCCGGTACACAGGGATATCGCTTGCGGTAACTGCAATGTTCTGGCGTGCCCTTCTATCCGTTGCCCGTTGCGACAGAAATTCTGACGGCTTTGAAAGGGAATATCCGGAGGCCGGCTTATCCCTGAAGCCGATCCAGAAGAAAGACTGAGCCCCGGCGCCGGGAGACAATAAAGTAAGACAAAACAGGGTTAAAACAAAGAGAATGGATTTCATGTTACGTCCTGATCATATTCAGGAGGCCAATTTACCTTTTTCTCAGCATATATTCCTCCGGATTCTGCAAATATTTTTCCGGATCGTCCAGCCGTCCCCGTTGCTTTTCGAGGTTTTCAAGTTCCCGGGTACCCAGGCTGTCCAGCACTTGCGGATTTTTCAGCAGACCTTTTTCATACAGCAGGGTATAGCGGAGATTCCCTTCTTCATCGAGGTATTTCCATTCCCCGTCGGGCAGGTCGTCTTTGTATTGCGATTCCACCTCAGCAATTCCGGAAGGAAAATAAGTGAAGCAGCGTCCATTTCGCCGGCCTTCGGAATAAAAACTCTGCAGGAAAGGTTTCCCGGTCGGGAAAAACGCCTGGTACTTGCCCTCCCTCCGGTTATCTTTCCACACCGATTCTTCGAGTATTTCACCGGTGGGATAATACTTCCGGCTGATCCCGTTTTTCTGTCCGTTGACAAAATGCTCCTCTGCGATCCTCGTTTCTCCGGAATAATACACCCATTTCCCTTCTTTTTTCTCCCTGACATAAACGCCTTCGGCCACTGGATGGGCTGCCGTTTCATAGAGCCTGGCTTTCACCGAATCGCTGGATTCGCTGTAAACCAGAATCGCTTTCAGTCCGCCCTCTTCATGATAGCGTTTCCATTCCCCGGCCGGCTTGTCGTCTTTAAAAGTGCCACGGTACATCAGGTTCCCGTTGGGAAAGCTTTTCTGCCAGAGCCCCTGTTTGCGGCCCTGCGCATCGGTCTGGTTCAGGGCAGGCTGGGAGATGGCCGTAAGAGGAAACAGCAACAGAATTAAAATTATGGATTTCATACTATCTTAAGGGAATATCCTGTAAATGTCCTTCCTGTCTGCCTTAATAACAATCACACCCATAATTGAAAAACTGGTGGAACTGGCGGGAGAGTCCACCCGCTTGTATCCGGTTAATAATCAATACAAAAGAACGTGGCTGTTTTGGCTGTTATTTTTTATTGCCTGTGAAATGGCTTTTTTTAAATAATCAACCTTACAGAATTTTACTTTGCATTGTACACAAAACACACCCGGTGGATTTCTACAACGTCTGTTTTGTAGATTTTAAACCGGGGATAATTATTATTTGAATTTAAGAGATGCATTACGTTTTCTCTGGTGGCAAATATACCACAGTTTGTGAGAGTAAGGAAAATAAAGTAGGAGGAGTTTTACTTTATTTTCCTCCTACTCGATTCAATACCTGATTATTCTTATTTCATCTGTTTAAAATATTAAGTTCTTCAAATGAATTCTGAGAAACAGATGGAATTAGCTCCGCAAGCTCCGCTGAACTTCGTTTCGCATGAACCATTTAATCATCCCGGTTGGTGTTTTGTTAATCATGCTCATTTCATATGTGATTCAGAAAGTTCTCCCTGAAATGCTTTCGGTTGAGGCATAGCATCAGGAACAATTTTTCTGCATAACATATATGCATAAGATCTGTAAAGTAATGGTCCAACATCTTGTCCGTAAATCCAGGCAAATTCCCAGGGTTGTCCGGTAACCAAGATTTTTCCATGACCCAATAAAAATTCAAACAGAGTTGGTTTTCCATCAGGATCAGTGCAGTAAATTATACTTTCTGCCGGCAAATTGCCAAATGATATATGGCTTGCCGAAGTGCCATACAAAGGAGATTTCAACCCTGAAACTAAAGGCAGGGAAGGATTTGGTATTTTATTATATTTATGGAATGCGTTACCATAAATAATCCCGGAAGGGAATTTTACACCAGCACCTACCATCGACCCTTTATTCATTCCCAGATCAGCAGCTTCCCAGATCATTTTACCTCCCGAATTGACAAAATTGTAGAAATATGAATGATTGGCAGCTAAGGAATCGTAAAATCTTTGATCTTGATCATTGATAATAATAACTAAATCATGATAAGGATTAAGAGGCTTTATCCCCATCACATTAATAGAGGCATATTCCCATTGACCAGAATCAGGTCCGTATGTAAAACCTAAGCCATACAATGGATCTTTGAAAACGTTTAAGCCCCATGGTGGAACAGCACAAAATACAACTACATGATCGGGACAACATGGTTTTACCACGTATTTAATGTACCAGCCCCATGCTTTTCCTGCAAAGGTACCAGTACCTTTTCCCCAGGCAGCTTCTTCCCTGGTTGTTACATTCGACCCATTTTCCTTTTTATAAGTCAGAACACTGGCATGGGCAGCAATAATTGCGCAGTTTTTAGGAGCAAATTTCCCAAGTGGAAATATATGAGTAAATATTTTTACCGATGGATTGTGATCCACATCCTGAGTAAATTGTCCCCTGATAGGATTTCCGGTTTTTGTGGCAGGAATCTCATCAGGAGATGTTCCTAAAAACACTTTCGTATTATCCAGCCACCAATCATCGAAAACTTTAAAAGTTACATAGATATTCACTCCATCATTCCCGATAATTACACTTCCGGCAACAAAGTTTTGACCGGCAACCAGGTCGTAAATACACGGCGATCCGCAGTAGTTTATTATCAAACCGCTTTTAAGGGATACATTTTCGTCTTCCATCATTGTAACGAAAGGGTCTTTCTGGCATCCGCTAAAAATCAAAGGAATCAATGCAATTCCAGATAATATTTGAAAGAGATAATTTTTCATAATTCAAGAAGATTTGAGGATTTCTATTAAAAAAAATTACGGTAAAAACCAATTAAGTGCTGTTTTTATGAATCATGAAGAATTAAAATAGACCAACCGCTTTGCTTCCATTTTCCAGATGAATTAATGTTTAAGATCTAGTGTTTTCTGAAGGATTCAGAGAAAACCAATAATGGTTAGTTTAAAAGTCCTTATGTGTTCTTTGATTTCATATTATTCCCATATGGGGGAATCCAAATAAATCAGAAATTTATTTGAGAGCCATCAAAATTGATATAAAGTATAGCAAATACAATTTACGACATTAAAGTATCATTTTATAAAATATTAACAATTTTTAACAATTGTTCGATATTCACCCTTGTCAGATGCAAAAGCATGGATACCGGGGAAAGTGTAAATTCCTGCCGCAAAGACCTGACTTTCAATGGCAGGGTGGTAGGGGTAATATTGGAAAACGCGACCGGCCGGCAAAATAATATTTCTATTTTTCGGCAACTGACGACTATGAGATCCTTCACCGCTCCTTTCCTTTTGTCTTCCTCCGTCGGTACTAATGACATGACCTCACCCCCGGCCCCTCTCCTTGGCGGAGAGGGGTGCACTCAATGAAAGAGTAAGTGGTTACAGCAGATGTCATTCCCGCATTGTCCCCTGATTCTTTGGGGTTTAAACTACCGATGACAAATTTGATGAATTTGTCTGATTCGGAGAAAACTTCCTGCATTTTGGCAAAACAGAGTGTAAAAAGGTTGTTTATGGTTTTATCAATCTATATCAAATTCAACTTTCATTTTTTTGAAAGTTTGAGTAAAATGGTATCAAGGTTAACCAATTCACCGGTTTTTCCACTGTCCATCAATTTCCCTAATGCAATTTCTTCATAGAGATCATCTTCCAGGTTAAACACAGAAGCACCTAATCTGTGTGCCAGTTCTGAAAGCAATTTGTTACTTTTTTTGTCTGCCTTAATAACAATCACACCCATAATTCAATAATACTGTGTGGAACTGGCGGGAGATTCCCCCCGTTTGTATCCGGTTAATACTCAATTCAATAATACGTGGCTGTTTTGGCTGTTTGTAAAACTTGAATACAAATCATCGAAAGTCATTCATGCTGCTATGCTGCGTTATTATTTTTGTTAATTAAACTCACAATCACTTTTGTTATTGTTTCTTTTTCCTCCGTTTTACTGACTGCAATCAATAAAGTTAAGGCTACCAAAGCATTATCTGCGATTCTTTTATTTCCTTTTTCGTTATACAGGATTCCATTCCTTTCAAGAAAATAGAGAAACAGAAAAGCTGCTATCCGCTTATTCCCGTCTGTAAAAGAGTGATTTTTTGTAATGAAGTATAAAAGGTTTGCTGCTTTTTCTTCCACACTTGGATAAAGGTCTTTCCCGTTAAAGGTTTGATAGATTGTTGAGATGGAACTTCTGAATGAATTGTCTTTTTCTCTGCCAAACAATTCGCTGTTCCCATGTTTTAGTTTGACAAATTTGATTTGCCGGATTGCTTCCTCATATTTCAATTGGAAAGTTTCTTTACCTGTTGTATCTTGAATTTTTAAACTCTGATAATCATATTGATCCAGAACCTCTAAAGCATATGCGTAATCTGATATTATCTTTAATAATCCGGTACTTTCATCGTCAGAGAGCCTCTTCAGGTTTATTACCTCTCCAAGTATTTTTGCAGTTTTTTGAAGTTCTTTAAGTTGTTCATTATGTTGGGTTAACCGCTTTTCATTTATCGAATATCCTTTTATCAGATAATCTTTTAAAATTCTATTGGCCCAAATTCTGAATTGAGTCCCTCGTTGCGATTTTATTCTATAACCTACAGATATTATCACATCAAGATTATAATAATCGACCTGATAAGTTTTACCATCCGCTGCAGTTGTTGCATTTTTTGCAACAACTGACTCTTTAATCAATTCCCTTTCGATAAAAATATTGCTTATATGCCTGGATATAACAGATTTATCTCTTAGAAATAATTCCGTCATTTGATTTAAGCTTAGCCAAACAGTTTCACCGTCGAGTTGGACGGATATTTCGGTGTGTCCATCTTCAACCTTATAAATTTCTATTGATGAAGAGTTCATTTTTGTCTGATAATTGTCTGTTTTCCGAAAGACCTCTTAAAACAGCCAAATTCAAATTGCATCCTGTTGAATGGCAGGCAGTTAGAAAAAATAGTGGAACTGGCGGGAGTCGAACCCGCGTCCAAACGGTGAAGC
>Ga0105102_10000450_pt1 | contig 12221 bp, 15 predicted proteins | sample PPLLaktember2015_FD_87032 | JGI IMG/M metagenome (GOLD analysis project Ga0105102, IMG submission 87032) | Freshwater sediment microbial communities from Prairie Pothole Lake near Jamestown, North Dakota, USA - PPLs Lake P7 Core (6) Depth... | ecosystem: Environmental > Aquatic > Freshwater >...
ATCGTATCAACACACCCTCAGCTCTGCCATGAACAGACGGAGCTGATCGAACATCGCCTTTGCCGTTTCAGGGTTCTCTGAGGCGATATTTTTCAGCTGGAACGGATCGGTTCTTCGATCGTACAGCTCGTCACGCTCGGGCACCGTACCGGAGCTGGCCGCGGTGCATGTCCATTGATCTTCCCCATCCAGTGTGGCTGCCTTTTTGTGCTCTTCATAGGCCCTGCTATAGAATGCCGTGTCCCGGTCTTCCACGGCGTTGGCCTTTTTCATTTGGAGCAAATGGGCTGTCGATTCGGCCAGATCTCTGCCATAGATACCGAAACGGGAGTCTGCAATGCTCTTTTCTTCATCCTTGAGCCAATGAATGAAGGACCAGTCTGCCGTAATGATGGACCACGAGTAGCGGAAGTAACCGGCGATGGCGAAATCACGGACTCTTTCGACTTCACCTTTCGCGAGCGGCAACAACGTTTTTCCCTGCATGGAAGGATGCACGCCGATACCCAGCCAATCGACTACGGTGGGGGCGACATCGCAGGACTGAACGAAACTCGTGATCCGTTTCGCTTTAGGCAGGCCAGGGCCGCGCATCACAAAGGGAATATGGGCCAGCTCTTCATAAGGCCATGGGCGGCACTTGCGCATGATGCCGTGGCCGTGTGCCCCGTTTCCCATCGGAGAGCCATGGTCTGAAACAACCATGATCAGGGTGTTATCTTCGAGGCCAAGCTTTCGCACCCGGTCCATGAACCAACCGAACCACTTGTCGACGTTGGTGACTTTCTCCGCATACAGCATGCGGATGTGGTGCAATTCCTCTTCCGTATACAACCCGTCAACGTTCCCCTGGATCGGGAGAAACATGTCCTTGCCTCTGTACTCGGGGTCATACATGCATTTCAGCTCAGGATCGTACACAGACGGCGCATCCCATGGTTCGTGCGGGTCGAAGCTGTCGATCCACAGAAAAAAGGATTTGTTTCGGTCGACGTCTTCGATGTATCTGCAGGCAGCCTTCATCACCTGAGCCACATGCTGGTCTTCATCAGATTTCCAGTATTGTCGCTCTTTCAGGTGGCACTCAACCTGGTTCATCAGGGGGCGCATGACATTCTCGCCCAGAAGCTCATCGGCTTTCTCAATGACATGGTCTTCGTAGTAATCTTCAGCCTTGAGTTCAATCAGCTCATCGTGGGCATAGTACTGATGGTCCGTTTCATGCCCGTGGATGAAATGAACCTTATCAAAGCCTCTTGAGTAGCCGAATTTCGGAAGCCTGAAAGGGCCGGAGTCATGAATCAAGGCACTGTCGATGGGATGACCCCAACAAAGGTCGGCGATGGTGGTATCGTCGATATCGAGTTGAGACCAGCCTTTAACCGGCAGCGTATACCGGCCCGTAAGCATGGCGCGCCGGCAGGGGACGGTCGGTAGGCCCTCGGTATAGGCATTTTCAAACAAGACACCCTGATTGGCGAAGCGATCGATGTTGGGAGTCTGAATCCAGGTGTTCCCATAACACCCGAGATAATTGAACTGCAGCGTATCCAGCATGACCACAATGACGTTTTTTTTCATCCTGATCCTCCCGATGATGGGTCTTTACTTAAATTTCGATAAAAGACAGCCGCAGTCCGCCTTGCTGAATGCGACCCCGGGGTGCATTGACCAATACCGCCCCGCTATTTCGAGAACCGGCAACCGGCTCAGCAGATTCTCCCTGGCGAGCGAGGGAGGTTCTGAATTGGTGAGGATAACGGCCTTGAGCTTGAGCTCGTTTAAGGCGGTCTGCAGGTTTGTATCGATTTCTGCGATCCTCTGCCGGTCGTTATCCCAGATGATTATCTGCAGCATGGAATCTCAAACCTCTTGATCTTCTTTAACGTGGGCGGTCATTTTCATCAGGGAGGTGACCACAAATACCACAGCCAGACCCAAGAGCGCGGCCGATATCGGCCGCGTGAAGAAGATGGTGAAATCACCCCGGGACATTTCAAGTGACTGCCGCAAAGCTCTTTCCATCAATGGGCCCAGGATGACGGTCAAAATTATGGGGGCCAGGGGGATGTCGAGCTTTTTAAACGCATAGCCGAGCAGTCCAAAGACAAGCGTCAGCCCAACCTCGAAAACGCTGTGTTCGGCACTGTAGGAACCGATAACGCAGAAACCCAGGATCAAGGTGTAAAGAATCGGAATCGGGATTCTAAGGAAAGAGACCCACAGCGGAATCATCGGCAAGTTCATGATCAGAAGAATCAGGTTGCCGACGTAAAAGCTTGCGATGACGGCCCACGCGATATCCGGATGTTCTTTGAACAGGAATGGACCGGGGATCAGGCCATTCATCATGAAAGCACCCATGATGATCGCGATAACCGCAGAACCGGGGATGCCTAACGTGAACAGTGGAATCATCGCGGCGTTACAGTAGGCATTGTTGGCCGCCTCCGGGGCCGCCACCCCCTCGATCATGCCCGTGCCGAATTTTTCAGGGCTCTTGGATATCTTCTTCTCCACGGCATAGGAGATGAAAGTGGGCACGAGGACGCCCACCCCAGGGATGAGCCCCATGAAGAAGCCGATACCGGTCCCACGGATGATCGGCCAAAAGGAGGTCTTGAACTCCTGCCACGACGGCCACATATCCCGCAGCCGCGTGTTGATGACTGACGGCTTCGCCCCCTCGGCAGTCAGCAGCAGCTCGCCGATTCCAAAAAGCCCCATCGCAATCGGTACAATCCCGATACCGTCCAGAAGGGCTTTTTCTCCGAAGGTGAACCGCGGGACCCCCATGACGGGATCGATGCCGATCATCGCGAGAAGCAGCCCGATTACAGCGGCTATCAGTGCTCTCACCATGGATTTGCTGGCCAGGGCCACCGCCAGGGAAAGGCCGACGAACATCAGGCTGAAGAATTCGGGGGGACCGAACTTCAAGGCAAAGCGGGTGAGCGGCAAGGCCAGCAGTACCAACCCAAAGGTGGCCACCGTGCCGCCGATGAAGGAGCCGATCGCGGCGATGGCCAGAGCCGATCCGGCACGACCTTTCTTGGCCATGGCATGGCCGTCCAAGCAGGTGATGGCGGATGCCGCCTCGCCCGGCACATTCAGCAGCACCGACGTGATGGTGCCGCCATACATAGCGCCATAGTAGATCGCCGAAAGCATAATAATGGAGGCTGTCGGCGACATGCCGAAGGTCAGCGGCAGCAGCATCGCTGTACCCGCCGCCGGGCCCACCCCGGGGAGCACGCCGATGATAGTTCCGACCAGGCATCCGAGAATGGTAAACAGGAGATACTGCCATTGAAAGCAGATGGCGAAACCATCCATCAGAGACTGAAAAGCTTCCATGCGAACATTCTCCGGCGCAAAGAGCGTCTGCCTTAATAAAGCAGGTCGTCGATCGGTTCAAAAATCCCGTCAAAAGGACCCACCGGCAGAGGAACGCTCAATTGTATGGAAAAAACATAAAAGGTGACGATGGATCCCAGGAGAGTGATCAGCACAATCAGGTACCATTTGACCCGCCCAAGGGTGAGCAGCAAGAAAGGAAAGAAGAACAGCATGGTCAGCCGGTATCCCAGACGTTCGAGCATCCCCGCCGCCCAGACCCATGCTACACAAATCGCAAGAGCTCGCAGATATCCCAGACGACTTTCAATAAAATCGTCAGGCCGGGAATCGGATTTTTTGAATGTGGCCTGGTAGAACATCACAAGCGCTAAAACCGCCAAGCACAGCGACAGGTAGAACGGAAAGAAGCCGGGGCCGGGGCCCAATGGCGTGTAATACTTCAGCTGCAGCGATTCGTACGTGATCAGGACCGACAGGATGAACAATATGGAAGCCGTTATCTGGTAAGGACGCTTCATGGTCGGCAAGGGGCAACCTCCCTAAAGTGGCGATCGAGTCGCGCATGGTTGGTGTTGACAGCGGACCCTCGCGAATGGAGGGTCCGGCTGTTCACCACACCCTCAACCGCTACTGCTGTTTTTTGCGGGCATCATCAATCAGAGGCTTGACCTGGTTTTCAAGCTGGGTCAGCCACTCTTCGGATTCCTTGGCTCCCCTGAATTTCACATTGATGCCCAGTTGCTGCATCCGGGACGTGTACGCCTCGTTGGCCACGGCTTCCTTGATAGCGGCCTCCAGGTACTGAATGATGGCGGGCGGTGTACCGGCGGGAGCCAGGATGCCTTCGCTGTTCACCATCAGCACTTTGTAGCCCTGCTCGGGCATGGTTTTGATCCCGGGCAGCTGCGCATTGCCCTCCGTGTCCATGATGCCGATCACCCGGGCCATGTCGCCTTTGAGGGCCGGGGCAGCTTCCGACACCAAGGCCACCAGCGCATCCGTGTGACCGCCCAGAAATGCGGTACGGCCAGGCGCGGCGCCGTCAAAATGCACCGTGGCAAATTTTACTCCGGATTGTTTTTCGAGCTCCAGGACCGAAAGGTGGGGCGGCAGCAGGATCCCCGTCACGGCCACCTTGAACTTTTCGGGGTTCGCCTTGGCGAAATCGATCACGTCCTTCATGCTCTTGTGCGGGCTGTCCTTGGCGACGATGAACGTGAAGGGCTCGGAAGACGTGAAGGCAATTCCGGCAAAGTTCTTTCGGCTGTAGACTGTCTGCCGGGTAGGATCGAGGTAGGTGGTGACGGTCCCGGGGAAATGCCCCAATAGGATAGTGTATCCGTCGGGCTTGGCCGAGGTGAGTTCGGTCATGCCCACCTGGGTGCCGGCGCCGGGCTTGTTCACCACCTGGACGGGGATACCCATTTTCTTTTCCAACAGAGGGGCGATGATGCGTGCATCGGTGTCCGCGCCTCCTCCGGCGTTGTATGGCACGATGATGCTCAGCACACGTCCTTTTTGGGGGTAATTGATTTTGTCCGCGGCACTCGCCGGTTGACAAAAAAGCGCCATCACAGCCACAGCGAGAAACAGAGTGGATAGTTTGCGATACATGAGGACCTCCTGTTGGTGTTTGGGTTCAAGAAAAAGTTTTTGGCCATGTCGCCTAATCCCGGAAACACGCATTGTGCTAAAATATATTAAAATGTTATCATTACGGTCAAGGAAATATATTTCGGCTTATAAAAAGTTTATTATATAATTTTATTTCAAGTACCTGGCTGTTTTTAACAACAATGGGCTTTAAAAAATGTTTGCATTTCAGATCCCTAATAGTTTACATTTGCAAGCAGCGGCAGGGAAAGGGACAAGGCCAGGTGAAAACAACAGCCGGACGAATGGATGCAGCAAAATTCATCGATCGGGCGGATGATATCAACCGCCTGCGAGGTGCGCTGAAAAAAAGCCCGCGGGACCTCTTGTTCTTCGAGCTGGCCATCCGTACGGGTCTGCACGCCAAGGACCTCCTGAAACTGACGGTGGCGGACCTCGACGGATTGAAGCCCGGCCAGGAGTTGAAGCTGCGTCGTATTCCCAAGGACTCCAACCGGATTGTCATGACCCCTGCAATCGAGCGCGCCTTTGCAAGCCGCGTCCGGCAATCCAGCCTTTCCGGTGATGACTTCCTTTTCGGCTCGCAGAAAGGCGGCCGGCCGTTATCGCTGGTCAGCCTATCGCGCCTGGTCAGTAGTTGGTTTGCGGCGGCCGGCCTTCCAGGCCTGAGCGGCGTTTTGACGTTGCGGCGAACGTGGGAGCACCACTTCGGCACCGCTAAACCCAAAGCCGGCACGCCAAGCGCCCCGCAAAAGGTATCGGCAAGAGAACCGCAGCAGGTCATCTCGCGACGCGATTCAGTGTTTCGAGAACTGCAGCGGGAGATTGTATCCGGGAGGATCATCCCCGGCCACCGGATATTCATCGAGAACATTTCGCGCCGGATGGGGGTCAGCGCCATTCCGGTGCGGGAGGCATTGGCCATGCTCGCGGCCGGCGGCTTCGTGCACTCGGACCAGAAGCGGGGTTACCTCGTCAGTGAACTTTCCGAATCCAACTTGCAGGAGATCCTGGAACTGAGACTCTTGCTGGAATGCAAGGCCGCGGAGCATGCAACGCTGCGCCGCAGCGAGGATGTCATAGGGCGCCTCGAAGAATACCACCGCCGTTATATCACCGCGCGGACAGCTAATGATTTTGAGGCACTCCTCAAAACCAACAAGGATTTCCACAATGCCATCTATATCGAAGCGGACATGCCGATCTTGAAATCCCACATCGACCAGGTCTGGGATCGGGTCAGCCCCTACTACCACATCATGTTCCGGCAGGTTGAAAAACCCAACCCGGTGGTCGGCATCCACTACCACCAGAGAATGATCGAAGCCATACGCAAGAAGGACCCCAAAGAAATCCGGCGCTGGATCAAAGCGGACCTCATGGATTCAACCCGTTTCGTCATCGAGCTTTTCAACATGCAAAAGAAACTGCTCGACCATCCTTAACCCGATAATTTCATGAAACTTTTTTTCAGAATCGGAGAGGGTCGCGTCATGACAACGTCACGTTATTATCGCGTCACGAACAGCATGCTCTTTTCGATTCGCATCTCCAACGGTATTGGAGTTGCGGTGGTTTATTTTTTAACTCAGCGGTCGACTTCTGCGCTCTCGCTCGCTATCCTGCGGCGCGTTGAAGATATCAACCATATGGCAGCGCCACTGAAATTCGTGAAGCGATTCTATCCAGCCTGGATAAATTCCAAGAAGGCGCTAAGAGGGATCGGCACGGTCAACAGACATGACGGGGCACACGAAAAACAGCGAATTTGAGCTGCGGCTTTGGGCGTTTCACCCCGGAGCCCACATCTGCTGCCTGTTTGGGTCCGAGGAGGAGCAGCGGGCCCTGATAGCGCCGTTCATGCGCCATGGGCTGGAGCGCTATGAAAAGGTGCTCACCATTGTCGACACCCACACCGCCGAGCAGATTTTGGCCTACCTGTGTGCCGACGGGGTTCAGGTAAACCCGTTTCTGCAGAACGGTCAATTAAAGATTCTGGACACCGACGCATCTTACACCCGGGGCGGGGTATTCGATCCCGAGGGCATGATCGCGCTCTTGCGGGCTGAAACCCAGCGCGCCATCGAAGAGGGTTACAGCGCGCTGCGAGTCAGCAGTGAAATGAGCTGGGCGCTGAAAGACCTGCCCGGATCCGAACGGCTGATAGAATATGAGGCCAGGCTCAACGCTTTTTTCCCGAGCAGCGGCTGCCTGGCCCTCTGCCAATACGACCGGCGGCGGTTCGATCCGCAGGTGCTGCTGGACGTCCTGGAGACTCATCCCATAGCCGTGATCGGAACCGAGATCTACGACAATTTCTATTACATGCCTCCCCAGGAATTGCTGGGCGCCGATCCGCTGGGTGTGAAACTGAACAGCTGGCTGGATCACCTGCGCGAGCGCAAGCGCTCCGAAACTCAGATCCGGACGCTGACCCGCAAGCTGATGAAGACCCAGGAGGACGAGCGGCGCATGATCTCGCGCGAACTGCACGACCGGGTCAGCCAGGACCTGTCCACCATCAAGATTGCACTGGGAACCCTTTTCGATCATCAGCCAGCCGCGGCGCCCGAAATCAGCCACAGGGTTTCCCAGCTGACCGGTTTGCTCGACCGTGCCATTCTCACTGTGCGCGACCTGGCCTATGACCTGCGTCCGCCGGGACTCGACGAAATGGGTATCGCGCAGGCCCTGGTCATGTACTGTGACGATTTTTCCGAAAAGACCCGCATCCGCGTCGAATGCCATTGCGTGGGGATTGAGAAACTGAAGCTCGACTTCAACACGCAAATCAATCTCTACCGCATGATCCAGGAGGGGCTGAACAACACCCACAAACATGCCGATGCCACGCGTGCCATCGTCAAGCTCACGGCGGCATACCCCAACATCATCCTGCGCATCGAAGACGACGGCAAGGGCTTTGACGTTGAAAAACGGGTGCGCGAGATGGACTCTGAAAAACGCATGGGACTGCGCAGTTTGCAGGAACGCGCCGACCTGCTCGGCGGCATCATGCTGGTCACCTCCAAGCCGGCGCAGGGCACCAAAATCTTAATCAAGTTTCCGTACAAGGGGTAACCACATGGCTGCCAAGAAGACCCTGTTGATCGTGGACGATCATACTTTGTTCCGGGAAGGACTGAAAACGATCATCAGCCGCAATCCGGCCTATGAGGTCGTCGGTGAAACCGGAAGGGGCGAGACCGCGATTCAGATGGCCAAATCGCTGCGGCCGGACCTGATTCTAGTGGACATCTCCCTGCCGGACCAGAGTGGCATCGAACTCACCCTTCAGCTGCGCAAAAGCCTGCCCAAGACCTTCATCATGATGGTGACCATGCATTCCCAGGTCGACTACATCGTCAAGGCATTTCAGGCCGGGGCCACCGGGTTCGTGACCAAGGACTCGGCCCCGGAACGGCTGCTGCAGGCCATCGATGTTGTCTTGAAAGGCGAATACTTCATGGATTCGGCCGTCTCCCAAAAGGTGGTTCAACGGCTCGCCGGCGTAAAAGCCGACCACCGTTCGATGACGGATGCCGGCTACGAGACCCTGACACCGCGCGAACAGGAGATACTGGCGCTGCTGGCGGAAGGTCAGGCGCTGAAGAGTATCAGCGAACGGCTGTTCATCAGCCCCAAAACCGTCGAAAACCACCGCACCAGCATCATGCGCAAACTGGGCGTCCACAGCACCTTCGAATTGATCCGCTACGCGGCCAAGGTCGGCATCATCGATATCGACCTCTGGAAGGAATAGAGTACCCCTCTTTTCTCCCACCCAAGCGGGAAAAAATCCCGTCCCCCCGTATTTCCCCCATCAAAATGAGGGGCCCACTCCATGGACAACTATTCAAAATCATGTGACTATCCATCATCACAGGGCACATGCGATCATCATCGCTGACGCCCTTCACGTGTCGCTGAAAGCCATGCCGAGAGCCCCGGCAGCAATGCATCCATTGAGTTTAGCCCCTCAGCGCAGGGCCAAGGAGAGTGGCGCATCAGAACCAAAGCCCGTGCGCGGCGACATCTGCTACAGCACTGGTCTGAAATATTTATTGGTATGAACACGATACCCCTGGCGCAAACGAATGACCTGCGGATTCTGGACTATGACGGCCAGCGCGTGTTCCGAAATTTTACGATCAGCAGACTGTGTCAACCGGTCTACCATGAACCGTAGCCCCCGGATCACGTTGGCTCGCTGTGGTCCAAGAGAAAGGAGGCAACAATGTCCGAAACCCACAATGATGTCATCCGCGAAAAACATTTGCCGAAAGTCGGCGATTCGGTACGCAGCAAAAAATTCGGCACGCCGTGGCGAGTCATCGAAAAGAGAGAAGTTTGGTTCAATACCAGCGATGATCCGCCGACGGGGGAGTACCGCGCGATTCCGGCCATCTATCTTTGTTACTGGCGCGTTCAGGAAGGCAAGCAGCCTGGAATCGGCAAAATGCTCGGCTATGCCTACTCCCTGCACGACAACACTTTTGAGACCAACTGGGAATTGCTGAATTGACGCCGCGCGTTGCCATCGGCGAAACCCAACGCCACGCATGTCAATGGCGTGTGCTTCCACACCTTAGAGGAGGTGACCATGTTCACGCATCTTCTGCTGCCGACCGACGGGTCGAAATTATCCCAAGCTACGATCCAAAAAGGCATTGAATTCGCCAAAAACATCAACGCCAAGGTAACCGGCTTCTGTGTGATCCCCGAATTGCATTTTTTCAGCTACGAGACGGAGATTCCCGCGGACATCAAGCAACGGGTAGCCAGGGAAAGCAGAGCGCTGGCGGAAAAACACCTCGCCGTGGTTGCAACGGCGGCAAGAAAAGCGGGCGTAACGTGTGACACCGCCCACGTGACCAGCGATCAACCCTACGATGCGATCGTCAAGGCCGCTGAGGAAAAAGGTTGCGATCTCATCATGATGGCATCCCACGGCCGCAGGGGCGTGAAGGGCCTGCTACTCGGCAGCGAAACCCAGAAAGTGCTGACCCATTCCCGGATACCCGTGCTGGTGTACCGTTGAACAGACTATCAACCAAGAGGAGGTGAACATGTTCAAGCACATTTTACTGCCGACGGATGGTTCGCCATTATCCGAGGCCGCGGTCGAGAGAGGCATTGATTTCGCAAAGAGCATCCATGCCAAGGTTACCGGCCTTTGCGTGGTGCCGAAAGATTATCCTTCGTATTACGACGCAGAGATCCCGGGAGGGGTCAAGGAGCGGGCCGAAGCGGAACGCAAGGCAAACGCGAAGATTCACCTCTCCGTGCTGACAAAAGTGGCGCAGGGGGCAGGAGTAACATGCGACGTCGTTATGGAGATGTCTGACCAGCCGTACGAAGCCATTGTCAATGTGGCCGAGCAGAAAGGCTGCGACCTCATCATGATGGCCTCTCACGGCCGCAGAGGTGTCGGCGCGCTCCTGCTCGGCAGCGAGACTCAAAAGGTGCTGACGCACTCCAAGATCCCGGTGCTGGTGTACCGTTGATCGGATTTAAAACAGAAAGGAGGTGAACATGTTCAAGCACATTCTGCTGCCGACGGACGGTTCGAATCTATCGCAGGCCGCAATCCAAAAAGGGGTTCAGCTTGCCAAAAGCACGAAGGCCAAAATATCGGGAATCAGCGTAGTGCCCGAGCAGAAATATTATTTGTATCAGACCGGTATCAACGTGCAGGAAAAAGATGAGAGAGCCAAACATCATAAACTGCAGGCCAACCGGAATCTTGCTGTTCTCGAAAAGGCGGCCCAAGACGCTGGTGTCCCCTGCGAGACGCACTGCGAAATCGGTGATCATCCCTATGAGGCGATTATTAGAATCGCTGAAAAAAGAGGATGCGATCTGATCATGATGGCCTCCCATGGCAGAAGGGGGGTGACGGGCCTGCTGCTCGGCAGCGAAACCCAAAAAGTGCTGACCCATTCGAAGATACCCGTGTTGGTGTTCCGTTGACTTTGGGAGAAGCGCATCGCGCCCCGGGTCTTCGGAATCCGGGCCGCGGAATTTATGCGACGGTGAGACCAGGTCCGATATCAGGCAACGAAGGCGCCGCCGAGATAATCATGGAGGTGCTGTCATGAAAAAGAAGGAGCTGGAATTCTTTCGGAAAATGTTGAAACAGCAGCTTGAAGAATTGACTCAAAGATCTGACGCCACCATTGCCGGATTATTGAATTCAACCATTAGTTCAGCTGATCCTCTTGATCGGACATCACTCGAATCGGAGAGGGACTTTACACTTCGCATGCTAGATCGAGAGAATAAATTAATTTTGAAGATCAAAAAAACTTTGGGAAAAATAGAAGATCAGAGTTTCGGAATTTGTGAAGTTTGCGGCGAGGAAATTGATATTGAGCGGCTTAAATCGCGACCGGTTACAGAGCTCTGTATCGGCTGTAAAATCTATCAAGAAAAGCTTGAAAAGTTTACCTGTGCATAAAGCGTATTGATAAAATTTCTATGTATAAATTATGCCCATTGATTTTTTTATTGCTCCTCTAAAGGAGCCGGTCCCACGTCAGAATGACACTGCTGTATTAATGGCTGAATCGAGAATGCCATGGAGCCTGGCATGCATGCAACACACGACGATATCATCCGAGAAAAGAAATTGCCTTCTGTCAACCAGTGCGTGCGCAGCAAAAAGCACAATACGATTTGGCGGGTCATCGGCAAGAAAAAGGTCTGGCTTAAAACATCCGATGATCCTAAGGGCATAAAATGCCGATCCACACCAGCAGTTTATCTCTATTATTTGCGTGTTAAGGGAGGGAAACCTGGAATCTTTAAGATACTCGGCTTCGCTTACACCGTTCAGGAAAACACCTTTGAAGCGAACTGGGAGGTGATAGCTTAAAGCGTCGGATAGGCATTGTGGTGTCGGAAAACAATCGCCGTTCCGGCAGATGCCGCTGGTCTTTTTTTCACCCACACCAAAATGGGAGGATGCCATGGAAAAGCACAGGATGCACTATGAAACCCTGCTTAAGGTAACCCAAGCCATCTCGATGAGTAAGGACCCTGAAGATGTTGTGGTGACCACGGTTGAGGCCGTCAAGACCGCATTGAAAGCAAAAGGTGCGGCCCTGTTCCTGGTTAATAAGAAAACCAATGAACTGCAACTTGCTGCCTCAAACGGTCTGAGCCGCGAATACCTTGACAAAGGTCCGCTTAGTGCTGTCAAGTCTATCGCCGCTTCTCTCGAAGAGGGGCCTGTCGCTATTTAC